>Ga0055584_100003229_pt1 | contig 16114 bp, 11 predicted proteins | sample OSDHelmetaG_FD_58716 | JGI IMG/M metagenome (GOLD analysis project Ga0055584, IMG submission 58716) | Pelagic marine sediment microbial communities from the LTER site Helgoland, North Sea, for post-phytoplankton bloom and carbon turnover... | ecosystem: Environmental > Aquatic > Marine >... | reverse complement strand
GTTCCGCTCTGCCCGGCATTTCTCGTAGAGAATCAGGTCGAACACCGAAGCCGACCGCTGCGGATTGCGCACCGAATTCTCCAACCGTAGCTCTTCGATAATCCCACCTTCCCGGGCTTCCGTGATCAATTCCTCACCCCGATCCGATGCCCCCGTTCCGTTTGCCCCCACGACATGCATGCGCACCTCACTGGAGGCATTGCCCCCCAACACCGGCCGGTCATGACAGAGAATCACCCGCGCGCCACTGCGGGCAGCGGCCAAGGCACACGGAACACCGGCCGCGCCGCCACCGGCAACAAGCACCTCGCATTCGAGTTCGTGATCTTCAAGCGGCATGGAAATGCGGATTGCCACCGTTCAAGTTCAGGGCGATACCCATTGCAGTCATGCGGCGGATACTGGCATTCACTTTCCTTGCGCTCAACCTTCCCGCTGCGCCACAACCCCTCGACCAACGACCGCAACCATGGCAACGACGCGATCAGCCGATTCTTTCCGCCCGCACCACCACGGAACCCTGGTGCAAGGTCGTGCTGTACAGTCCCCACGTCATTCATGCGCAAGGCCGCTTCCACATGTGGTACGTCGGCACCTCCACCGGCTCACGATCACCGGACAAGGCCTTTGGATATGCGAGTTCCACCAACGGTGTTGACTGGACGCCACATCCTGACAACCCAATCCTCACCGGCGCTGACGTTCCGTATGGTGATCACCTGCAGACGCCGTTCGTGATGTTCGATGAAGGGAAGTTCAAGATGTGGTTCGTCGTTGTACCGGGAGCCGATCACAACCATCAGATGCTCGGCTACGCAACCAGCTCGGACGGAAAAAAATGGCGAGTACGTCCGGTCCCCGTTTCCCCGTCGGCAAGGGGACCCGTCGTGATCAAGGAAGGATCGGGTCGCTATCGCATGTGGGCCAATTCGGATCCCGGCCCCGACCAACCCGGAAACCTCTTCGCCAACATCTTCGAATTCAACTCAACGGACGGAATCACCTGGCAGAGATCAGCCAAACCATGTGTCGTCCCCGCCGGCCGTCTCAAATCCTGCGTCTATCCCTGGGTCACCCGCATCGGAAACGATTACCACATTTGGTACGGCGGCCACATCGACGGCGGCATGTTCGAACTCGTCGGCGCAACTTCCAATGATGGAAGCAATTGGGACCTCGCCGACACCCGGGCGGCCTTCCCCGCGCGCGAAGGAAAAGCCGCCTTCGACAGCCGCTACACCTCCACACCCTGCGTTCTTGAACACGAAGGCAAACTCTTCCTCTACTACTCGGCCCGAGATTGGAATCGAGAATACATTGGCAGGGACGGGAAAAAGCACCGGGACGGCGCAAGTCCCTATTCCCACATCGGCGTGGCGACGCTTGATCTGATTCTCAAACATTGACAGCTCGGAAATCCCTGCAATGGTTTCCACATCGTGAATACGAAGCCGAACAACCTGCTGAAGCTGGACCGCCTTGATGGCGCGTGGCTTTGCATTGGTGGCGGTGTCGTACAGAAACACTACACCCCGATGGCCGCCGAACAGGGAATCTGAATCTACTTACAACCGATTTTTGAAAAACCCTGTTCGCAATCCGCGGGCAGGGTTTTTCGTTTCCGGAGAGCCCAATGAACACCACTGGACAACCCGATCTGATGACCAGCCTCAAGGCCTTGCCCAAGGCTGCGTGGTTCGTATTCGCGGGCACCTTCATCAACCGGATGGGAACGCTCGTGATGCCTTTCATCACGATCTACCTGACCCGCCACGATTTCACGATGGGGCAAGCCGGTTGGGCGCTGGTGGCCTACGGCGCGGGCAATCTTGCCGCCACGCTCATCGGCGGACACCTCGCCGATACCATCGGACGTCGCAATACCATGCTCGTCTCCCTTTTCTCCACGACCGTCGTGATGTGCCTCATTCCGCAAGCAGAAACGATCAGAGCCATATACATCCTCATGTTTCTCACCGGACTGACCGGCGAGATGTATCGTCCCGCGGTCAACGCCCTGATCGCAGATATCGTTCCGCCAGAGCATCGCCTCGCCGCCTACGCGGCAAATCGTACCGCATTGAATGCCGGATTCGCATTCGGTCCGTCGCTGGGCGGTTTTCTCGCGAACTATTCATGGTCCCTGCTCTTCTACGCCGACGCGTTGACGACCGGACTCTATGCCTTGATCGCGCTCTACGCCCTGCCACATGGCCGTCGTCCAAACGGTTCCACCAACGGACGAGGCGGTATCTGGTTGGAGATACTTTCCAACGCCCCGTTCCTCGTATTTGGAATGGCCGCCTTTCTCATCGGCGTCACATTCATGCAGGTCAACTCAACGTTCAGCCTCCAGATTGTGGACGCGGGATTCGATCCCTGGGTGTTTGGTGTCCTCACGTCGTTCAACGGCCTGATGGTGGTCTGCATCGAACTGCCCCTGGTCTCGATCACCCGGCGATATTCGCCGAAGGTGGTGATCGTGGTCGGCTATGCGCTCATGGGGATCGGCATGGCGATGGCCGCTGGTTCGTCCACCATCTCCGCATTCTTCGCCGTGATGGTGGTCTTTACACTGGGCGAAATCATCAGCATGCCAATGATCCCCACCTATCTCGCCAGCATAGCGCCCGAGGACTCGCGGGGAAGATACATGGGGATATTTGGACTCACGTGGGCGATGGCCTTGGTGATCGGTCCCAAGGCGGGGTTGCAGGTCTACGAAATCAACGCCGACGCCTGGTGGTATACCTGCGGTGCGATCGGAATTCTCGCTGCCGTCCTGATGGCCGTCTGCCCGATGACCCGGCCGACCAAAACAGAACATCAAAGCAGCCCTTCGTCAGAGGAAACGGAATAGGCTGTGCCATTTCCAATCGATGAATTGAAGGACTTCGACTCACAATCCTCAATCGCCGGTGGAGGGACCACTCCAGGGGATCGGATGCAATTGCCAATCCAAGGGCTGCGGATCGTTCGTGTCCAATTCCACCTTGAGAAAACCGCCGTCTTTGAAGGCTTCGATTCCGGTGGGAGAAGGACACAGGATCACCTTGAACGGATCCCAGCTCTTGGCTTTACGAAGGGCATTGGTGATACGTTCAATCGTCACCCCGGCAAAGGGAACCGCCGGAATACCGGCCAACCGTTTCGCAGTATTGAGGATGAAATTGGAATGCAGGTGGCCGATGACGGTTTGCTCAATCCGCCCCCATTGCTTTCGCACTGAAGGGATCTTTGCAAGAAACGGCAACGCGGTCGGATCGTGACAGAACAAGACCACCTTCTGTCCCTTCTTCAATTCTCGAAACGCGCGATCGATTTCGGTGACGTGTTCGTCTCGCAATTTCCGCCATTCGTCCCGTTCTTCCGGCTGGGATTCCGGCAGCATCGCATCGATCGCAATCAGGGTGGAGGTGACCCCAAGAAAGACATATTGCCCCCGCTGGATTCGCCAAAACGGTTTGAGATTCAGACGGTCCCGGCACCGACAGAAACTTTCCAATCGCAGCCCGCCCACACCGCCAACGAGGCTCTTCTTACCCAACTCGTGGTCGCCATAGGTTTCTATGAGCTTCTCACCAAAGCGTTCGCGCAATTGGGTAAGACATATCTCGGCGCTTTCGAATGCCGCGTCATCCGCGAGTCCGATGAATCCCGAATCGCAGGAGTAATCACCATTGGCGACGACCAGGTCGGCCTCGCCACACATCTCGAAGAACCAATCGAGAAAGTGATTGTGGCCCAAGGGATTCTTGAGCCAGAGATTGTCGCGGTAGAGCTTGAGAAACGCCCTTTGAAACGGGTTGTTTGAAGTGGCCGCCTCGTATCCCTTGCGGGAACGCTCAGTTGGCCCCGCGTAATGGATATCGCTGACGACCAGGAGTTTCAGCGGCCGGCTCATGCCTCAGACTTTCAGGCAGCAGTGGCGGCGAGTTCCTCTTCGAGATCCACGATCTGGCGGATCTGCGCCAGAAACCAAGGATCAATCGCGGTCAGTTCGAACAATTCCTCATCGGTCATGCCGGCGCGCATCGCGTGGCGCACGAAGAAGATGCGTTCCGCGTTGGGGATGGTCAGCTTGGGAAGAATCACGTCACGCGGAAGAATTTCGCGATCACCATAATCCACACCATCAATCCGCCACCCCTTGCCATCACCACCCAATCCCATCCGTCCGATCTCGAGTGACCGGAGCGCCTTTTGGAGACTCTCCTTGAACGTCCGCCCGATGGCCATGGCTTCACCGACGGATTTCATCATCGTGTTCAGCGTTGCGTCGGCCTGCGGAAATTTCTCAAAGGCGAAACGCGGCACCTTGGTGACCACGTAGTCGATGGTCGGCTCAAAGCTCGCCGGTGTCTCCCGGGTGATGTCGTTCGGAATTTCGTCGAGCGTATAACCCACGGCCAACTTGGCCGCGATCTTCGCGATCGGAAAGCCGGTCGCCTTGGAAGCCAACGCAGAACTGCGACTCACCCGCGGATTCATCTCGATGACGATCATACGACCGGTCTTGGGGTCGGTTGAAAACTGGATGTTCGATCCACCCGTCTCGACGCCCACCGCCCGGATCACTGCGAAGCTCGCGTCCCGCATGATCTGGTATTCCTTGTCGGTCAGCGTCTGCGCGGGAGCAACGGTGATGGAATCTCCGGTGTGAACCCCCATCGGGTCAAAATTCTCAATGGAACAGATCACGACGCAGTTGTCACTCTTGTCCCGCATGACCTCCATCTCGTATTCCTTCCAACCGAGGAGTGATTCCTCGATCAGGATTTCGTCGACGGGAGACAGATCAATACCGCGCTTGGCGATCTCTTCAAATTCATCCCGGTTGTAGGCAATGCCTCCACCGGTACCGCCCAAGGTGTAGGCCGGGCGTATGATGACCGGGTAACGACGAATCTTCTCCTCGAACACCGCCCACGATTCCTCCATCGAATGGGCCGTACCGCTGATCGGCACATCCAACCCGATTTCCAACATGAGGTCCTTGAAAATCTGACGATCCTCACCCCGCTCAATCGCGTCGGCCTTGGCCCCAATCATCTCCACGTCAAGTCGTTCCAAATCACCCGATCCGTGGAGGCTCATCGCGGTGTTGAGGGCGGTCTGGCCACCCAAGGTCGGCAGCAGAACGAGTTTGCCGTCGGCACCGATGCGTTTCATCTCCTCCAATTCGCGCTCGATGATCTTCACAACGGTCTCCGGGGTCACCGGTTCGATGTAGGTACGATCCGCAAATTCAGGGTCCGTCATGATGGTGGCGGGATTCGAATTCACGAGCACCACACGATAGCCCTCCTCGCGCAAAGCCTTGCACGCCTGGGTTCCTGAATAGTCAAATTCGCAAGCCTGCCCGATGACGATCGGGCCCGCGCCAATGATCAGCACGGAGTGTATGTCGGTCCGTTTCGGCATAAAATCCGGGAGAGTGAAAAGGAAATGCAGGGGGATGTCAGCGTATTTCTGTTAACAGCCTCCGGCGGGGGATCGGGAACCCGATCGAACGGGTCATTCATGATCCCAACTCCCAATCGCAATCCGTTTTTTCGATCAGGAGCAGGAGTTACGATTAGGATTGGGACTGAAAGCATGGGCTCTGATTGCTGAACACTGCTCACCTACTACTTTTCAGGGAAACCCGTTGACGCTTTTGGGCCTTTCTCAGCAGTATCCGCGCTCCCGGTATCAGCCGGACACCTAAAAAACAGGACTTTTGACATGGAATTGAAACGACGACCCGCAGTGTTGATCATCCGCGACGGCTGGGGCTGGAGCGAAACCGGCGAAGCCGGCAAGGACGCCGAAGGCAATGCGACCCTGATGGCGAACACTCCCGTGCAGGATGATCTGCAGGCAAACTATCCCACCGCTTTCCTCACCTGTAGCGGTGAAGCCGTCGGCTTGCCCGAGGGGCAAATGGGAAATTCCGAGGTCGGCCACCTCAATCTCGGCGCCGGCCGCATCGTCTACCAGGACCTCACGCACATCTCCAAGCAGATCCGCGATGGAGAATTCGAGAAAAACGAGGCCATGCTCGACGTGATGCAGAAGTGCAAAGCGGCAGGCACGCGTCTTCACCTGATGGGGCTTATCTCCGATGGCGGCGTCCATAGTCATCAAGATCACATCGCGCCCTTGCTGGAAATGGCGAAACACAACGGGCTCGAAGACGTGGTCATTCACTGCTTCATGGATGGCCGCGACACCTCCCCTCACGGCGGCGAGGGTTACATCGCAAAGCTCCAGGCCACGCTCGCCGAAATCGGGGTTGGACGGATTGCCACTATCTTAGGTCGCTATTTCATCATGGATCGCGACAACCGTTGGGAACGCGTGGAGCAGGGTTACAACCTCATCGTGAATGGTGAAGGCCGCGAGATGGCAGATCCGGTCGAGGCCATGAAGCAATGGTATTCGGAAGACCAGACGGATGAATTCATTCCCGCAACCGTGATCGGGTCCAACGACGGACCGCTCATGCGTGATGGTGACGGTGTCATCTGCTTCAACTACCGCTCTGATCGCGTACGCGAAATCACTCGTGCTTTGATGATTGCAGATTTCGACGGATTCGAACGCAAGACTCAGCCGAAGCTGAACTACGTCTGCTACACCACCTACTCTCAGGAATTCGGTCTGCCGATCGCATTCCCGCCGCGTCCGATGACCAATACACTGGGTGAATATGCCGCGTCAAAAGGCCTCAAGCAGATCCGCACTGCGGAAACCGAGAAATATCCCCACGTCACCTTCTTCTTCAATGGCGGCATCGAGCAGCCCAACGATCAGGAGGAACGAGCCTTGGTCTCTTCCCCCAAAGTGGCCACCTACGATCTACAGCCGGAAATGAGCGCTGAAGGCGTGACCGACGGCATCTGCAAAGCGATTCGATCCGGCGAACCTGATCTTGTGATCATCAACTTCGCCAATCCGGATATGGTCGGTCACACGGGCAGCATTCCTGCCACCATGCAGGCCGTCGAAACCACCGATGCATGTGTGGGTCAGGTTCTGGAAGCCGTGAAGGAAACCGGCGGTGCCGCCCTCGTGACCGCGGACCACGGCAATGCCGAACAGATGATCGACGCCACCTCCGGCAAACCGCACACCGCGCATACCACCAATCTGGTACACATCTTCTACTATGGTCCCGACAAAGATCAGGTGCAGTTGAAGGACGGCATCCTTGCGGATGTTTCCCCCACTCTGCTCGATATGCTCGGTCTGGAGAAACCCGAAGAAATGACCGGAACTTCACTTTTGGAATCAGCGTAACTGCGTTAGAGTCCCGCCCGATAAAAATCTCAATCCGTCCAACCAAGATCTATTCATGAAAGCCGTCATCCTCGCCGCTGGAAAAGGCACCCGCATGCGGGAGCTCACCGCCGAAACACCCAAGCCCATGCTCCCCGTGCAGGGCAAACCGATCCTGCAACACATCATCGAAGGCCTCGTTGACGCCGGTATTACCGAAATCTGCGTCATTGTCGGCTGGAAGCGCGAAGTAATCGAAGGCCACTTCGGTGACGGTTCCCAGTTTGGCGCCAAGATTGTCTACATCCTGCAAGAAGTGCAGGACGGCACCGGCAAGGCTCCTGAACTCGCCAAAGATTTCGTCGGCGACGATTCCCTCCTGTTGACCTACGGCGACATCCTGGTGAAAGGTGAGACCTACGCCGACATGCTGTCGCGGTTTGCCGAAGACGACTTTGGCGGACTCGTCACCGTGACCGAAGGCGAAGACGTCAAGAAGGGCGGGATCCTGCTCTTTGATGACGTAGACTTCACGCTCATGAGCCTCGTCGAGAAACCCACTGACGAGCAGATTGCCGAGCTGAAGGAATCGGGCATGCTGAAAGAAGGCGAACCGGCCTGGTACAATGCCGGCATCTACATGTTCAAACCAGTCCTCTTCGATTTCACCGCCAAGCTCGAGAAATCACCGCGCGGCGAATACGAACTGACCGACGCAATTACGGCACTCGTGGAACACGATCACACCGTTGCCGGCCTGGAAATCGCCGGCCGCTGGGTGGACGTTCGCGACCCCGAAGTCTTGGAATCGCTGCAGGACTGATCCGTAGCAGCGGACCTAAATCCGCTCGAACTACATTTCAACGTTCGGAATACGAAGGAAGCAGCGAACTCACGTTCGCTGCTTTCTGCTTTACGCCTTTAGCTCATCCAACTCCGAATCGGGCAGATCACCCGATTCATCGTTGGGCCATTCTGTATCGCGTTCGTAGAAGAACTTGTCTTCGCCAAAGGCCGGCTTGAGATCATCGAGCCAAACCGCCTCCGGATCGAATTTCGCGAAGAACGGGCGATAAGCCCAATCAGGATTGCGCCCCTGCAGCATACGGAGGATGAACACTTTCTCGCCGTTCACATGGGTGATGCCGTCGATCTCCACCTTGCCCGGCGTGCAGGACATGCTCGGCCCCCGAACGGTGCGCCCCAGACCGCTGATCTTGCGAATGGCGCCCGAGTAAATCTCGTAGGCCCGTGCCAACGAAGAGGAAAAGTAATGCTGCGCCCCGGTATCCCGTGCCAGGAACATGTAATAGGGAATCATCCCCAAATTCTGCTGCCGCTGCCACATGTGGGCCCAAGTGTCGACATCATCGTTGATGTGCTTCATCAGCGGTGACTGCGTTCGGATGATCGCACCGGTCTCCCGGATGCGTTCGATGGCCAGCTCAGCCGCTTCGGTCTGCAGCTCGTTCGGGTGATTGACGTGCGCCATCATCGCCAGCTGCAAGCCGCTGTCCGTCACTTCGCGAAACAGGTCCAACAGATCCTGCGAATCCTTTTCATTGATGAAACGATACGGCCAATAGCTGATCGCTTTGGTACCGATGCGAATCGTTTTGATATGCGGCAGATCGGCATTGAGAATCGCATCCACGTAGGTGCGGAAGATCCGCGTGCGCATCACCATCGGATCGCCACCCGTGAACAGAACATCAGTCACTTCCTCGTGCTCACGAAGATACTGCACCAACTGGTCCGCTTCCTTCATCGCGAACTTCATGCCGTCGAGCGCCACAAACTGCGGCCAACGGAAACAGAACGTGCAGTAGGCATGACAGGTCTGCCCCTGGCTGGCAAAGAAGAGGACGGTCTGCCGATACTTGTGCTGCATGCCTTCCAGCGGCGTGCCATCGGCCAGATGCGGAACATTGTATTTCTGCTGCCCGGCCGGGTGCGGGTTCAACTCCAGGCGAATGTCCGTCGCGGCTTTCTGAATCTGCACCTTCTCTTCGGAAAGCACGGCATCCGCCATTTGATTGAAATGCTTCTCGTCGAGCATCCCGGTCTGCGGAAATGTCAGTTGGAAGACCGGATCCATCGGATCCTCCCAGTTGATCAAATTCTCGACCACGTAGTTGTTCGATTTGAACGGCAGTACGTGTGAGACCACTCGCATGGAGAAGATGTGCTCCTTGCCCATCCTCTGCAGCTCCGGCAGGGCCAAAAGATCAGCCGCCGAAAAGGCGCGATACTTTGGACCCTCCTGATGAACGATATTCCATTTCGTCATAACCCAAATACCCCTTCGATTCGCAGTTGGCGAAAAGGGGCGACGATTTTCACGGGATTTCACCGCGATCGCAAGGGGTAAAAGGGCAACAAAAAAGGGTCAACGATTGTAAGTCACTATAAATAAACGACTTACAAACACCCAATAAAGAAAATTGCAGAAAAGTAGTACTCTAAAAAACGCGCTTTTAGCCCACTTTTCGAACACTGCCCGAGAACAAAGCGATCATTTCCGGCTTGTTCCGCGCCACTGCAACTGCGAGCGGCGTCTGCCCCGAGTGGTCGGCAATGGACTTGTCAGCGCCGTGTTGAAGCAGGCAACGGGCGACTTCCTCACGGCCAATGAATGCGCACGAATGCAGCGGCGTGGCTCCCAGTCCATTCATCGCATTCGGGTCGCCACCGGCCTCCAACAGAAGTTTTACGATCTCGGACTTCCCACAACCGTGGAGGACGGAATTGCCGTTGTTCTCAGCCAATGCGGGATTTGCCCCGGCTGCTAGCAATAATCTCACAGCGGCCAGATTTCCGCGTCCGACAGCGCCTTGCAACGGTGTCCCCGCAGACTTGCTCCGGTTTCTCGTGTTCACGTCGTGACCAGCGGCAATCAGAGCCTCCAGACGCGTCGTGGACCCGAGGTCCTGTGCCGCCGAATACAAAGTTGAGATGCCGCCGGCACCAAACTGAAGCTCTGCAAAATCCCGCGCCGTTTTTTCCGCCGCCTCAGCCAGATCCTTGACCTGCCTCGCAACGCGTTCTCTCAAATTGGCGAGCCAATCAGCCGGCTGGTCGTATGCACGACTCGTCTCGTCAGTCTCATGCTCATAGAACCAGATTGCCGACTGCGCAGCAGCCATCTCGACAAACCAATAGTCGCCGGCACCATTGCCCGCCACAACGAGCCGGTTCGCCGAGGGAAACACGGCCTCGCGATTGCCGGTGATCAGCTCGTCCGCATCAATCCAAGGGGCGACCACATACTTCAATTCAGCCCTCAATCGACGAATCTCTGACGACTGGTCCAGCAGGAATTCTCGGTATGCCTTCGGCAACGAAAGTTTCAGAGCTGATTCAACGCGTTCGAGATCGGCGATATCCACGCCCCTTCTATACAGGCGGGACTACGATTTACAACCGCACTTGCGAACTGGAAACCAGCTTCACTTTCCGCATGATCCGAGAATGAAAACGATCAGAGAGCTGAGAGTCCTCGCGCTGACAATTCTCTTCAGCGTGAACGCGAGTGCCGCCGAGCGCCCGCCGAACATCATTCTTCTGCTGGCCGATGACCTTGGTTGGAGCAGCCTCGGCTGCTATGGCAACACGCTGCACGAAACACCTAACCTCGACCGACTCGCAATGCGGGGGATGCGTTTCACGGATGCCTATTCCGCCTGCACAGTCTGCTCCCCCACCCGGGCATCGCTTCTGACCGGCAAGTATCCGGCCCGATTGCGGGTGACCGATTTCATCGCCGGCCAGAACCGACCCTACGAGAAGCTCACCATCCCGGATTGGACGAAGCATCTGCATCCGACGGAAACCACGATTGCTGAGGCGTTGAGGAAAGCCGGTTACGCCACCGCCCACGTCGGCAAGTGGCACCTCGAAGCCAAAACGTCCGTGCCTGGTATGCCGGCCGAACAATTCCAACCCACCGCGCAGGGTTTTGACACGTCAGTGGACAAGCCGGCCGGAAGCCGAGGGTATTTTCTCCCCAAGAATTTCAATCACGCAGACGGAAGCACCGGCGGCTACGTCACCGACTATCTTACGGACGAGGCACTCAAGGTCATCGAGCGCAATCGGAAGCAACCGTTCTTCCTCTACTTTGCCTATCACAATCCGCACACCCCAATCCAAGCCAAGGCGGAGCTGACCGCGCACTACGAAAAGAAGTTGGCCTCCCGCCCGGATATCAAGATCCGCAACGCGACCTACGCCGCCATGATTCACAGCCTCGACGAAAGTGTTGGTCGCGTCGTCGCCAAAGTCGACGATCTCGGGCTGGGAGATAACACCGTCATTCTGTTCGTTTCAGACAACGGCGGACTGACCCAAAGGAACGGCAAGATCGACAACATCGCCGACAACAGTCCGCTGCGGCGCGGCAAAGGCTCGGCCTATGAAGGTGGCGTTCGCGTTCCGATGATCGCCCGCTGGCCGGGGAAGGTCGACGCCAGGAGCGAATGCAGAGTTCCGGTTTCAACGATTGATTTCTTTCCCACTGCGTTGGCCTTAGCTGGCGCCAAGACTGCCGCCTACCCAAACATCGACGGCACCTCGATTGTGCCGCTACTGAAAAATCCCGGCACCCGGTTCAGTCGGGAGTCGCTCTACTGGCATTACCCGCACTACCACGCGGGTGGCGACGCCCCCTATTCTGCGGTCCGTCGCAGCAACTGGAAACTCATCGACTTCCACGACGACACACCTGACGCGCTCTACGATCTCGCATCCGACATTGGCGAAGCAAAGAACCTGATCCAGGCCGAGGTCAAACAGGCAAAACAACTGCGGCGATCACTGCGTCAGTGGCGGCAACGCGTCCGCGCCCAGATGCCGACCAAGAACCCCGATCACGACCCGACCAAAGCCGGAATAGCGGTCAAACGCAAACGGCGTTAGACCGGAGTCTAACGCCGTCGGTGGCAAGTATTTGAATCGGCAGAAGACGCCTGAACGATCAGCCTATTGTTTGAACATGGCGTGCTTGGAATCGCCGCCGCTCAGGATGTAGGCAACGAGATCAAGGATCTCGTCCTGCTTCATCATGTTCAGCAAACCTTCCGGCATGGGCGAGATCTTGGACGGTTCGATGCTCTTCACCACTTTGCGATCGACCGTGATGCGCTGGTTCGGATCAAACATGTCGGTATTCACCGTCACGCCGTCACCGTTCAGATTTACCACGATACCCGTGATCTTGCTGCCGTCGGTCTTGATCAACTCGATCGGCACGAACTGCTCATTGATTTCCTTGCTCGGATTGATGACCTGGTCGAGCAGATCATGCGCGTTGTAGCGGCCGCCAGAACCAGTGAGGTCGGGACCCGTCATCCCGCCTTCGTTGGCAAACCGATGGCAGGCAAAACAGCCGCCGGCGCCGAACATCTTGCGTCCGTTGGCATAGTCACGTTTTTTCAGACCGGACTGGGCAACCTTGGAGATTTCGTCGAGCTTCCACTCTTTGACATAGCTCCGGCCGGTGAGGGCTTCGGCCAGAATTTCGAGCGGCGACTTTCGCGTCGGCTTCTTGTCGAGGATGCCCTTGAGCGCAGCGCGATCTGCCGCCGGAATGCTCCCGACGGCCTCATCGCGGATGACCTCAATGAACTTGGCAAAACTCGCGCCACCGCGGTAATTCGCCGCCTTGAGAAACCATTCAAGATATTCCTCACGCAGCTTCTTGGTCCAACCGATCTTCACGAAGCGGAGCGAACGGGCATATTCCATCTGTTCCTCCTGCGTGGGTGCGTTGGCGATCAGCTTGAGGCCTTGATACGCAACGTCGGGAGCCTGTAACCAGGCGAGCGTTTCGCACAACAGCCAGTTTTCCTCAAAGGTTTTGGCCGGAAAGTGCGCTGACAAATTATCGACCGCGGATTCTGCCTGTTTGCGACCCGGATGACCGAAGCGATTGAACGCGATCTGGTAGGCACGCACCATCGTCAGACGTTGATCGTGACTGAGCTTGGCGTAGTCGACCCCATCCAAGGCGGCGACGATCTTGCGACCCAGCGCCACATCAGGTTCCGCACCTTCGGGGCGGTGAAACGGATCGCTGCCGCCGACCTTGGCCAGCGCCAAGAGAGCCTCCACGCGTTTGGCAGGATCCTTTTCCTTCAGCGCCCGGTTCATCCATTGCTTCGCCGGTTGATGCATCACGGCGATGCGGGCGGCCCAGCGGATAAAACGGTCGGAGTGACTCAGATGTGGCCAGGCGCGTTTGATGGCGTTCTTGTTCGGCTGATGAAACTTCTCAAGCTGTTGGCGCAGCTTCACCAGGTTGGTCTTGTGTGGCTTGGGCTGAACCGGCTTGGTGGCGCCTTTGCCAACGTAAGTCACCCGGTAGAGTCCGGATTGAACACGGCGTCCACCGATGGACAGGTACATCGCACCGTCCTTCGGATGAACAATCGCGTCGGTAACCGGGAGGGGTGTGCCGCTCAGGAAGTCTTCCTTCGTGGCTGTGTAGGTCGAGCCGTCGGGCTTCATGTGTACCGCGTAAACCTTGCCCCAGCTCCAATCCAGAATGTAGAGCGCGTTCTGATATTTGCCGGGGAACTTCGCGCCGTAGCCAAACGTGACTCCGGTTGGCGATCCGGGACCGATGTTGATAACGGGCGGCAGGTTGTCCGGATACCATTCAGGGCGTTTGCCCGTACCGTTGCGCCAGCCATACATTGAACCACTGGTGACGTGGCAGACGCGGGTGGGACGATACCAAGGGGTATTGAAATCGTATTCCATGTCGGCGTCGTAGGTGAAGAGCTCACCATCCTTGTTGAACGCGCCATCGAAGATGTTGCGGTAGCCGGAGGAAACGATCTCCCACTGTTTTCCATCGGGAGAAATCTTGTAGATAATCCCGGCGGGTCCGAGACGACCACGGTTATGACCACGACCATCCGGCATGCGCGGCAAAAGATGATCCTCACCCCAGTGCCGCGGCACACGGGAAGTCTGCGACGCGGTGGTTTCGGTGTTGTTGCCGGTGATCATGTAGATCGATTTCTTGTCCGGCGAAAGCAACAGGGCGTGCACACCATGGTCACCACGGGCCTCCATCGCCCGCAGCTTCTCGACCTTGTCGAGTTCGCCATCGCCGGTGGAATCCGTGATACGGTACAGGCCGCTGTCGATCTTGCGCTCGTAGTCGTTCACCGCGACATACAGCGCGTTGAAGGCCCAAAGCATCCCGTTCACCGCGCGAATGTTTACCGGCATCTTCTTCACCGTCTTGGGATCGACCGGTTTGCCCTTGGCCGGCGCGGGAAAGCGATACAAGCCGCCGAACTGGTCGCTCGCAATAATGCGGCCCTTGTCGTCCAAGCCAAGATTCACCCAGGATCCCTGCTGTCCACCGGGGACGGAGTAGACCAACTCCACCTTGAAGCCCGGCAGCGCACGGATGCGATCCACCGGCGTGGCCTTGTTCTCATTGACCCGCGGCCCGACCTCTTGCGACCGCTTGGGGCGGGCCTTCTTGGGGGCGGCGGAAAGTGAGGCAACGCACGCAACAGCGAGCGCGGTCGAACAAATTCGGGCAAACGATTTCATAGGGAGCCGCCGATTGAATCAAAAGCGAACCGGAATGCAATACCTACTGGAAGCAGTATCAGAATTTTTCGGGACAAGGTTGAATCGACGGATGGCGCTCAACGGCGCGGGCGATTCAATACTTCATCTACCCAGTTTCGAAGCGTCGTCCTCACCGAGGAAGGTCGTAACACCCAGGCATCGTTGTGATTGCGAAAACCCGTACCTCTGAATGTAAATTTACCATCGACTTTCGTCTCAAGGAGAAAGTCCTTCGTTTCAATCGCATTTGAGCCTTCACCACAGATGAACTGCGGACGTCCGTCCAGGCGTCCCAAACGCTGTAGGGCACTCCTGCGATCCGCCCCGGGATACGGCCATCGCGTTCGCACACCGTCATAGTGGCTGTAAGGAATGAACGCGCGCCAAAGTTTCGCGATCCGCTCTTCATGCAGTCCGATGTAATTGCAAGCGATCGCACCCCGTGAAAAACCACAGAGTATCAGCTCATTCGTATTGCCGTTGAATTCGCGGCACACCGATTTCACCGCCTCCAGGCAGTAGTCGATTGTCGGCCCGGGATCATGAGTCGGCGCGGTGCCCCACCATTTCGCCACATTCGTGATCCCGGCATTGTCCAAATACGGAAGACACAACCAAATGAATCCTTCGCCTCCCGAGATTCCGTATCCCAGCCGGCTTCCTTCGACGCGTCCGGTGCTGACATCACCATAGCGGTTTCGGTAGGGACCATTGCCGGCATACTCCACCAACACCGGAAACTTGCGGTCAGGACTCCAGTCTCTGGGCAGATAAACAACGTGGTATGCTTCGGCGACATCACGCCCCGGAAGAGTCGCCTTCACTCTTTTGCCGGGTGCCGGTTTTCCAACGCCCAAGGACGGCAGCTGCAGATCGGGCGTGACTGAAGAAATATCGGGAAGCTGCGCATGGACTGGCACCGCGACCGACAGGAGAAAGAAGAGACGGAGACAGCTCACAACGGAGACGCCGCCAGACGCGCTACGATGACATCACTGAAAAAGATCCAGATGATCGCGGCAGCGGCAATGTAGGGTCCATATGGCAGACGGCTGGACCATTCCCGACGTCCGATCAGAATCAGGGAGACTCCCACCAGCGAACCCAACAGGGAACTCACAATCAGCGAGAAGACAACCGCGTGCCAGCCCAGGAAGGCGCCAATCGCGGCCATGAACTTCACATCACCAAAGCCCATCGCTTCTCGCGGCAGATTCACGGTATCCGTGACAGCCTCCATGAAGGTGATCGGCTCCGG
>Ga0055584_100003228_pt1 | contig 16115 bp, 18 predicted proteins | sample OSDHelmetaG_FD_58716 | JGI IMG/M metagenome (GOLD analysis project Ga0055584, IMG submission 58716) | Pelagic marine sediment microbial communities from the LTER site Helgoland, North Sea, for post-phytoplankton bloom and carbon turnover... | ecosystem: Environmental > Aquatic > Marine >... | reverse complement strand
GCCAAGAAAGTCTACGATTTTCTGCTTGTCCTTCTCGTCACCAAGGAACTTCTCGACCAGTCCACCTAATGTGAGATACACAGAATCAGTATCAGAAGCGACAACATAGTCAACGTCCTGTGTCTCCAGTGTCTTGTTTAGGAACTCGTTCAGGTGATTGATAATCCATCGAATACTCAACTGACCAGACAGAGTGATTGCCTCTGCCATGCGTGTGTCGTAGTATCGAAAGTATTCGTTCCCGATTGCGCCGTAAGCACTGTTTAGTTGAATCTTACGAACCAACTGGAAGTTGTTGTACTTTGCAATCTCGAAGTCAAGTTGCTTGTTGTTTGGATCCTTCTGCTTCTGCTTCTCGCACTCTATCATCTTCTTCTTGAACATCTTGCGATCTTTGTACATCTTCTCCATCAGTGCAGGCAGGAATCCCTGCGACTTAGAATCGTAGCAAGTTCCGTTTGCGGCGACCGAATAACCCTGAGACTTTAGTTTGTCCAAGTTCTGGAAACAAGTCTTACCATAGAAGTCATCGGGCCCCTTGAGGATGTTTTCGGGTCCGATACCAAACCGACTGTCTTCAGTCATGGAGATCAATGTCTCTGGACTGATGTTGTACTGCATGATTAAGTGGGGGTACAGAGAATTCAAGTCGTAAGAAACAATCCAATCGTGCTTGCCAGCAAGCGGTTCCTTGACATAAGCACCAGCATACTGCTCGTCCTTCTTGCCTACTTTCTTCTGAGGAATGACATACCCGTGCTGTCGAAGGTAGTGATAGATAATCGCATCCCACGTTCGAACCTGAGAGAATACATCTTCATAGTTTACTTGTGCAGAGTATGCAAGAGCAACTGCCAGTTCAAGTAACTTCAGTTTCTCCTCCAACATCTCGACCAACTCAACGTCTTTGATATTGTACTCGACAAACTTCTGGAAATCATTCTTGTAGAACTCGCGGATGTTGTCGAACTCTTCGTATGACAACTTCTTTTCATCCAGTTCAACGTGACCAATGTGATCGAGTCGATAACTCTCTTGATTTGTGTAGGTAAAGGTTTTGTACAGATCAAGATAATCAAGAACAGAGACACCCATTATCTGAAACACAAGGTGGTCTCGGTTCATTCTCTGTATATTCTTCTCTCGCAACTTACCAAACGGAGACAGCATGTTTGCTGCTTTGTCATCCAACACGCGACGGATTCGATTGACCAGATAAGGAATATCGAAGAACTTGATGTTCCAACCAGTTACGATGTCAGGACACTTTTCAGCCCATAAGTTGATAAAGGCATCGAGCAACGATTCTTCATTGTCGAAGCATTCATAATGTTCTCCGTTTGGTGTGGTGAACTCACCTAGACCGAGAACATACTTAACCCCATTGAAAGAGATAGTAATCACAATGACCTTCTCTTCGGGATTGTTTACGTCAGGGAACCCACCCTCACATGTCGTCTCAATATCAATGTGAGCGACACGCAACTTAGTGAAGTCATAGTCCTCGGTGTAGTTGTCGCCGATGTACTGGTACACATAGTCTGTGTTTCCATACACACTAAACCCACTGACACCTGAATACCTGTCAATGAACTCTCGACATTCACTCATTTCACCCGGCTGGATTGGTTCGACATACTTGCCATCTAGAGTCTTGTATTCCGTTTGGTTCTTAGACGGAACGTAAAGAGTCGGTGAATACTTTTCACGGATCACACGATGTTTATCACCGTCGATCTCTCGGCACAAGATGTAGTTGCCAATGCGGGAAACATTGGTGTAGAATTTCAAGTCAAGAACTCCTCAAGGGCACACTCGGATGACAAACGATCAAGAGACATCTTAGCATAATTCTCGTTCAGTTCAACCCCAATATAGTTCCTTTCGTATTGACAGGCAACAACTCCAGTCGTAGCGGTGCCACTGAAAGGATCCAAGATAGTGTCCCCCTTGTCTGATGTAGACAAGATAGCAAGTTCTGGAATCTTCTTAGGAAAAACTGCGAAGTGGGCATCCTTGGAGTTACTGGTTGCGATTGACCAAACAGTTCTTCGGTGTTTTCCTGTCTTGCCCTCGGCATTCCACTTTTTCCCAGAGTAGATTGCGTTTTCACCACGCTCTGCGTGCTTCTTGCCACCAAAGACACCACCACCTTTACCCAGCAGTGGTTCCTCGATCGGCTTCATATCAAACTTGTACTTTCTGTTTTTTGCAAACATGAAGATATATTCATGACACATAGAACACCTGTCCATCACTGAGGAAGGCATACCATTTGTCTTGTGCCAGATAACATCACTACGAAGAATCCACCCATCAGCACGAAGTGCGAGGGCGAGTCTCCAAGGAATGCAGTCTAGATTCTTGTTGGTATATCCATCGCCAACATTCAACCAAAATACACCGTCATCGTTAAGAGTCCTACGACATTCACGGAAGACCTCAACCATGTTAGTGATGTAGTCCTCCGCGTCTTTCTCTTGTCCGAGTTGATCGTCTTTATCGTAGTTACGAAGATTCCAGTATGGTGGTGAAGTTACCACTGCCTGTACTGTTTGATCTGGAATCTCTTTTAGTTTTTCTCGGACATCACCGATTAGAATTTCGTAGGACATTCTTTACCTTCTTCCAATAAACGACCGTAGATTTTTTCTTATATCCATTCGGTCCACCATTATGAATTCTAGCCATGTCTTCTGCGGTCGGGATTCTACCCAAACGATTTTTGGTAGCATACCGTGACATGTAAGCACGAACTACCTTCTCGGCATAGATTGGATCGAAGCAGTCGTTGTACTTGCCACCAATAGACGGATCATGCTCTAGTGCATCCTGCCAATAGACTTTCCAAATTTGAAAAGGTCCAATCGCATTTCCGTTGTCGCCGACCGCAGAGTCATCATTCCCACTCTCAACAGTCCGCATCGCCGACAAGAGTTGAGGTGACAATTGGGTCTGTGTTCCTGTGAACGCCATTAGACTTGGTACGAATATCAGGAGGGAAAGGACGCACAGGGGTTTCGACTTCTTCTTCTTCATAAGAAATTTCATTATCTTTATCGGCGATATAGGCCGAAAGCAAAACCATGTAATTGATGACATCCACAACGGTGTCATTAAAACTTTCATCTGTAACATACATCTTACCAGCACGAAGGAAAGATGACAATCTGCTCATTTTGTCAGTGATTCGAACAAGGAATCCCTGCTCGGTATCACAGATACCCATTGCTTCACATCGTGTAAAGTTAGCAAAGGGTTCAGTTCCCTCGCTGCCTGCATAGTCTCGGTTCTTTAGATTCATCAAGTCACGAGCCGACTGGCAAATCTTTGAGTGATAGTTTAGTAATTCGTCACGGGTCATAAATATCTCCAATTCATTTACAGTAGTATACCTCAGTTTACCACTCTTGTCAAGTAAAAATCAAACACCAGTTGAACCAAATCCGCCTTTGCGGTTGGTCTTTTGTGTCTTGGGTGATGCTTGGGTGTAGGTGATAAATTGTACTCTACGAGCAGGTTCGATAATTTCTACCTGTGCAACTCGATCACCATGCTTAATCTGGAAAGGCGTACTGGTTGTGTTCCATAGAGGAATAAAAACTTCCTCACAATAGTCAGAGTCAATCACACCCTCTGCGTTGATGAGAGTTACGCCGTTCTTCCATGCAATACCTGATCGCGGATGAAGACGAGCAGAAAAACCAATGGGGATGTTCATCACCATACCAGTTGGGATCAATGCACGGCACTTTGGTCCGAGTACAAATGTACACATGGGTGTGTCATCTTCAAAGACGACATGCGGTGTGGTTATATGTGCTTGGTTATAACAGTCGAACCACTTGATGTCACGAATGGTTGGCGCAACATCTTCGGGGGTGACTGGACCACGCAAGTGAGCGTGGATGTCGTGACAGGCAGACTCGTCACTGCCTAGTTTCAGTTCAAGTGTATTAGGATACAACTTGTGGATCTTCATCGTCTCGGACATAATATAGTCTTCTCCATAATATAAAAAATCAATCTACTTCTTTACTTTTTTTCTCTTATTCTTAAGATTTTGCCTGTTCTTAATTCTCTTCTTTCTTTCATGCTCTTCTATTGTCTTTTGCTTTTCTACCTCTGCTTGTGCTTCCACAGATTGACCGTTGATTTCTGCCACTTTAATTTCGTATTGCTTCTTGTTATCGAGAATTCTGTCTTTGTGTTCTTGTGGGAATCGGCCCTCTTGTAGAAGTTTATTACAGGCATACAGTCCTGTCTGGAAATCATGAGCATAGAAAGCAGTCGCACCCAGTTCATCCAGACCCATCCAACTATACACTTCGTCTGCTAGGAAGAGAATGTCAGTCTTTGGATACGGAAGAGAACATGCTTGCTTCGCATAAACGTATGCCATTCGAGGTAGACCATTCATTCTCAGGATACGAGCAGCTTGCACCAACGGTTCTGCTCGGATAGGACGATAGTCATATGCCTTTAGGTAAGCAAAGATTTGGTCTTGAATGGGATGCTCTAGGATAGACATACAGATTGCCATTCTATAATAAGAGTAGAATGCTTCCTCTTCCCATCCACCTTCCTCTGCACGTTTTTGATATGCGATGAGTGCCTTGTCGTATTGCTGTGAGTCGAAGTATGACTGTGCAACATAGAACATGTATCGGTGATTTGTTGGATCTTCTTCGAGTGCCTTTTCCAAGACTTCTGCATCTTTACTGTACTTTTCTACAGGTTCGATGTCTACGTTACGGGCACCCTCTGTTCTTGCTTCGACATGGTATGGTGATTCAATCCGATCCCCACTCAATCCTTCTTTATCACAAGCCGCATATTCGTGGAGAACACCAACATACTTCCAACCGATGCCGGTCTTAAAGATTTGATTTCTCCACCAAGTAAAATCACCTCGATGAATTCTCAACGAGTAAACATCTTTGTCCATATTAGTGGGATACTTGAAGTTTCCTTCAAGTGAATCATCCGCATCAATCATCCAAGCATAGTCTGCTTTGCCATCACATCGTTTCAGTGATTCGGTTCTTGAACCCTCTTGTTCCAAGTGGTCACCAAATCCCTTCCAGTCAGAGAGATAAACTTCACCTTCAATGCCGAGTTCATCCATGATCTCTTTAATTTTTTCCGGTGTTCCGTCAGTTGAACCCGTGTCGGTAATATCGTATCGGTCTACTACCGGAGCCATTGAACGAAGACATCGTTCGATAACGTGGGTTTCGTTCTTTACAATCATGCAAAGAGTAACTGTTGGTTTTTGCTTGCTGCTCATGATAACTCCATTGTCTAGTGAACGGTTTCTGATCTATGGATACCCAAATACTCAAATGGGTATTCGACTAACCTCAGTTCACATATTTTTTCTAAGTAATGTCTAAGTGATCCCTCATTGTTTGCATGTAGAGGGATCGTTCCCATGAAAAATTCATTCCACATACTATATAGTAGCATTGCCCGATGTGACCCGATCCCAAACAAATCACAACACCCATAGTTTCCCCAGTTCCATCCGGGTGGGATTACGATTGTGTTTCCATCTGAAATTATATCTTCAATTTCTTTCCAGTCAACCTGATTCCTCTCCTTTTCGAGATGAATATCATACCGCCATCGCATTACATACTTGTAATTTTGTTCGGCCATATGCTGCTCGAATAGAGTCATCACACGATGTGCCATCTTGGTAGCATAAGTCATCGAGAATCCATTTCTCCATTTTGGATTTTCGATTTGACTGTTGAACCACATCTCATCGTTGTTCTCAACCATGATACCCTTGGGTTGCCATGTGTCAATTACATCTTGCGGACCATACAGTGGAGTGTCATCCTGCTTTCCAGCAGCACCCATCCATCCGCGATCTCCCCAAATACTCAACAGTTTATCACTAATCCACACATGAGCAAACACATCGGGAGCAGGACCATCCATTTGGTTAATGATATAGTCATACTCCTCCCGTGCTAGTTTCATGTTGCCTCTGGGTTGACCAGATATGATAGTCGCCCAATCACTAGACTTCTGATCGCCAGATGCCAGTTGACATCTGGTTTCATTTCCTATCATGTTCGATGGCCTCTCTGATCTTAGACGCACCAGCAATCGTTCCATCTGGATCGCCGTGAATTGCACCGCCCACGTTTGCCATCCAATCAGAACCAAACCGAGTCTCAATTGGATTGATGAGTTCGGCTTTCATTCCACATGAAAGGGCAGGAACAACATTGCGATCGGTGAGAATCTTCATGTTTGCTCTCAGATCATCTTCGTTGTCACTCTTGTAACCACCCCACATACCGGAGTGAATGGTATCAACGCCAATCATACCCGCCATGTCACAAACTACATTCCAGTCAATGTGGTAGTTGTGTGTAGGTTCAGTGAACACCTTATCACCACTCTTCTGGAAGTGAATAAACAGTCCGGGGAGATCCATCCTACGAACAGAGTTGTACGCACCAAGACCACACCAAACATTCAGGTGAACACCGTTGCCTCCGTTTTCATGCACAAACGAAACTCGGTCGAGAATAGCATGTGGATCTGCGTTGATACAGAAACAGTAAACTACATTCCGACCACAGTTGTTGATGTAATCGGAAATAGTTCCAACGCGGTCTTCAAGTGAACAGAAGGATGGGTTTGACATGATTTCATCTTCCTTGATGAAGTCAACACCACCATCGACGAGTTGCTTGGTCATGTCCAACAGACCATCAACCGACAATCCAATCTTCGGCTTGATGATAGATCCAAACAGTGGTTTGTTAAATTGACCAGTGAACTCTCTCATACCAGACAGTCCATTTTGTGGACCGAGGAACTTGTCCTCAACACACTTTGGGTACTTGACATTTAGAAGTTGACACTTAGTGATAAGGTCAATGTCCATCTGTCCACCCATAAGTTGACAGAGGAGATGGGAAATGCCGTCATTTTCCCAGTCGGTATTCACAACTGGGAATGCAATCTTTACAGTTCCTTCTTTGAAGTTTGCCAGTTTGTCTCCATCACCGATGATGACACAGGAGTTTCTCTCGAAAAGTTCTTCAGTTTCCCACTGGTTGCGGACGTTGGGATTACCAACGCTTTGTCCAATTGCAATGTTCCATGCAGCGTCGGCCAGACTCGTCGTCGCCTCCACATAGTAAGTTGCAATGATATACTTTTCACTGTCCACAGATTCACGATAAAATTCCATCAACTATCCTTTCTATACCAAATGGCCCCTAGACCGTAATGGTTACCCAAGCAATACTTTTCAGACTCAAACACTTCTTCATCTATCGAATCGAACAACACATATGGACCGGGGTGTGTGTTGGTGTCATGAAGAACAAGAATTCCGCCTTTGTTGAGGAACGGGATGACATAGTGTTTCCATTCATGTAGCACAGCATTTACTGAGTGCCAACCATCAATAAAAATGAAATCAAAACCTTCGATCTCAAGTTCTTTAATTTTAGCATGAATTTTCTCTGTGTCCATACTATCACTCTGCAAAAAGTGAAAATTGTTTTCATCATCCTGAACAAATGAACGATCATTAATATCTACTCCGAGATAAATCGTTTCTTTGTTTTTCATTTCCTGAATCAATTCAGTAGAACGTCCGGCATTGTCCTGATGGTGTGGTTCTCCCCAAACACCAATCTCTAGAATTGCACCACAGGTATCTTTTACTCTTGAGAATAGATCAACAAAATGATCCTTTGTACACTCAGAGAAATGTAGATGGGTGTTTACCCCAGTTGGCCACTCAGGGGGAAACCCATCCCTGTCATCCAACTCCTTACTTCCCAGTGTAGGAACAAAGGCAAGACCTTCGATCTGTTCTGACTCCTTGACATTTATTTTTTCATATAGATTCATTTTTTAACCTCATATTTATCGCCCGGCGATGATGGTGTCTTTACACATAAAACTTTGCAGTCCTCTAGGAAAATTGGGTCTGATACTTCATAGGGATCAAAGACAAAGATTTCGTTTGGGTGAATAGTTTTACCCTGAACGATCATCTTACCAGACAGTAAGACATTTATTTCAGTTGATTCTTTGTGGTAGTGGGCGGGCCACTTCTCACCCTTTTTGTGGGTGAGGACACCGACCTCGAAGTCCCGAGTCTTTAGCATGGATGGTTCAAAGTCACCTATAAACCAACCTCTAATCATGTCACTTAAATTGCAAATTTTCATTACGAATATATTCTCTCAAATCGTCGGGTGTGCCGACTGCATGATGTTGAAACTTCGGGATGTGATAGATGCCAACTCGCTGCTGGCGTCTAACCATTTGGTTGTAAGAAGGACCGACATAGAACTCACCGTTCACTGCCCGGTCATCTTCTTCGACCATCTTATCATAACTATTTATAAAGTCAAGTCCACGCCTCCAGTAATGAATTCCGTTCAAGGAAATATCACTGATGACTTCCTTCTCTCGGATCTCCTGAACGAGACCGTCCATGTCAATTCTTGCGTAACTGTTTTTGGTTGAGTCGCAGAAGTATGTGACAATCATCCCATCAAACCCATAGTACTGACAATAGTGAATGAAGGCGGCACCGTCCCACCACATAATCTGATCGCAGTTAGCAACCACCAACTGATCGTCGTTGTTGATTTCATCACGAACAAGGTTGACCGTAGAGGCCGGACCATCAGTGACATAATCAATCTCACGAATTAAACACTCTGGTTTGATCCTTCTAAGATGTTCATGGATTTCTTCTGAGTGTTCTGTTTTTCTTGTGATAAAGATGTAACGACCATCAATTCCAATCGACTCAATTGCCTTCTGGATCATTGGGACATTGTTAATTTCAATTAGTGGCTTGGGCCGCATGAACCCGTCGTCTGAGAATCTTTTTCCCAAACCAGCCATAGGGATGACTATATTTCTCATGGTTTACCTGTGCTTTCAAACATACCCGATTCCGAACCTTGTGATACCAACGGTGGTTCCATCCAGTATACATTCATATCGTTACTGTGCAAGTGATAATTTAATTCAAAGTCGATTGTTAGTGAAAATGGTTTCAGTGCTTTGGCAAGAGTAGCCGCAGTCTTCTTTGTGATTAGGAAGGAGTCTGTGCATTTTGTGCTGGGTGACAACTTCTTGTAAAAGTAATGGTCGGGCACTGCGTTTGGGACTCTTAGATCACAACAACTACCAATGAAAATCATGTCCCAATCTTCTGGGGCATGATCCATTCTGAGTTCGATCACATCAAAGTCTGGACTCAAAAGAACGTCGTCCTCTAAAACCAAAGCATAATCATCAGGTCCATTGGCAATCTTTTCGTAGATCATCGCGTGCTTGATTACCAATGAGATACTTCCCATTCCGAGTGTACGCATGGGTGAAATGACACCACCATAAAACTCTGGTACAAATCTTTCATACCAATGATTCGGTGTATACCACTCGTCCACAATATCTTGTGTGAGTTCATCCCCGTCGTAGTCGGTGTACCACTCCACGTTTTCGAATGATCTAATCTGACCCAACACGGATTCTTTTCTTGCCGTTAGACTCTTGCAATGAACTATGTAAGTTTTGATGTTCATTCGAGATTTGTCTCTTGTTCTTTCATGTCACTGTCAAACATCATTCTTGCCAATTCATTTACATCTACAGTAGCATTCCATCCCAGTTTTTCTTTTGCCTTAGTACTGTCCCCGAGAAGGTAAGGAACTTCGTGTGGTCGCATAAATCTTTTATCCACTTCTAGATAATCATTATAATCACCGAGACCAGCATACTCAAATGTTGCCTGTAGGAAGTCCCTCACTGTCGTGGTAGTTCCGGTGGAGATAACGTAGTCGTCAGGATCGTCTTGCTGCAACATCAACCACATGGCGTTCACATAATCACCCGCGAAACCCCAGTCTCTAAACGCATCTAAATTTCCTAGATGAATGCTATCTTGAAGACCTAGTTTAATTTTGGCAGCTGCAATTGTAATTTTTCTGGTGACGAATGTTTCACCTCGACGGGGTGACTCATGATTAAACAAGATCCCACTCGAACCATGCAATCCATATGCGTGTCGGTAGTTTCTCACCAAATTATGTGCGAATAACTTAGCACACGCATAGGGAGACGCAGGAGTCATCCTAGAGGTTTCTGTGTAACCAGTTTGGGGGCAAGGGGCATCTCCGTACATCTCAGAGGATGACGCTTGATAGAAACGACAATTCGGAGCGATAGATCGTAGAGCTTCTAGAACGTGCAGAGTTCCGATTGAGATACCATGAACCGTATCTTCTGGAACGTCAAACGAAACTTTCACATGAGACTGTGCTGCTAGATTGTAAAACTCATCTGGTCGATACTTTGAGATAAGTCTCCATGTAGACGATGCGTCACTCAGATCATGGTATTCCAAAGTAAAATTAAGATTGTCAAAGTCGCCACTGGTGTGCATCGGGTTGAGGTGGTCAACACGATCGGTGTTGATTAGACTGGTCCTCCTCTTGAGACCAATCACTCGGTATCCTTTACTCAGCAAAAGTTCTGCTAGGTAAGATCCATCTTGACCACTGACGCCGCTAATCATTGCTGTTTTCAATCTGATACTCCATTCAAAAATTCTACTAGCCACAGAACATCTTCTTGTTTTACGTTCTGGTTGTTGCCTATGTAAAAACCATTTTCATGAACATATTCTGCGTTCTCATCACATCGCAACTGCACTACCTTTTTCATAAATGGATGTCGGTACAAGTTACCTGCAATAATCGGCCTGGTTTGAACTCCCATTCTATCTAACTTTTCTCTCAGTTCCCGACTGGTTTTGTTTTTTGTAATCACAGGGAAGCAAAAACTAGAGTTGCCCTCTAAATCAAAATCACAGAAGAATTGGTCGGAGTCTAACCCACAAGCAAATGTATTAAAATTGTTTCTTCTGGTTTGGTTATGTGCATCCAAATTTTCCAACTGCATGATACCCAACATTGCATTGAGTTCAGTTGATCTCATATTAAATCCGGGAATCATAAAAGTAAAGTTAGGATCCACAATTTGATCTTCATACTTTTTCTTTGAATCCTCGGGAAGTTCTCGGTGCAATCCGTGTGATCTCAAGAGAAGAAGTCGTTCATAAAGTTCCTCGTCGTCGGTGCAACACATACCACCTTCGATGGTTGTCATGTGGTGTCCATAGTAAAAAGAGAAAGTAGAAATCTTACCAAAGTTTCCAATCTTCTCTCCCTTGAATGTAGCACCGTGAGACTCACAACAATCTTCCAGTAACGTGATATCATTCTCATCACACATCTGCAAGAGATCATCACTAATCGCAGAGAACCCCAATAGGTTTGCTAGGAAGAGATGAGTTGGTTTTGTTGTTTGTATGACAAGGTTAAGTGAATCCAAGTTCGGTGCGAGTGAGGGTATATCAACATCACACAATTGCAAAGTATTCCCAGACATCATAATAGGACTGACCGTAGTCGCCCATGTGCAAGCCTGAGAAACCCATCTGTCCCTGCCGTGCGGACTCATGGCATAAACAGCCAAGAAATTGGCGGACGATCCGGAGTTCACAAAAACAGAATATTTGCAACCTTGCCACTCGGACCACTTCTTCTCAAACTCTTTTACTAAGTCGCCCTGAGAGAATTTGTCACCGTTCAATATAAATTCAGACAATCGTTCCCTTTGTTCAAGGGAAATAGCATTGTCCATGAGTTTCCACGTTTTCATTTTCTAGCACTCTCGAAATTGGCATTGAACCACGATACAGTTTTTTCAAGTCCAACATCAAAGGGGGTGAAATTAAAATCAATCATGCTTTTCAATCTGGAATTGTCAGAGGGTTTTCTGAACTGTCCCATAGGCATGTCCGACTCGAAGACTAACTCCGGTATATTATACAACACAATCAACCTGTCTGCAACTTCTTTAATTGATATTTCCTCGTCGGGAGATATCATCAGCGGTTCAGATGAAGAGTAGTCACTAACCACCCAATCAATTATCCTTCCAAGATCCTCGGAGTATATAAATTCACGCAGAGGAGATCCATCACCCCAAACATGAAGGGGAGTTTCTAGTCTTTCCGCAAGAGATGCTTTGTTGATTAGTCCGGGAACAACGTGACCAGTTTCAATATTAAAATTATCTCTGGGTCCGTATACATTACATGGGATAACATTCACGATGTTCATCCCGTACTGATCCCGATATGCCCTTGAGTTAATTTCTAGCATTCGTTTTGCGTATGCGTACCCGTAATTGGATTCGTGTGGCTCACCACCATGAAGTTGATCGTATGTCAGGGGATAGTTTGCATCAGCAGGAAAGATACAAGTGGTTAGTGTTGATACTACTTTCTTTACCTTGTTTACCCTACATGCTTCTAGAAGATTCAAGTTCATCTGCATGTTTTCGTAAAAGAACTCCCCTAGTTTTTTAGAGTTTTCTTTTACACCACCAACCCTAGCTGCACAGTGAACTACACAATCAATTTCATTTTCTCGTAAGTAAGAATCAATCTCATCAAACTTCATGAGATTAACTTCGGAGGATCTTGGTTTGTGGTTACCTGTCACACAAGATCCAACAAGACCAGATCCACCCGTTACGAGAATTTTATCAGGATAAAATTTCATAGTATGATACTTTCAATTTTTGCTAAAAGAGTTTCCGGTTTAACATGATCTGGTATTTTGTTGTCAACGAATATTGGTTCGGACTGGATTTCTCCTAGTTTCTTTTCATCATTCGCAACCTCAATCACATAATCGTAAAGTTCGACATCGTTACTAAAATCTCTGGCATGAATTAAAGACTTTGTGTTGAAATCATTTCCAACATCCGCACATCCCCAGTAGATCGGGACTACTCCTTCGATTAGTGGATGTATGACCTTCTCGGTAATCCATCCTGTATAGTCACTGTTATCAAAACACAGATTGAACTTGAAGTCTTGGATATAGTTTTGCTTTGTCATCTCGTCTCCACCAATCGAGGGATGCGTACGCAAGAAATTACCTCTGGATTCGATCTCGAATCCCTTCTCTGTCCAATATTGGAATGCTCGGGGGTAAATTTCCTGCCGTAACCCTAAACCATTATTGGTCAGTACGCAGCAAAACTTATCTTTATTCTGGGGGGATCTCTCCGCAGTCAAAAGATTTGTGGGTACAAGAAACGCTGGGTTTCTTCCTGCGACATAAGAATTATCAAACCAATCAACATAGAACTGCCAGAGTGGTATCCGAATATTTCTTTCGTCTTCAAAATTACACGAAGTAAAAGAGTAATCACAATTGTCATAATTCGGAACACCAGTTCGGTTGAGTGCCTCAACAAACCAGTGAACAGTCTTTTGGCAGTTGCCGTTTTGTTTTTCTGCATTTCCGTCACCTGTATTTTGTATGATGGCGACATCGGCATCCTGTTCATTGACTTCAACATCATACTTCATCCTAAGTGTGTTTATGATGAGGTTGTCCTCTTTCATAAAACCACCCCAGAAATTTCTAAAGTCAACTTTCAGTTTTTGCATTCTCAAGTTCTTTCATAATATAATTTGCAACTGCAACGGGACTGCACTTGTCGTTCCACCAGTCTAAGGTTTCTTGTCTTTTCTGTTCCAGTAGTTCTGGTTGCGAAAGAAGATTGTCTAGAGTCTCTGACAACTCAGTCCAGTCGTGGATTAGAACGTGAGGCGCACCTTCGTAATACCAAACGTCTGGTTTTGTTTCAGACAAAATAACACACCCCGCCTTAGCAGCCTCAAAGTATCTGAATGTCTCGGAAGAAACATATCCGTGCGGACACAATGCAACCTGAGTGTTGTTCATCAACTCAGAATACTGGGTCATATCAAGTCCCTTCGCCCAACCAGTGTAGAAGTCGATATACTTTCGTCTACCATCTTCTTTCAGTTCGATCAGTGATTCATGGAGAACCTCCCGACCACTGTTGTTTACTGTTCCACTAAAAGAATAATCGACGACTCTATCCGCCATCTTCACCACACCGTCTGCACAGAACCCCTGCAAGTATCCAAGAGGAAGTGGTCTCATCTTGGGGTGGGTTTCTTCTTTCGGGAAATAATTTTTGAAGACCATCTTTACGTTAGGATGCTCTACAAATTTAGGCAGGTACTGATGGTGTTCGTCCGAAGTGACAAAGAGAACGGCCGGGTAGTTGGTATCCGGAACTTCATCCTCCCACTTTAAAAACACAAAAGTCAAATCTTCTTCTAGGTTGATGCTCTTGATGATCTCTTCGAAGTATTCATACTCCCACTTGCCATCAATCATGTCTACTATTTCAATCATACCCAATATCCAGTTGTAAGTTTGTCTAAGTTCCAATCCTTCGATTGGTATTCTGTGTAAATGTCTTCGAGATACTTGTCCTCTCCCACTAAGTCCATGTAATCTTCTACGACTAGAATGGGGAGGTCTTCGAAAAATCTAATGTTCACACAATCTTTGACGATGGGAATAATACCAAGATACAAGCATTCCCACATTCGATGTGTGTCTATCCCGTTTCCACGCGGACAGATAGAGAACTTGTGATTTGTCAGGTCCTCGATGTATTCACCATTGTCCTCAAGTTGATTTGGGTTCCGCACGGTAACCGAATTACTCGTCTTGAACTTATGATACATCGGCTCTCGTTCTTGCGGGTTTGTCTTTGTATTGAAGTTGATGTAGAGAAGTTTTCTAGGTTCAACTTCCTCGGCGTACATGATGTCTGGTGCTTTCAGTGTAATCGGACAATAATCGTTTGCCAGTCCGAGGGGAATTGACTTTAGTTTGTCGTGTTGGTAGTTAATATTGCAACCCCTCCACGACAAAATTTCAGAAAAATCATTCAGTGATGTGAATACATCCTTGTTGATTGTAAAGTCTGAATCATGTGTGATTAGATTAATTGGTTTACCCGATGCGTACAGGTGTCTTCGTAAAAATGGAAGCATGTCTGTCTTACAATAAACAGTGGCACCTTCATCAATAGAATCAATCCATTCGGTTCCCTGTACCATCACAATCTCAGGGACAAGTTGTCCGTTTCTACTTGCAACCCGGTTCCCGCAGAAGATAAAATCACACTTCTGTGAAATATTCCAACCAGAGATAAAGTCCTGAAGTTGTGTTTTTCTCGTTCTCATTTTAGTAAGCATGTTATAAGTTCATCCACTCTATCTTTGTTTAGTGTGTAAGGTCTAAGTGAGTGGCAATCAATATAGAACTCTTCTACGATTCCTCTGGGATCATACTGCCATCGCGTTCGATTGATTCGGCCGCCATCATGAAACCCACCGGGTCGAAGTGGTTGCTCAATTTTTGCTCCGAGGTCACGGTGGTAACAGATCATATTAGATGAATAGATTTCATCTAGACTCCAGTTGCTCATCTCTTCCCCGACCCAGTTCTCGGGACGGTGGGTGAGATCACTGTTGTATGTAATAAGAACTGAATCCACGAATGACTCAAAGTCATCAACCACATTTAAAATCTCTCTAAACTTTTTGCCAGTCGCAACATTATAACAGATTGGAAAATAATTGCCAAGGTCTGTGTTCAAATTTTTCCAATCATAATCACCGGGTTGCGAATGCTCGGCCCAGTAAGTTCGAGAGATTGGAAACATGTCGATGTCACTTGTAATCCACAGAGTGTCAGGTTCGTATACAGGATACCACAACCTTGCCATTTGTGCCTGTGTGTGGATTGGGTGATTAGTTGGTTTCATGCTAACAACCTCACCGAAAGAATCGTCCACATCAGAATGACCGATGTGGATGAGGACTGGATCTATCCCAATTCTTTCCTTCCATACTCTAGAAACTAGAGGCCAGAAGTCAAGATAGTATGGGTTGTCGTCGCACGACATTATTACTTTAGTGGTCATTTACTCGTCCCTCCGCTCGGTCAAGTACATCACGATCGTGCTTCGACCACAGTCCGTCGTCGGCGTTCACACATTCACCAACGAAGTAAACCATTTCCCCCGGCGTTCGATCTTTCGTTGGAAAATCCTTTGAACTAAAAAAGGGATCGTGTGTGAGGTTATCCTTTTCCGCAGTAGGCCAAACATATCTGGCAAGGAACAATTGATCCATTCCC
>Ga0055584_100003227_pt1 | contig 16116 bp, 20 predicted proteins | sample OSDHelmetaG_FD_58716 | JGI IMG/M metagenome (GOLD analysis project Ga0055584, IMG submission 58716) | Pelagic marine sediment microbial communities from the LTER site Helgoland, North Sea, for post-phytoplankton bloom and carbon turnover... | ecosystem: Environmental > Aquatic > Marine >... | reverse complement strand
GAACCAGAGCCTGAACCAGAGCCAGAACCAGAGCCTGAACCAGAGCCAGAACCAGAGCCAGAACCAGAACCTGAACCTGAACCTGAACCAGAACCAGAGCCTGAACCAGAGCCAGAACCTGAACCAGAGCCAGAACCAGAACCAGAGCCTGAACCAGAGCCTGAACCAGAGCCTGAGCTGAATCCTCCATAATTTTTTATTGAGTAATATAGGACTTAGGCACTACATAATTTTTTATTGAGTAATATATAAATTAATTTAAAGTTTAATTTATATATTAATAAATCAATATGTATAAGCGAAAGAGATATAATTATCGAGTGGCTGGTGATGATGATGATGATGATGATGAATGGTCTAATGAAATAGGAAAAAATACTAAAGTAAAGTGTGAAGATAATCATATTTATTTTTACGATGATGTCAATAGTGATAGTATTTTAGCATTAAATCAATATATCCGTCGATTAAATACATTATTACTTAATACTAAAACTGATATTAAACATCGTTTTTCCTGTGATGTTGATTTATGTATTTATTTACATATTAATAGTAAGGGGGGATCAATCTTTGATTCTCTAGGAAGTGTTGATACTATTATAAATTCACAAATTCCAATCATCTCTATTATTGAAGGCTCTGCTGCTTCTGCTGCGACATTTTTGAGTGTTGTTTGTAAAAAACGTCAAATGACTAGGCATTCAAGTATGCTTATTCATCAACTTTCTAGTGGTGGCTGGGGTACCTATGAACAAATAAAGGATGAATATAGTAATTGTACATATTTGCAAGAAACTATTACAAAATTATATGTAGAATATTCAGGGGGTAAATTAAAAGCAGAAAAATTAAAAAAGTGTTTAAAAAGAGATATTTGGTGGGATGCAACTAAGTGTTTGAAATTTGGATTAATAGATGAAATTATTTAATTTTTCTTATAATTTATACACAGTAACTCACTACAATTCCACCAAACCGGAATTCATCAGCATAGCATTTATTTCCATTAATATAACAGATATGTTCTTCACCTTTTTGTCCATTAACTATACTAGCAAAACCTGATCCCGCAACATACGGATTATAAAATTCTATCTTATCTCCATTTGCTGTAACTGTTAGAGCTGCACAATCTCCACATACTGATCGAGGGTAACGAGCCCAGTTATGTATTGTAGCATTACAGAGAGGGCATGGCTTTTTGTCTGATGTTTGTGCTTGTGCTTGTGTTGGTGCTTGTGTTTGTGCTTGTGCTTGTGTTGGTGCCGCTAGTGATGGTTCTTGAAGATCTGCATAGATTCGAGCTGTAGCAAGAGTACCCTTCATTAGATATTGTTTAGAGCCATCTTCTTTTGTCATTTCATATGTTGACTGATAGTGATGTTTCTTAAGTCGAAATACAAATCCCTGATTATTATATAGATAAAGTTGCTTTGCTGACTGGGGATCTTGATAAAATACTTCGGCTTTATTTACTGCATCGATTTGATACCAGCGAGATTCATTAATTGTCCATTTATTCGAATGGGGATCGAAGTGGATGCAAAAGATTTGCTGTTGGGCGGTCATTCTTGAAATATTTTATTTTATTTTTAAGTTATTTCAATTTTTTAAATAAAATAAAATAAATTATGTATTTATAATATTTTTTGATATAAATGTATAAGTGGTAAAACCTATTCCCATAGTAAAAAAACCTAAGGTTCCACGCGATAATGCACCAACCATAAGATTTCTATAATCATTAATTATAATATTAGAGATTGTTCTACATTTATTTTTATTATGAAATCTTTGTTGTTCTGTTTTTATATAATCTATTGGTTGGGTTATGATACTAGCTATAAAACCACTTGTTGCACTTTTTAAAAAATTTATAAAATGGTTTTCGGAAGAATTAAAATTTGACCCTGAGTTTATTATTGTTGCAAAGACTGTATTTCTAACTAATGTTGGAGCAAACCCTTTAAAATAATTTTTTCTTAATATTGTTATTGGATTTATATTTTTGGAGGTCATTTGTCTAATTTTTAATATTTCTATTGGATTATCTATTAGTGTTTGGATAGTACCTGCAAATATACCAGATAATATTAATCTATCTTTTTTGGTAATATTATATTTTTTTAGAGATTCATTTGAAATATCTTGAGTACCCCAAAATGCTAATCTCATAGGAAATATACCTATTAATTTTGGTAGTATTCCTCTATACATGTATGATCTGCCATGTACATGACATTTTAATTTAAAATGCTCAATGGTATTATTTATTTTTTTATTTTTTTGTGCAGACTCTTGTAATTTTATTTTAATAAGATCTAATGGATGTGTGGAGCAAGCTTCTATTATTCCAGATATTCCTCCTGATAATAATTTTAATTTAATTTCATCTTTTTTCATTCTCTCATTTGTCATTATTTATTATTTTATTAGCTATCTTATTATATTATTTTGTTATTAAGTTCTTTTTATTAATTCTTAATCATATATGCATTCAAATTCTAATAATAATGACCAGTCCATTCCATTTAGATCTACAATCCGTCCATATTCATCATATAAACTTATTGTAAGGCGCTGAATATCTACTGGTCCAAAATATTCTCTTTTTGTATTTTCAGATGATTTTAAATTACTTAAACAATAAATTCTGGTACTGGAGGATAGCAAATTTGCAATTGATACTCGTTCCATGATATTGGGTGATAATATAGATTCTGAAAAGGCAGCAGTGAAATGATTATTGCTATTATTTTGATAATCATTTATTGCAATATAAAAGTAAGGTGATCTACTAATATGGCAAATACTTTCTGAGATTACTGTTTCGCCCTTATATTGTGCTGCTCTAAAACCTAGCTGCCATCCTAAACGAAACATTATAGGTATATTATTATCATGTGTACCTTCATTATCTACGTTAAAATCTATTGTAAAATCTATTGGTGAGGCTTGTGCCTCTTTAGTTGCAAATACACTTTTTCCAGAGACTATATCAACAGTATATCCTATTGGACAAGAAGAACCATATGCTTTGTCAAGAGCATCATTTATAGCATTTTCTATAAAGGCTGCCTTTGTTTTGTCGGTAAATTGACATTCATAGTTTCCTTCTGGTAATTTTATAGGATAGGATATTGATCGTATTTTGAGAGTAAATGTTGTATTATTTAGTTTTGGTGAAATGGCATAGAAGCTAATGGGGATTTCCGCTGAGACTATGCGCATAGAAGCAATCTTATTTATTCGTTCTGGTAATGTAATGGTAAAATCTGATGATTTACTAGTATAATAATCTGGTCTGAATTTACTATCTATATTAAGGTTTTTTTTTATGGCTTTAATTTTTATTGGATTAAGGATTCCTCTTGGTATTGCACTAACTGATACAGTATCAGTTAATGAATTATTTAATCCATTTTCTTTTATTAGTATATGATCTCCATATTCTTCAATAGTATTTTTATATTTCGCCTGGAAATCACTAGTAGAAAAATTAATATCAGTTAGGCTATTGCGTAACTTGTTACTAATATTATCTAAAAAAAAACTCATTTTTTCTTTACTTTCTACATCTAATTTTTTATCTTTTACAAGTTTTTCTTTAAGATTTTCTTTTGAAAAATTGATTTGTTCTATAGTAGGATTTTCTGGAATATTTAACAAATTTTTTAATTCCGAAATATTATAGTTATCTATATTTAGATTAAATGTGTTCATGCTAATTAATATATATAAATAATCTTTTTTAATAAGATAAGACTAAATTCTTTTTTATATTTCTTGCATTTCTGGTTTTTTCTGTATATTGTTGGTATCTTTTTTTTCATGAGGATAACTTGTCCATGATGTTCGTCTCTGAAGTATAGGACCAGGAGAAGGGGTACGTGTATTTGTAGTAGTATTTATATCTGTATTTATTGGAAAATTAGCTTTGATTTGATTTACTGTTAAAGATGGTGGGATAACTTGTGAATTTGCTTGAAAATTGGTATTTTTTGGTGTGTTTGGAAATAATTCACTGGAATATTTTTCAAAATATGAAGTTTCATCTAGCAGCATTATTGCCATTGCTGAATAATTATGTAAATCAATTAATGTATCTCTTACACTTTCGGTGTTTACTAGATTAATTCCTGTTTTTGTTACGGAATTAAGTCTAGAAATTTTATCTCCCATTCTAACAATTACACCAATCGGTCCATATGTAGCAAATGCATCTCCATAATCATTATTTTTCTTTCTAAATAATTCTAATGCTTCTAGTTGAACTGTACTCATTTGTTCTATACGCTTATCCACATTCATAATATTTGTAATTTAAAATATTATGAACATTTTAAATCAATTTTTAAAATGTTTATAGAATTATCTACCACAACCACATCCTCCGCCGCCTGTACTGCTTGAGTGAGGTATTATGCTATTAAATAAATTTTTTTTCTTAGTTTGTGGGGGTTTATTTAGTGGTACAGCTAGGGCTAGAGGAGGAGTTTGTACTATATGACTTTTTGATTGTAAGGGAATTAGCATTTTTAGTTTAGGCATTATATAAAGAAATATATTTTTTTATTTACAAGTACATGTTGCAATCATGCCAAATTTTCTAGTTTTATTTCCCATTATTGGTATTTGTGCTGCCGTAGATATATTTTCAGTTTTTAATTTACCAGCCTTTAATTTAGCTAAATATCTATCATATGAATTATGTTTAATATCTACTCCTGTTCCTCCAGGTTTCAGAGCACCTGGACGAAGCCTAGTAATAGAACCTCTTACTGAATTGCCACTAGAAGGAACTGGATTTAATTGTATATGGGCTAGATTTCTATCACTTGCATTAAATTTTAGATTTGGATTACCATTATAATTTCCTGCTACAGTTAATGTTGCTAAATTCATCATATATAAAGATTCTGCTACACGCACTTGCTTTTGGATTATTTTTTGAGTATTTAATGAACTATCCATAATAGACCGACAGGATCTACATTGTACTATTGGTGTACATATTTCGCCTGGTATTAAATTACAGGAACAGTCGTTATATATATTTGGCATTTATATTAATCTTATATTTTAATTTAAATTAAAATTGTTTTATTTTTAAATTAAAAATAAAATTAAAGACACGGTATTATGACTGAAATCTTTGATTTCAATTCAAAATCGGAATTACGATATGCTTGTAAATATTGTTCAAACTCTTATATGCGTAAAGATAGCTTGAATAGACATATGGTATATTGTGCTTTTAATAGTAAAAAGGTTAGGAATAAGGAATGTGAATGTGATGCGGGAGATATACCTAATATCTCTGACTTATATTCTATTGTTGTTGATTTATCATTAAAATATGATAAGTTACAGCTTGATTATGATAAATTAAGTAAATGGGTTCAGCAAAAAAAGCGTAAAATTAATATAGTTGATTATTTAAATGAAAACTGTAAAGTTGATATTTCACATGATCAATGGTTGGATAAAGTTGTATTAACAAAAAGGCATTTGGAACATCTATTTAGTACTGATTCAATTGAAGCGATTATATCTATATTAGAAGAATTTATTGCATTGGATAATACTATAAGGGCTTTCGATCATAAGGAAAATGTATTATTTGTATATGATAAAATAGCAGATGGTAGGGTGGGTCATGATAATGGTGATCATGATCAGGGGCCAACTTGGCATATTATGACTGGAGAAGAATTTCAAAAAACGGTAAGGTGTATATCATTAAAAATAATGGGGCTATTTAAGGACTGGCAAGATGAAAATATGGATAAAATGGATGATGAAACTTTTTCAAGAACTTATATAAGTAATTTAAAAAAGGTAATGGGAAAAGTAGATTTAAATGTACAATATAATAAAATTCATTGTAAGTTATATAAGTCATTGAAGACAAATGTTAAAAATGTGATGTATGAGTTTGAATAAAATAAAATAAAATAAAATAAAATAAAATAATTAATCTTTTTTATTATTATATGCCAATAAATATTAAGATAATTGAAAAAACTAAAAAACAGAATACATTTGAAGATGTATTTGAAGATAATTTTATTAATGAGAGAAAATTAGAAAATATGGAGATTGAAACGATTAGGACAAATTATGATAAATATAGTGGTATAGCATATAATGCATCAAACCATATTGCGTGGTTAGGATATAATGATAATAATTTTGAATATGTAGCTAAACAATGTGTTACTTATAATTTAGATGATAGTATATGGGATTTTAATAGAGATATATTTCTTTATGGTATGAGATATCTACGTATACGAGGTTCAAAATTTTTATTGAAAGCTACTAATAAAATACAAATTTTGGCAAATGATATTAATTCTAGTTATAAAAAGCAAAATATGATATCAAAAGAAAAATTTTTAAATTTTATTGAAGAAAATGCGATGTTACGAATGTCTAGCTTAATGGGAAATAATGAGTATGAAAATTACATTATTAATACTAAAGATGAGATTGTGGAAGATAAGTTAGATGAGGATTTTGTTAAGATTGTATCTCTTGAATCTCTTGAATCTATATCTTGAGGCAGAGGAGTTTTATATTGAATTAAAATTTTTGTTATATATTAAATAATAGTGTATTGTATATAAGTATATGACGGCTATTAGACCAAGTGATAGTGCTTTACGTGATAAGATTGATGCCGATTCTTATAATGCCACTCTAAATATTATAAATTCAAAATATGCAGAGATGGATAAGTTTATTGGTAATCTGGAAAGTGATATTCTCTCTATTAAAGATTTTATTAAAGATGTTGTTTCTGATATGAAGAGAGGTTATGATGTTGGTACATCTCTTGATACTCTAGGATTTCAGGAAGATTCGCTCGAAATTGATCTGAATTTTTTTGTTCATATGAAGGATGTTTATATTAAGAAATTATATGGAGATTTATATAAATATTGCGATGGGATTATTGAGAGTGCTTTAGCTATTGAGGAGTTCCCGCCAGATATTACTCGTCAGCAAGTAAAAGATCGGAAATTTAGAAATATGAATCCATTTCCACCGCCTATGGTACCTAATCCGAAGGCAACGGATTTTGAAGGAAATTTTGTTGAAGGTGAGCCTACAGAGGTACCTGATCCTTATGCAAAATATGATATGAACGAAATATTTGCATTGATAAATTGTACCACGAGTAATCTTCGTGAATTGGCCGATGATATTGGATCATTTGATAATAAAATAAATAGAGCTAAAGAGAGAGAAACTCGGGGCTTTAATGTTGGTAATTTAATTATGAATTTGGAGGGACAAAAGCAGAAGTTGACGTTAGAATTTAATTCATATATTGAGAGATTAGGAAAATTTTTGGAGCAAAATAAGAAATTCTCTGGGAGATGTTTGAATAGAATTCAGCTTATTTCTGGTGAGATTGTTACTTCTGAGGAGGCGGCTGCTGCGGCTGATGGGGCAGACGGCGCGGTTGATGACTCAGGTGATGGAGCAACTAATGTTGTAGTTGATGGGGCATAAATTTAATATATAAAATATAAGTTTTTAGATTTTGTGTTTAAAATATAATATTAATTATCAGAATTAATATTATAAATGTCTGGACAAAAAGGAATTATTAAATTTACTGGGTCAGAATTATATACTATGAATTTAGATTCACCTTGGAATGGTTCGATTATTTTACCTGATAATTAAGCTACAGCTGATTTAAAAGATGATTCTAATATATGTATTGCATGCGACGTGTGATATGAGTGAAACTAATGGGAGGCAATTTATTGCTTTGTCTGTGGATTTGAAGATAACTGACGAACTAGATAAATTATATAATTTATTGGAGCATGAAGGGGATTATAGAAATGCGATACCTGTTGAGCGCGATCAGGTTTCTTTTGAACATAATCATTTAGAAAGTAGTGTTAATGACCATGGGGATGATTGTGCGTGTTGTAAACATTGATCATCTCTAAAAATATATAAAAAATAACTTAAGATATAATATTGATATCTTTATAATATAAATATTTAAATATATAAATATTTATATTATAAGTATGCCAAATAAATCTTGTATATATGGTATAATTTGTAGAATATTCTATTGTGTCAAGAAGGTTAGACTCATTTTTTATCCTACTAATGATTATAATGATTTAGATAAAGTAAAAAGAGAGAAGAAAGTAAATGAATCTGAAATAAAGGAAAGAAAGCACAGTAAGAAAGATATTAGATTAGAAACGATTGAAGATATTGAAGATATTAAAGATATTAAAGATATTAAAGATATTGAAGATACTAAATATAGATCTTCAGAATATGATGAAAATAAGTTTATTGATGATTTTATAAGTGATGTTATTACTTCTAGTATAAAACTTGTTGAAAAAGACGAAGAATATGAAAAGGAATTTGCTAATAAATTTGTTAATAATATAATTGAGACTAGTATAGAAAACAGTGAGATTGCGCAAAAAGAATTTGTTAATAAATTTATTAGAGATATAATGCAAAAAGTAATTAAAGATATTGAATTTTCAGAAGGAAAAGAACCGTTGAGTGAGGAAGACTGGAGCGAAAATTCTAGTGACGGTGAATGGAGAGATGCCGAAGAATGGAGAAGTCCTGATAAGGCGATAGGAAAAAGTGAAAATAGTGATGTAGGTTATTGGGTGGATAAGGATGACACTGTTAATATAGAGTTAGGGTTTATCGAACAATATGATGTGGCAAAAATAGCAAGAAAAAATATTGAGAAATGTGATGCTAATAATGTTAATAATGATCAAAAGGTGAATTTTGATAATATGTATCGGGGAGAAGATGGTATTAGAAATGGTGATAGTGAAGATACCCTTAGTGCTTATTCTTCGCATGAATCAATGGACAATATATGTATAGAACAAGAATATTCAAAAATGAGTGATGAGAGAAAAAAATTTATTAGAAAGGATTTAAAAACTACACGTTTAGCATGGGCCCAATTAATTAAAAGACGTAGGGAAAAGGATATAGATGATTCTTCAATAATGCATTCGCAAATTTAAATATATTAAATAAATATATTAAATAAATAATTTAATATATTTGAATGACGGAAGAAAGAGGTGAAAGAAATAATCAGATTCAATATACACGAGAAGAAACAACCAATATGATTGCAAATTTGATTGAACACGAATGTATTACTCAAGGGTATTATCGCTTAAAAAGTGGATATAAATCAAAATATTATTTTAATATGAAGAAGCTAATGTCTGTGCCTATCCTATTAAAAGAAATGGCTGATAAATTATATCATATGTTAGATGAGTTTGATGTAATTTGTGCTATTCCATATGGTGGGATGCCTATTGCAAGTTATATTTCTCTTAAATATAATAAGCCGATGATTTATTTGAGAGATAAAACCAAAACTTATGGGGAAGAGAATTTAATTGAGGGAAAATATACAGAAAATTCGCGATGCGTAATTATTGATGATGTATTTACCAGTGGGAATTCATTAAGACAAGCTGTTAAGGTTTTGAATAGTAAGGTGCGGATTGTTGATATTGGGGTTTTGATGAATCGGCAAGAATCTTTTAGTGATTTGATTGATGATTGGCGAGTAAAATCTGTCTTATATAAAAATGATTATATCAAATATCAACTGAAATCTATTAGTGAAAGTAAGAATTGTCGACTATGTTTTGCTGCTGATATTGAAGATGCTGTACGATTATTTGATATTCTTGAAAAAGTTGGCCCACATATTGCTGTTTGCAAAATTCATTATGATATTATTAATGTTAAGGATTATGAAAATACTGCTGGTGGGGCTAATAAGAATTTTATTGAAGACTTGATTAAGTTATCTATTCGGCATAATTTTCTTATTATGGAAGATAGAAAATTTATGGATATTTCATATATTGTTGCTAAGCAATATGCACAATTTTCTGGTTGGATTGATTTGGTAACAGTGCATGCATTAGCGACGAATGATGTACTTGCTGGTTTATCTGGGGCTTTGGTTGTGGCAAATATGTCTAATAATAATTATAATTATTATGAAAAAGCGGCAGAATTAACGCGGAATAATAAAAATAATGTAGTAGGATATATTTCTCAGAATAAGATTGAGGCAGATGGTCTTGTCTGTATGACGCCGGGTGTGCGTAATGAGCAGAGAGCTACGGGTGGGAGAGGCCCAGTTGAAAATATTAGGGTTGGGGATCAAGATTATCGATCTCCTGCGGATATTAATACTGATTATATAATTGTAGGGAGAGATATTTATGAGTCAAAAAATATAGCGGTCGCATTGCAGGTGTATCTGCGGTATGGCTTATAGGCCGGTTATATGGTTGTGAAAATTTAAATAATTTATTTTAACTGTCATTTAGTTCGACTGCTATTTTATCTTTAATAAGTTCTTCGGCTAACTTTTTAGTTACAATAAATTTGAATCCGGCAGAAGCCATTTTCATACCGGTTTCTCCTAAAAAATTTATATTGGAAGTATTTATAAATTTAATTACTGTTGGTTCAGAAATCTTTACTTTTTTTAAGTCTTCTTGGTCGACCATAAAATTTGCATTTATCATGATAATATATTATTATAATAATAAATTATTAAGATAATATATTATTAATAATTTATTACAATAGAAAATATATAAACTATAATATCATAAATATTTATTATAGATATATAGATGAATAATAATTTAAATTCTGATATTCAAAATCAGACAAGTACTATTAACAATATTAAAAGTCCATTTATTGCTGGGGCATCATCTGGTATATTATTATCTTTTAAGATCCATCCAATTGACCTTATTAAAACACAAATGCAAGATGCTACTCAAAAAAATAAGCCTATTCTTAATCCAACCCAATATTTCATTAATAAATTTAATATATTTGGTATTCGATATTTTTATTCAGGATTTTTTATACGTATATTGGGTATTGTGCCGGTAAAGGCAACATATTGGGGAACACAAAGTGTATGCAATGAATATTTGAAAAAATATGATATAAATAATTCTCAGAGATTAGTTACATCTGGGATTATTAGTGCTTGTGTTACGACTATTATTGATAATCCTATTGAAGTTATTAAAACCCGAATAATGACTGAGAAAAAATTTATTTCAAAACAAATATCAAGAGATATCATCTATAAAGGAATTTACCCTAATATGATAAAAAATATTGTATTTTCTGTATCTATGAATTATAATATAAATTTGAAACCAGCCGACAATTATTTTACACAATTTTTTAATGGGGGATTTGCTGGCCTTTTCGCCAGTATAATTACACAGCCTATAGATTATATAAAAACCGAAAGACAGGGATTGAGTAATCAATATGCGAAATCCAGTATTTCTATTTTAAAAACAGATTATAATAAGCTTATGGTTGGTCTTGTTCCTAGGTCTATTATGTGCTTCTTTTATACAGGTATTGGTGCAATGACTTATCTTTTTTCAATAAAAATATTGAATTATAAGAAGGAATGATATGATTTACTTGAATAAGAGTTTAATAATACAAAGTACAATAAGTATTCCAAGAGCGCCTGAAGCAAATTGTACACTCATTGAAATTACGCTCATTGTAAAGATTTGAGATTCTGCAAGTTCTTTACAATGGTAATCTGTATTATTAGTAATGACTGTAAGATTACTAATATTATTTTCATCAAATGAAATTTCAGACACTTCTAGAAATCCCCAGATCGCCAAGCCAAATTGAACAATTACTACGGTTAAGCCATTAATAATTATAGTAATTCCCTTATCATTCTCGGTCTCATTATCTTTAGACATATTATATTCATTCAGTTTTAGTACGATACCGGAGATTAGTGAAACTAGAAGATAATACCAGAGATGTGAATTTGAGCAATTATCTGATAGATCTTTATCATTCCATAATGCTAGTATTGCAAAGATTAAATAGAGGATAGTTGCACCTATTCCACCTATGATTAGGCCGAGTGTTAGTATACCAGCACAACATAATGCCCCACATTTAACACATTCGTCACACTCTTCAAAGTTTTTATTGGATTTTTTATTAAGAAGATTTGGCAGCTCGATAGTATGATTGGATGACATTGTTGATGCGCGCTCGGAATACATGATTTATCATTAAATTTTTTTTTATTTTTTAAAATCAATTTTTAAAAAATAAAAAATAAAAAAGTGTAGTTATATTATAAAATGAGTGATTCCGACTCGCCAGTTTATGCGCTATTAACTCGTGAGCGGGGTCCATATACAAAGATTCCTAAGAGATCTAATATCTCTTCGCCCTTAGCTAGGAGAATAAAAAGTGCGCGCGCTAGGATAAGAAAGAAGAGTAGAATTGCAAAAAGGTCTGTAGCCGGTAAGATTTCTAGAAAGTCTAGAAAATCTAGAAAGTCTAGAAAGTCTAGAAAATCTAGAAAGTCTAGAAGAAGACATTAGTTGTTTAAATAAATTTATAATTATTTAATAATAATTATAAATAATTTTCTTTTAAAAATGATCTCCTGGTTTGATACTTTGTAATAACGAGGGGGGAGGAAGAACTTCTATTTTTAGTGATTCTTGCAACGTATTTACGAAATCATGGATATTAAGACATTGTGACAAAGTTAAATAACTCCAGTCTGACGTAAGACTAGAGACAATTGGTTTAAGATTACCAACTTCAAATTTAATATTCCAACCCTGGATTTTTAGCTGCTCATAAATATTCATAGTATGTTGTGAACCAGTAATTACTATAGTATATTTATATTTAGGATTTGTGTTATTTATATATTTAAGGGTCTTGTTATCAAATAAATGAATTAGCATTATTCCATAAATTCGTGCAAGTATTTCTTGGGGAGAAGTAGGATCTTGAATCTCTTGAGTATATTGTTCATAATAATTATTTAATATTGGATGATTATCTTGTACCAGAGTATGAATTTGGTCTCTTATAGAATCGGGGGTTTGTGTCGGATATAAATTATCTAAAGTTTGACGACGGAATTCCAATGGTATGTACTTAACATACTTAGAATATTTAGTTTTATCAATATTTTTTAGAAAGCTTGTGATTTCTTCTAAGAAATGACCTCCATCATCATAGTCATAAATAAATGATGATTCTGGTGTCAGGGAAGGTATGTTAGATTCTTGAAAAGCAAAATTTGTTTTACTGTCTATATCTTCAAGCAAAATATTAACTGTTTTATTATTAGTTTTATATATATCAATAACTTTTTTAAGAAATGAAAAGATTGTTTCACTACTTTCTTTATTACGCCCCTTACAATAATTTCCTCTGAAATGTGCATCCCCAATAAGAATAGTAACTCTATCATTTTTTTGCATAAGGATAAGTTGGGTTGGACCTGAAAGATATTCTTGGAAATGATAAGGGACAAAACCTTCCTCTTGTTTAGTGGTTAGATCTGATCCCCCACGTGTAAGCTTTTTTGTTTTTTGGTGTCTTTTTTTGCCTTTTTTATTGTTTTTTAAAGATTTTGATTTTTTTTTAGTTTTTTTGTTAGTTTTTGATTTTTTTTTAGTTTTTTTGTTAGTTTTTGATTTTTTTTTCTTAATATTAGTTTTTTGATGTATTTGATATTTTATCATTTTTATAATATATAAATAAAATAAAATAAAGGAAATAATGTTTCAGTTTGATGATTATATTTTTTTTGGATTTTAAACTACTGGGTAAGAGGCTTGCATTGCAATTCCACAGACTCCTGGATCATTTTCACTATCTGATCGTGCGATGCGGACATAGCCATTTTCACCCCAGTCCGGACCCCAACTATTCTTGACTAGCCAATACTTTTGAGATGTGGTGGGATCTTCTCCATATCCTACGATTAGGACTCCATGATCAAGATTAGTTCCACAGCGAGTATCAGTGATGATACCTCCCGTATAAAGTCGGAAATAGGACTGATCTGCTTCAATTGATACTGAGACTGGACCATAAAGTGCGACTGCTTCCTTTAGTGCCAGTTGATTATTTGGTGGAATGTCTCTACAAGCACTGAATCGAATTTTTGATGGACACTTTTGGCACGTATCATCACGAGCTTCATATGGTTCTTCTGTGTCAGGGCAGATTGGCGTGTGCATTGCATATTCAAATGCATCATCCATTTGACCACCATTGCAACCTTGGTCTTGCTTAACACAATCGATCAATTGCTGTTCTGAAAGTGAAACGAGATTTCCTGTCTTGAGTGCCCAAGCAGCTTCCATCGCCCCTGTTGCTGAGAATGTCCAGCAGCTTCCGCATTGACCTTGATTCTTGACCGGGGTTACTACCTCGTGATCGCGCCAATCTAGTGAATATGGAAGACGAGGCGGAGAAGTGCGATGACGACGATAAGTGTATGGGATTTCTGGAAAAGGTGGAGGGGGAGGAGGTAGTGGGGATTGTGGTGATGGGGGAAGAGGATTGGGTGGTGGTGATTGTGGGGGGATCGATTCTGCAATTGTAGCTGGATAGATTGATTCAAAAAGTGTGCAAGAATATTGTGTGCGATAAAATCCATGGTGTCCTCGATCCTTTTGGAAAAGACAGCAGGAATCAGTCTCATTTTTGAATTCTTCGGGGCTAAGATCCATAAACTTGGCATATGTATTGAGTTTCTCATAATTTTCAAGAAAGATCTTATAACGCCTTTCTAGTTCATGGTTAGATTGGTACTTTCTATTATAAATAGATTGATATTCTTCAAACTTATCCCAGTATAGAGGCTGATAATGAATAAGTGTATTAAATGTAAATGGAAGAGTATCTGTGTGTGGCATATTGAATGCATGCAGAAATAGGAAATTGAATTGGGTCATATTGAGTACGTACATAGTATATATTTAATATGTAAATCTGTTTAAGTTTGTTTTGGATATTGATTTTTGAAAAGTATTGTAATATATATGCTAGTTAAAGCTAGAAACATAGAAGGATTCAATTAATTTCTTGAGAGAATATATAATGGCAAGAAAAGTTAAGACTAGAAGAAAGAGAGCTAATTTAGGGAAAAAATCTAGAAGAAGGAATCTTTCTGGGGGGGGGTGGCCATGGTCTTCTAAAAAACCTGCCTCTCCGGATAGGGCCTTAGAGCATATTAAGGCTCGGATAAATTGGGTGGGCAATCATGGTCAGATTCAATCATATGATCAGGCTAACAAATACGTCACGGAATATAAAGCTCGTCAAGATACGGATCCTCATTGGATACCGACGCCATTTGATACAGACGAATATAATAAGGCAAAAGAATTTTTGGTAACGCATACTGGTGGGCGGACAAGAAGAAGAAAATTGAAGAGACGTGGTGTTAAAATGAGTAGGAAAAGGGGGGGGTCATCTTCTCATAATGCACCAGATCATCGGGATCCTGATCAGAAGCGCCAGGATGCGGACTTAGAAATCGATAGGGCTAAACAGCAAAAAATTAGAGAAGAGCAGGAGGCGTGGCGGAAAGAGATTGGTGAGCATGCGTATGTGAGGCATGTGTTGCGTGATGGGCGTCGGAGTCGGAGTAGGAGTCGGAGTCGGAGTCGGAGTCGGAGTCCAGATAATGTTAAAGAATATGATAGTGATAATAATGAGGCATTGGAGCGCTTGCTGAATGCGCCCCCGTCAAGGGGGGCACGTCCATTTAGTAGAAAACATAAGCGTACGCGTTAAGTAAAAAAAGAATAAGGTAAAAAATCTGATAATTTATTTAATATATTATATTAAATTATTTAATTATTTAATATATTAAATTATTTAAGTTTATATTTATTTTTGAATTCTTCTAGCGTCATGATTGGAATATCATGTTTATGAGCTTCCATTGCTTTTCCTGTGTCATCTGTTTTTGATTTTGCAATGAGAACGAATGTGTTTTTGCTCACGCTAGATGCTATGTCTGCTCCTAGTTTTTTTAGTTCTTCTTCTAATTCCTTATCTCGAACACCTGTCATTGCGATTTTTTTTTCATAAAGTGGATGGCTTGTGTCTTTTGGGTTGTTGGTGCTTGATGTTGATGCTTGATCTTGCTTAAGTTTTTTTAATAGATTCGCTTCTTTGAGGAAGTCAATGAATTCTGGAATTGAT
>Ga0055584_100003226_pt1 | contig 16121 bp, 15 predicted proteins | sample OSDHelmetaG_FD_58716 | JGI IMG/M metagenome (GOLD analysis project Ga0055584, IMG submission 58716) | Pelagic marine sediment microbial communities from the LTER site Helgoland, North Sea, for post-phytoplankton bloom and carbon turnover... | ecosystem: Environmental > Aquatic > Marine >... | reverse complement strand
CGGGGGCAAAGGCTGCACGCCATGTCTATATCGGGACAGCGGCTCTGATCTGGCTGTTGGGGCGTTTGGCGGTGTTTTATATCGACCTGTTGCCGCTTGCTGCGGTGGTCGTGGTGGAATTGGCTTTCGCACCTTTCCTCGGGGCAAAGATCGCCACGCAGCTGATCCGAAAGCCAAAGCTGCAAAATCTGGTCTTTCTGATCTTTCTGACCTTGTTTTGGATCGGGGATGGTCTTGTCCAGCTTGACTGGGCCGGTTTTCTGCCTGGACAGGGCGGGACCGGGCTTCGGGTCGGCTTGCTGTCGCTTTCTGCTATGATCATTGTTTTAGGCGGGCGGATTGCGCCGGCCTTTACACGTAACGCCATGAAACGTGCCGGAATCGAAACTGGTGCGCCTGTAGATCCGAAAATATTCACACCAATGGCCATTATTCTGGCGATTGCGCTCCCCGTGGCTGAACTCGTGGCCCATGAGACGCGTCTCTCTGCCATAATTTTTATGGTCACAGGACTGTTCACCCTGATCCGGGTCGCCAATTGGCACAATCGGTTCCAATGGACACAGCCGATTCTCTGGTCTTTGCACCTCGCCTATGGAGCGGTCGGTCTGGGCCTTGTGTTGTGGGGGGGGGCCATCGCAGAGGGCGGCAATGAAATTGCCGCTTTGCATTTTCTGGCCGTGGGCGGTGTGGCAGGTATGACGATTGCTGTTATGTCCCGCGCCTCACTTGGACATTCCGGGCGACCACTTGTGGCGCCTGTGGGGGTTGTTATTGCCTATGCTCTGCTGCCGTTGGCGGCGGTGCTGCGCTTGTTGGGCGGGATGGATGTCGGCGGGCTGTACACGCCGCTTGTGGTTGGATCCGGCCTGATCTGGTGTTTTGCTTTCGCGCTTTGCGCAGGCGCGCTCTGGCCGATCCTGACACGGCCACGCCCGCCGCGTGCTCCGATAGGGCCACCGCCCAAAGTTTCGTAGCCTGAAAATCCTTTCCCTGCAGTCCGCGGTTGACTTTCGTTAAGGAGGGCTGGCGTGTCCTTCGTCACAAAGGGGCATCCAATTGCTCAGCCAAGGAGACAGCGTCATGCGAGAAGTCATGACGAAGAGCATGGCCCGAAACGTATTCTACGGCGGTTCCCTGTTCTTCATCTTCATCTTTCTGGGGCTATCCGTTCATAGCCACATCTATATCCGCAACACTTCGACGGATGCCGAAACCCTCACCGCTTCTGTGGTCGAGGGAAAGCATCTCTGGGAAAAACACGGCTGTGTCAATTGCCATACGATTTTGGGTGAAGGCGCCTATTTTGCGCCCGAGCTTGGCAATGTGATGACACGCTGGGGCGTGACGGACGATCCGGAAGCTGCCTTCGACGGGCTCAAAAGCTGGATGATGGCCATGCCCTCAGGCATCGAGGGACGCCGTCAGATGCCCTTTTTTGAGCTGACCGATGAGGAATATCGTGCGCTCAGTGACTTCCTGCTCTGGACGGACACGATCCGGGCGCAGGACTGGCCCCCGAATGATGCGGGTTGAGGAGAGACACTCATGAAATATCAAACGCAAAAAATCGCTCAGGCCTATTTTCTGACTGCATTGGCGCTCTTTGCCGTGCAGGTCACGATGGGGCTCATCATGGGTTGGATCTATGTCGACGGGAATTTTCTGACGGAAATCCTGCCGTTCAACATCGCGCGGATGCTGCACACCAATTCGCTGATTGTGTGGTTGCTTTTGGGCTTCTTCGGCGCAGCCTACTATCTCATTCCGGAGGAAAGCGAGCGCGAAATTCATTCGCCGACGCTGGCCTATATTCAACTTGCGATCTTTATCGTTGGCACGTTGGGGGTCGTTCTGACCTATTTCTTCAACCTGTTCGAGGGAAATTTCCTTTTGGGCAAAGAGGGTCGCGAGTTCCTTGAACAACCGCGCTGGGTCAAGGCGGGTATCGTCGTCGCTGCGCTGATCTTCCTCTACAACATCTCCATGACGGTACTCAAAGGTCGCAAGACCGCTATCACCAACATCATGCTTTTAGGGCTATGGGGACTGGCGCTCTTGTTCCTATTTGCCTTCTACAACCCCTCCAACCTCGCGCTCGATAAACAATATTGGTGGTATGTTGTACATCTTTGGGTGGAAGGCACATGGGAGTTGGTGATGGCGGGCATTCTCGGCTTTCTGATGCTCAAACTGACGGGCGTTGATCGCGAGGTCGTGGAAAAATGGATATATGTCATCGCCGCACTGGCCCTGTTCTCGGGCATTCTGGGCACTGGTCACCACTATTACTGGATCGGTACGCCGGGTTATTGGCAGTGGATCGGATCGATTTTCTCTTCGCTGGAAGTATTCCCGTTTTTCGCCATGATGGCCTTTGCCTTTGTCATGGTCTGGAAGGGCCGACGCGATCACCCGAACAAAGCGGCGCTTTTGTGGTCGCTGGGTTGTGCGGTTCTGGCGTTTTTCGGCGCGGGCGTCTGGGGCTTTTTGCATACGCTGCATGGGGTGAACTTCTATACCCACGGAACTCAGATCACCGCCGCCCACGGGCACCTCGCCTTCTTCGGGGCTTATGTGGCGCTCAATCTGGCGATCATCACCTATGCCATGCCGCAATTGCGGGGCCGCGATCCCTATAATCAGGTGCTCAACATGGCCTCATTCTGGCTGATGTCCGGTGGCATGCTGTTCATGACCGTCACGCTGACCTTTGCAGGCACGGTGCAAACCCATCTGCAACGGGTGAACGGTGAATACTTCATGGATGTGCAGGACCAGCTCTGGATCTTCTTTGTGATGCGTTTTGGCTCCGGCGTAGCCGTGGTCCTTGGTGCCTTGCTCTTCATCTACGCCATTCTCGCGCCGAGTCGTGAAATTGTTACGCCGGGACCGATCGAGAAACAGCGCCTAGAGAGCGATTCTGATCACATTGCAGCGGAGTAATTCCAATGAAAGTCGCGAACATTACACAAAACGAAGGGGCGGCTGCCGCCCCTTTCTACCTCCCGCAAGGCGATGAGGTAGCTGTTTTCGAAGCTGCTGCCGCGCATGATCTTCCGGTGTTGCTCAAGGGGCCGACCGGCTGTGGAAAAACCCGCTTTGTGGCCCATATGGCCGCACGTCTGGGTCGTCCGCTTTATACTGTGGCCTGTCATGACGATCTGTCGGCCTCCGATCTCATCGGGCGCTACCTGTTGAAGGGCGGGGAAACCGTTTGGGTCGACGGGCCATTGACGCGTGCGGTGCGCGAGGGGGCGATCTGCTATCTTGACGAGGTGGTTGAAGCGCGCAAAGACGTGGCCGTGGTGCTGCATCCGCTCACTGATGACCGGCGCATCTTGCCGATTGACCGCACCGGCGAAGAGTTAACCGCAGCGCCGGGCTTTATGCTCGTGGCCTCTTACAACCCCGGCTATCAAAATATTCTGAAAACCCTCAAACCTTCTACCCGTCAAAGATTCCTTGCTCTGGATTTTGATTTTCCTTCGCCGGAGCTTGAGATCCCCGTGGTCGCGCAAGAAAGCGGTCTGTCCACAGATCGTGTAAAATCGCTTGTGCGGCTCGCCAACAAATTGCGTGCGGTGAAGGGGCAGGACGTAGAAGAGGGGGTCTCGACCCGTTTGATTGTCTATGCCGCCACGTTGATTGCGGGCGGGATGCCGGTTGAGCGGGCCGTGCTGACCGCGATGATCGAACCGCTTAGCGATGATGCGGACACGAAACGCGGGCTTCTCGATCTTGTCGCTGCTGTTTTCGGGTGAGGCCGGCTATGGGCAAGATCGACTTTGAGCCATGGGAACCCGAAGAAACTGTCGGAAAACTCTGGCACAAATGGGCCAGCCGCTTTGATGCGCCTGAGGCGTATGAAGAAGCCCGGGTCGACCTTTCGGGGATCGACGGGCGGCTGGCCGTATTTTTTCGCGCGATGGGGGGGGATGCGTCCGTGGAGATCAAGGCGATCTCTGATGAGGTCTCCCATCACCGCCTGTCGCGGCGCAGGGCGCTGGGCACCTTTGCCGAGGAAGTGCCGCGCGCCAGTTTTGATGGCGGTGCCCTGCGCCTACCGGCGTCCTTTGCGGTGTTTCCGCTGGAGGCGGTGAACACCTCTGCCTATCTTTGGCTTGCGGCCATGGCGTCGCAAAGCGCGGCTTGTGTGGCTGAGGACGATCCGCTGCGGCAGGATCTGGTCTGTCTGGCACATATCCATCGCACACTCCGCCAAACCTTTGATGAAGCGCCGGGGTTGCAAAAGCTCTATGGGGAACTGGCGCCCCTGTATTTGTCGCAGCGCAGGACGGCGGAGTTGCCGGAAGCCGAGCGCCTCGTCGAGACGTTGGTCCGGCATCTTCTGGGTGCACCTGAGCTCTTGTCGGACAGGGCGCAACGACTTCTGGATGCTGTTTTGAGCAATGATATCTCCCAATGGCAGGCCCCGCGCAAATACCGTTCGTTTCTGCCTGTGCCGATCTGGGTCGAGCCGCGTGCGTCGGTGCTTTCTAACGGCGATGCTGTAGCTGTCCATGAGGCAGAGCGGACCGATGAACACAGCGAGGCCGACGATGAAAAGACCCGTCGCGCGCGTCGCCGTCGCTCTGATCAGGTGGATCGCAAAGACAGTTTTATCCTGCACAAGTTCGAGGCGATCCTGTCCTATGCGCAATTCATCAACCTCAATCGTAGGGTCGAGGATGATGAGGAGGACAGCGCGAAAAAAGCGGCCGAGGATCAGGAAGAAATTACCCTTGGCGACATTCAAAAAACGCCCGCCGCCAGACTTCGGTTGCATCTCGATCTGGCGCCGGAGGATGCGGATATTGAACGGCTTTCAGCCAAATGTACCTATCCCGAATGGGATGTGAAACGCGGGGCCTATCTGCCGGATCATTGCCGTGTTCTGGCGCATGAGATTGCGCCTTACGAGGGTGGGTGCGCGGTTTTTGATCGCCATGCGCGGAAGCGGATCGACGCCGTGAAACGTCAATTCGAGGCGCTGCGCCCAGCGATGATTTCGACAACCGGTCATCTCGATGGCGAGGAACTGGACGATGAGCGTGCAGTGCGGGCTGCTGCCGATTTTGCCGCCACAGGCGAAAGCGATGCCCGTGTCTGGCGTCAGAACCGGTCTTTGAGACGTGATCTCGCGGTGTCGATCCTTTTGGATGTTTCGCGTTCGACCGAGGCGACGGTCACCTCTCATCAGGGTAGGGCCCGTCCGGTGATTGACATTGAACGCGAGGCGCTGACGGCCTTGGCTTGGGGGTTAGAGGCCTGTGGCGACGATTTCGCGATTCACGGGTTTTCCTCTATCAAGCGCGACCGTGTGTTTATCGCGGGTGCCAAGACGTTTGGCCAGCCGATGGGGACGGATGTCGAGGCGCGCATTGCTACGTTCAAACCGGGGTTCTACACCCGTCTTGGCGCTGCGATTCGACATGCCAGCGCAGAGCTTTCGGCGCAGGGGCGCAAACGGCGGTTGTTGCTGGTGATCACCGATGGCAAACCTAACGACCTTGATCACTATGAGGGTCGACACGGTATCGAGGATAGTCGCATGGCCGTCATTGAGGCGCGTCGCGCGGGCCATGCGGTCTTTGGCATCACGGTTGATCGGGAGGGTAAAAACTGGTTCCCGAGGATTTTCGGGCAAGGAGGCTATGCGCTTGTTCCAGATCCGGATCGTTTGACCGAGGCATTGCCGCGCATTTATGCGCAGATTGTGAGGCATTGAATGTCTAGACCGGATGACAGCAGAGTGTCCGAAGAGCTACCGCATGATTTGATGATCTGGGTGCTGATTGTATCGGAAATGTTGGTGTTCGGCGCGGGGCTCTGGGCCTTTCTCGCCGTGCGCATCTCCGATCCGTTCGGATTCTCCGAGGCGGCGGGGCATTTGCATCCGATAACTGCAGGCCTTGGCACGATGCTTCTGGTTACTTCGGGCCTGTTTGCGGCCATCGGTGCGCGATATCTGACGCGATGGCCGCTTGTGCTGGCCGGTTTGGGTGGGGCCGGGTTTCTCTGGCTTAAATCCCACGAATGGGCGGCACTGATTGGACGGGGAATTTCGACGGAAACCCATCCCTTTTTTACATTCTATTACCTATTAACGGGTTTTCACGCCGCGCATGTGATTGCGGGAATCGCGATATTGATTGTGGTGATGCTGCGACGGCGTGCTGCGGAAATCTCGGCTGGTGTGGCGTTCTGGCATTTGGTCGATTTGGTTTGGGTGGCCGTGTTTCCGGTGATTTATCTGATGGGGGGCGCATGAAAGATTTGATCCATGCATGGCTGATGCTGATCGTGGCCTCTGGCCTGACCACGGCTTTGGCTGCTGCCGGGATTTCCGCGCTTTGGCTGGGGCCTCTCTTGTTGGGGCTGGCCTTTGTGAAAGCACGTGTGATTCTGTCGCAATATCTTGATCTGAAAGAGGCGCCGCGTATCCTGTCGGGAATGACGTTGGCAGTGGCGCTGTGGTTTGTCATTGTCTCTGCTCTGGTGTTGATGGCGTGACGGGTAAACGCGCAGGGTCTAGCGCGACCAAGAGGCGGCGGGGTCTTCGTGGACATAGTCCCGCAAGGCCTCTACATCGGCAATTTCAGCGGCGTTCTGTTTGATCGTGACGCCTTGGGCCTTGAGTTTGGCGAAGGCGCGCGAGAGGCTTTCGGGTTTCATGCCGAGTCGGCCAGCGATCAGCATCTTGTCATAGGGCAGGATGACCTGACATGAACGGCAATCCTGCTCACACAGTTCCAGAAGAAACTCGGCCACTCTTTGTGGTGCGGTGCGGGATTTAAGCTGTTCGACCTGCGCCACAAGACTGTGCAGATGCGCGTAGGTTGCAGTGAGCATGGCGATGGCGATTTTCGGATTGCTTTCGAGCATTCGGATCAGCGCGCCGGCGTTGATGGTGATCAACTCACATTCGGTCACGGCTTCAGCGGACACCGGATAGCGCGCCGAGCGCAGCGCCACAGCTTCACCAAAGGAATGGCCTTTCGTGAACGTCCCCACCACCGCCTCCGCGCCACTTGCTGCAATGCGGTAGAGTTTTATCCAACCGCTTGCGACGATATAGATTGCGTCAGCGGGGTCGTCTTGGATAAAGATCGTCTCACCACGGGTGTGCTTTGTCGCACGAGCGCTCTCAAGCAGCGGATCGACGAGTTCCGCCGGAGCGTTTTTGAGCAAAAGAGAGGCTTTGGCGATCTCTGCGATGTCCTGTTGCATGACGAGCTTTCCGGTGGATGAGCGAGGGGATGTGATTCCGGCGACCCTAGTGTTGGGCGCAGGATATGACAACCGTCGTGACGTGGTGACGCCGGTGTTTTGACAATCATCAATTCCTGACGCTACGACTGGCATATATTGACCGCGCAGTAGGGTCAAAGAGGGCGGAACAGTGACTGGGCGAGGAAACCAATGAACGGATGGGGCAGTTTTATTTTCGCCTTTGTGGCCTTTTTCCTGAGCCATGCCATTCCGGTGCGCCCGCCGGTAAAACCGTGGATTGTGGCGCGCATCGGAACGCGTGGTTTTGGCATTGCCTATTCGCTTCTTTCTTTCGGGATCTTGGCATGGCTAATCATTGCCGCCTATCAGGCCCCCTATATTTTGCTTTGGCCCACTCAGGTCTGGATGCACCATGTCACACTGACGATCATGTTCTTCGTCTGTCTGTTGCTCAGTGCCAGCATTGTGCGCCCCAATCCGTTCTCTGTCGGGGGAGCGCATAACGACCGGTTCGATCCGGCGCATCCGGGAATTGTGCGGCTGACGCGGCATCCGTTCTTGTTGGCGCTGGCGTTGTGGGCCTTTGCGCATTTCTTGTCCAACGGAGATCTTGCGCATGTGATCTTGTTCGGGGCGTTTGGCGGGTTCGCTCTTCTAGGGGGCAAAATGATTGACCGCAGGACGCGGAGGCAAATGACCACAAAAGGGTTTGATTTCGATGCGCTTCGGATCGCGACGCGGGCGGGATCCATCTGGCCAGTGCGAGAGTCTGTTCCGACCGTAATTTTGCGTCTTTTCCTGGGGCTTCTGCTTTATATGCTGCTGTTGAGCCTGCATGGTCCGGTGATCGGGGTTTATGTCTGAGGCTGACTCACAAAAAACCAGAGCTTTTATCGACTGTTGACTTTTATCAAGCCAGCGGCAGGCCACTCCTTATATTTTTCCCAAAACCCAGCCTTCGAGTTTGGGCTGGCTGGAAAATTCGTTTTGACGCGGGGGGATACATGCGCCAGTCAAACACACCTACGCTTTCCTGTCTTTTATTGAGCGCGGCTTTCGGGCTTTACGCAACTGCAGCTCTGGCGGAGGATGATTACATCCTTCTGGAGACCATCACAGTCATCGGAACAGGATTACCGACTGAAGTGATGGAAAACCCCGCTTCGATCACGGTCATTAGCGGCGACGAACTGAAAAACACCGCGCCGGTATCCATTGCCTCTTTGCTGCGTGATGTGCCGGGGGTTCAGATCAATGAAGAAGGGATCGAGCGCATCTCGATCCGAGGTGAAACCTCGCGCCGTCTGGCGATCACAATCGATGACCAGAAACTGACAGATCACACAAATTATGGCCAGCCCATTCTGGCCGACCCGACCACCATCGAGCGCATCGAAGTGGTGCGCGGGTCGTCTTCCGTCGTGTCGGGTAGTCGTGCGATTGGTGGCGTGGTCAATATCATCACCAAGAAGGGCGCCGACACTCCTTTTGAACTGAGCACGACGACGGGATATATGTCTGCCACCGGAGGCTACCGTACGTCGGCCTCCGCCAGCGGAACCGTTCAGGCAGGGGCGGGAGCGCTTGATTACCGGTTCGATATCGGCCTGATGGATCAGGGCAATCGCCAGACGCCGGATGGCGAATTGGATCATTCTGGGGTGTCCGATGACAACCTCTCCCTGCATTTGGGCTATCGCACGGGCAATCATTATTTTGGTCTCAAAGGGCAAGCCTATGATCTCGCAGCCGAAGTCTATACCGGAGACGGTGATTTCATCATCGACCTGCCGCATCGCGATCTGCGCAAAATTTCAGGCTTTTATGAGGGCACGAACCTGACGCCTTGGCTCAACCGTCTCTCTGTTGATGCCTATCATCAGACGATTGACCGCGAATTTAACAGTGATGTGACCGTCGCGCTCAACCCGATGATGTCGATGAATGTCCTGTCGACTTCGATCGATGGACAGGAAACTTCCGGCCTCAACATCAAGGCGGAAATGCAGTTTTCAGCCAACAGCCGGACCTTGGCGGGATTCGAATACGAAGACGACGCGCTCACTACTGACAAGAATATCGTGGCCACTATTGTGGCTCCGATCACCACGATCCGTCATGATGAGGCGAAAATTCGTACTGCGAGTCTATATGGTCAACACGAGATTTCCCTTAGTGAGAGCCTGACCGCCAATGTCGGGGCGCGGTGGTATGATGTGTCTGCCGATCACAATGAAGCCGTGGAGAATGGTGTCGAGGGTGAGGTGTCATCGAATTATGACAGCCTTGTGCTGGGGGCGGCGGGGCTTGTCTGGTTGCCGAACAGCGATCTGGTACTTAGAGCGAACCTGTCGCAGGGCTATATCTACCCGACGCTTGGTCAGATGTTCCTGACTGCCACGGGTGGAGATGTCACACTTGAGGGCAACCCCGATCTGAAACCGGAACGGGCGACTACGTTTGAACTCGGCGCGCGTTACAATGCCGGAGCGACGACACTGGACGCGACCGTATTTTACACCGATGCCACCGATTACATCACCACCGTGTCGGATGGCACCACGGGCACCTATGAGAATGTTGATCAGGCCAAAAGCTGGGGACTTGAAATTTATGCCGAGCATGATCTCGACCTCTGGAAACTGGCGCCCTATGCCTCCCTGTCTGCAATGCGTCGCCAATTGTGTCATGCCAATGGATACAAGACTTTTGATAGCGGCACGCCGGATCTCTTTGGCAGGATCGGGCTACGCAAGGTGTGGGATATTGATCAGGTGTCGGGCACGTTTGATCTCTATGTGCGAGGAGAAAGCGGCGTGGCCTATCGTGACGACAGCGGTGCCATCACTGACAGCACATCGGGTTATGGCATGCTGAACCTGCGCACGGATGTCGATTTCGGCAACGGTATGAGTCTTGTGACCGAGCTGATCAATCTGACGGATCGCAGCTACACGCCCTATGGCCAGATGCCGGGGGCGGAACGATCGGTCAATCTGTTCCTGACCAAAACCTTCTGAGGCGTGCGATGCTCTAAGCTGCCCTTTTGATCCTCACACTTGCTGTAGAGGGAGAGCTCCGTCTCACCCTTTCATTCACGGCACTCCGCCAGAAGCTGAGCCTACGACATTGGCGGCCAGGGGCAGGTTTTGAGTTTTTTCCTGTAAAAGCTCTGCCGTGGTCATCGCCCCTGTGCCCTCAATAACGATGGGCTCAAGTTCGATCACGGCCCCCGGCGAGGCGGATTGCGCAATGGCTGCGCTGTATAAAACGGGTGCCATTAGTGCAGCAACAGCTACGCTGGACATGAAAATTTTGGTGTAAGTCACCTGTGCTATCCCCTGTGTGAAACGGATGGCTGGCAACAGGCGGGCGACCGTGAATGTGTCATGCAGATCAATCCCAGGAATGATCCTTGCTCTCACCTTACTTAAAGCCGCACTGTTTTTGTTTTGATTAAAGTCAATGGACGAATCGCTTCTTAGTGAGAGGTTTCTCTCATGAAAGGAGGTCAGATATTCCCGCATGAAGTTAGGTACATATTCGACAGTTCCGGCACTTCATCGCGATGAACCTATTTATGTCCCATGTCGGCGAAACCCGCTCCGCGTTCCGAGCGGGTTTCTCTTTTTATCCGGACCAGGCTGAGGCTTGAGGCGGAGAGAGACGCAAGAGATCGATCGCACGCGCCGCAATTTGTGCGCTGATGTCTTCAATGCTTTTCGGGTTAAGATAAAAGGCTGGCACCGGTGGCAGGACAATGGCACCCATTTCGGTCACCGCCACCATATTTCGCAGATGCGCAAGCGTCAGCGGCGCTTCGCGGGTCAACAGGATTAGCGGGCGGCGTTCTTTGAGCTGGACTCCCGCTGCGCGGGTTAGAAGTGAGTCGTCAAGCCCATGCGCGATGGCTGCAAGCGTGCGCATGGAGCAGGGCGCGACGATCATACCGTGCACCGGGCAGGATCCGCTGGCAATCGTGGCCCCGAGGTTTTCCGGCGCGTGACATGCGCTGACCTGTCCACGCAACCGCTCAAGCGCCTCTGGCCCGAGTTCCAGTTCATAAGTGCGTTCAGCCATATGCGAACAGACCAGATCAATTCCGACACCGCAGCGGTTTAAAAGCGTTACAATATCGTGTGCCAGAATAGCCCCTGAGGCCCCCGAAACGCCCAGTACAACGGTTTTCCGGCTCATAAGCCCGCCTCCGCTAAAATACGCTCCGCATATGCGATATGGTCGGGGTCGAGCTGCATCACCTTGCCCCAGTCGCGGGAGGTTTCCGTGCCAACCTTTGTGGTGGCATCAAGGCCGAGCTTGCCCGACAGCCCCTCTTTCATGGATGCAAAGTCGAGGTAATCCATCGGTGTGTCCGTCAGAAGCATTACGTCCCGCGCAGGATCCATGCGGGTGGCTAGTGCCCATGCCACGTCATCCCAGTTGCGCGGATCAATGTCCTGATCCACCACCACAAGCGTCTTTGTGTAGGAAAACTGCGGCAACATTCCCCAAAGCGCGGTCATCACTCGGCGCGCCTGACCGGGGTAGCGTTTGTCGATCTGGATCACGGCCATGCGATAGGAACAGGCTGCAGGTGGTAGCCAAAGATCGGTGATCTCGGGGATTTGCCCACGGATCACTGGCAAAGAGAGCGTATTGAACACCTCCCCAATGACCGATGGCTCATCCGGCGGGCGTCCCGTCACCGTGCTGAGATACACGGGATCATGCCGATGCGTGATGGCGCTGACTTGCATAACAGGGAAAAGTTCCACCGTATTGTAATAGCCGGTGTGATCGCCAAAGGGGCCTTCGGGCGCGGTTTCTGTCGGGTCGATCCAGCCTTCGATGATGATCTCGGCATGAGCAGGGACAAGTAGAGGAACGCTACGAGCAGGCACAAGTTCGGTGCGCGCACCCCGCAACACGCCGGAGAATGACAGTTCTGACACGGTCTCCGGTAGTGGCAAGGCCGCAGAGAGCAACGTCGCAGGATCAGCCCCCAGAGCGATGGCCGCGGGCATTTTTTCGCCCTTGGCCTGCCATGTCCGGTGATGTGCGGCCCCGCCTCGATGGGCGAGCCAGCGCATGATCAGCCGGTCAGGGCCAAGCACCTGTGCGCGGTAGACACCAAGGTTATAATGTGCGGTGTCTTTCCTCCTGCTGGCAGCCGGACGGGTGATCACCACGGGCCAGGTGATCAAGGGGCCGGCATCTTCGGGCCAGGGCGTCTGAACGGGCAGGGCGGTCAGGTCTACGGTCGCGTCGACCTCCTGACAGGGGCCGACGCGGCGCAGTTTTGGGTGTGTCTGTAAAGCGGCGTGAAGCATCGGCCAGCGCGATAGCGCGTCCTTCATCCCCTCGATCGGTGCGGGCGCGCGAAGTTCGGCGAGAAAGGCGCCAAGCTGTGGCACCTTCTCCAATGTCATACCCAGACCTGCGGCTACCCGTTCGGGGGTGCCAAACAGGTTTGAGATTACGGGCATATTGGCGGGGGCGCCTCGGGACTGCGCCCGATCAAAGCGCAACACCGGTCCACTGCGGCGTAGGGCAGCCAGTTGGATGGCGGTCATTTCGTGTTCGACGGCAACGGGCTGTTTGAGTTGCGTTAGATCGCTCTGAGCTTCAGCCCAGTCGAGAAAGGCGCGCAGATCGGTGAAAACAGGCAGGTTTCGCATGAGGCCCTCTTTTTCTTTGCGTTACCAGTGCCAGGCTGTTGTGGGATTGACGAAAATCAAACGCTTGCATCGCAACTGCGCCTAAAAGTGAGGCAGACAAGACGAGGAGCTTTCATGCCTGCCCAAATGTCCAGCGATGCCTCACGCCTTCCAAAAGCGTTTGGACTGGCATTGCGTGTTTTGCCGCTATTCCCGCTGACACAGGTGGTGCAACGCATCACGACGCGGATGATTGCGGATCACCCCGACATGCTGCGCCGCCTCGGCTCCTATGCCGACCGGCGTTTTCTGGTCGACATCATCGATTTGCCGCATGTGCTGTTGCTGCGCCCCGATTTGGGACGCATGACTGCGCACTGGCGCGGTGCGTGTCCGCAGTATGATGTCCGCATCGCCGGACCTTTGGCGCATTTTCTGGCGATGATGCATGGTTACGAGGATGGTGATGCGTTGTTTTTCTCGCGCGATCTGACGGTTGAGGGGGACACCTCCGCCGCTCTGGCGTTGCGCAATGCGATGGATGACGCGGAGCTTGATCTGACTGAGGATTTGGCGGGCCTGTTCGGGCGGTTTGCCCCGATGGCACGCCGCATATCGGTCTCAGTGGAGCAGATGACAGGCTTGCCGCTTCACCGCGATGATATGTTTGGAGAAAGGCCATGATGGAACTTGTTTGCCCGGCGGGCACCCCTGCGGCTTTGCGTGCGGCGGTGAATGCGGGAGCGCATACCGTATATTGCGGGTTTGCTGATGAGACCAATGCGCGCAACTTTCCCGGACTGAATTTCTCGCGCGAGGATTTGGCCGAGGCTGTGCGCTATGCTCATGAAAGAGGCGCGAAGGTTCTGGTCGCGATCAACACTTTTCCGCGCGCAGGGGCGGAACCCTTATGGCACGCTGCGGTGCGCGATGCCGAAATCTGTGGTGCGGATGCTGTGATCCTCGCCGATCTAGGGCTTTTGGCTCATACTGCCGAACACCACCCCGATCTACGCCGCCATCTGTCGGTGCAGGCCGCCGCCGCCAATCCCGATGCGATCAATTTCTACGCAGAGACATTTGGCGTGCGGCGCGTGGTCCTTCCGCGCGTGTTGACCGTGGCAGAGATCGCCGCGATCAACCGCGAGATTGTTGTCGAAACCGAGGTGTTCGTCTTTGGCGGCTTGTGTGTCATGGCCGAGGGGCGCTGTTCCCTGTCATCCTATGCCACGGGCCAGTCACCTAACATGAATGGCGTCTGTTCGCCTGCAAGTCACGTGGTCTATGCCGAGGAAGGTGATGAACTGGCGGCGCGTTTGGGCGGTTTTACGATTCACCGCACGCCGAAAGATGCGCCTGCGCCCTATCCAACGCTGTGTAAGGGCTGTTTCACTTCCGGAGCGCAGGTCGGGCATATTTTCGAGGATCCTGTGAGCTTGGATGCCACCGAGCTTATCCCGCAACTGGCCAAGGCCGGGGTCACCGCGCTCAAGATCGAGGGGCGGCAACGCTCGCGGGCTTATGTGGCACAGGTCGTGCGCGCCTTTCGGGCGACGGTCGAGGCACAGGAGGCAGGAGCCCCTTTGCCGAAGTCCACGCTGGCGAAACTGACCGAAGGTCAGGCGGCGACCACGGGGGCTTATGCCAAGACTTGGCGGTAAACCGGTGTGCGCGGTGAACCGCACTGGCTGATAAGTTGGATTGGAGATAAATGATGGACCTTACAATCGGGCCGAACCCGTTTTTCTGGCAGGCCGCGCGCGTGCGCGCGTTTTATGCCAATCTGGCGCAATCGGAGGCGGCGCGGGTCGTGCTTGGCGAAGTGGTCTGTTCCAAGCGACTGCCATTCTGGCAGGAGGAGATTCCGCAGGCTGTGGAAACGCTTTTGGATACGGGCAAAGATGTGGCGATCACCAGCCTTGGGTTGATCACGTTGAAACGCGAGCGCAAACTCACCGCCGATCTCATGGATATGGGACTGCCGGTCGAAGTGAATGATCTCTCCGCGCTTTACTATCTGCCGAAGGGATATTCCTTTTGGGTCGGGCCCTTGGTGAATGTCTATAACGATAGCACCCTGAAGTTTCTGGCCGAACGCGGGGCAACGCGGGTCTGTCTGCCACCGGAACTGCCCATGTCGGCGGTGGCAGAGCTTTGCGCTGTAGGACGGGATCTCGGCGTCGCCATTGAGGTCTGGGGGCACGGGCGGCTTCCGCTTGCGATTTCGGGGCGCTGCTATCATGCGCGGCTTCATGATCGTGCGAAAGACAGTTGCCAGTTCGTCTGCGGCGAAGACCCCGACGGGCGGGAGGTCGAAACGTTGGATGATCAGAAATTTCTCGTGGTTAATGGTGTGCAGACCTTGAGCCATACCACTGCGACTGTGGCCGCGCAGGTTGAAGAGCTTGAGGCCATAGGTGTAGCCTCACTCCGCCTGTCGCCGCAGATCGGTGATTTTTCTGGTCTGATTGAACGGTATGTGGGGCGGTTGTCCGGTCGCCTCACAGCGGCAGAACTGATCGCATATCTCAACGGGTTTGAACCCGCAATGGACCTCTCAGACGGGTTTTTGGCGGGCCGTTATGGTGCTGAGTGGAGCAAGGGGGGCAGGACTGCCCGGGAGTGACTATAGCATGTGCTACCACTTCGGGCGTTTCCGGCCATTCCATCAGGGGGGCAGGATCACGTCATCAAACACTCTTCGGGTAAAGCTTTCGGATAGGTCATCAAGCACATGCCCGGTGCGTTGCACAACATAGGACAGGCAAATCGCCTGTACCAAATGGCTTGAAATATCCTGCAGTAATGGCGGATGCTCCAGAAACCCGAGCCGTATTTCACGAAAGTTCAGCCGCGTTGCAAGTGTCGCTTTCAACGTATGGCAAGCCTTCGGGTTTCCCTTTGATGTTTGTCCGCCGTGCGCGGCGATGAGAGGCTTATTTTCTCTGCTGCCTAGCCCTTGGCTTTTCAAACGCGGCTTAGACGGGCTGCGACCAGATCGGGTCGGCGCGGTCAGAACCCGAGTATTAGAAAATCATCCACTAGTTTGCTAATTTCTCCTTTAACCTATTGATTTTACTTGGTGCGAGAAAATTTGGTGACAAGATGGTTCCAAAAGTTGATAGTTTAATAACCAAATATTTAGACAGTTAAACCACCCAAATGCCTCCGAACACGCGTATGATTTCCGCGGATTTATTGGCTCCGCATCCTGATATTCATGATCCT
>Ga0055584_100003224_pt1 | contig 16127 bp, 16 predicted proteins | sample OSDHelmetaG_FD_58716 | JGI IMG/M metagenome (GOLD analysis project Ga0055584, IMG submission 58716) | Pelagic marine sediment microbial communities from the LTER site Helgoland, North Sea, for post-phytoplankton bloom and carbon turnover... | ecosystem: Environmental > Aquatic > Marine >... | reverse complement strand
AACAGATGGGTACGTGTACTTGACAACGAGAGCCCAGAAATTAGCTCTAAAGTTGGACCAATTGTTAAGTTAGGATTGTTCTCAAATGTACAATTGAGTGAATACTTGAAACTTACTGACAACTACGATTCACCTAAATTATTAGGCGACAATCTTCAAGTAACTTTCAACGACGTAAACTTCTACCAAGAAGGTTTCTACGCAGCTGAATTTATTACTACTGATAATTCAGGTAATGTATCTCGTACTTATAGAATGTATGTTGACGTAAGAAGTCATTACGAAAGAATCACAAATGGTGTTGAAACCATTGCTGAAGGATCGTTAATGAATATTTATCCTAATCCATCAAATGGTATCTTCAACGTGTCTTTTGACTTACCTTCTCAACAAGACGTAACTGTTGCTATCTACGACATGATGGGTAACCAAGTTGCAGACGTAATTGCTGGTCAACTTCAAACAGGTTCTTACACAGTTGACATGACTGGTAAGGCTGCTGGAATGTACTTTGTACGTATGACTGCAGACAACCAAGTGTTTAACCAAAAAGTAATTATCGACTAATCGATAATCTCTAATAAAATTCAAAAGGGGTCGTGCAAACGACCCCTTTTTTTATGGAATAGATTTACTTTGACACATGAAATTTGGTAAAGTATCGGACATTGATCTCCTACAGCTCACCCTACCACAAGACCACAGAGACACCTTAGTAGTCTTAAAGAGCAATACTCCTCAACCGCATACGCCAAAAGTCTTTACAGGCTTTGCACAGTGGAATCGCAACTACCTTAAATCATTCTATCCCAAAGGAATTGGGAAGCGAGATTTAGAATACTATTCAACGCAAGTCAATTGCATTGAAATGAATGCCTTCTTTTACAGAATATTTCCTCCAGAGATGGTTGAAAGATGGCATCACCGCTCAGCAGATGGTTTTACTTTTTGTCCAAAGATTCCTCAAACCATAAGTCAGTTTAGTCGACTGAAAAATTGTGAAGATAAAACTACCAAGTTCTTAGAATCCATTTATCAGTTTAAAGAAAAACTAGGCACCGTATTTTTACAAATGCACCCAAATTTTGCACCAGACAGTTTCCAAGACTTAAAGCACTTTATGGCATCATGGCCCAACGATGTCCCACTTACCATCGAGTTGCGCCATCCTGATTGGTACGCTGATCTGACAGTAGCAGAGGAACTATATACACAACTTGAAAAATACGCCATTGGTCATACGATTACCGATACAGCAGGGCGGCGTGATTTACTGCACATGCGTTTAACGAACCCTACTTGTTTTATTCGGTTTACCGGAACCAATGACAAATCCGATTTACTTAGAATCAATGCTTGGGTTGAACGATTAACTCATTGGTCGCAACAGGGCTTGGACAAAATCTACTTTTTCATTCATCAAAATGACGGTCATAAGAATATAGACCTGTACCGCTATTTTGTTAATCAACTGAACCGTTCTATCGGTTGTTCATTAACGATTCCTGAACAACAGGATATTACGTAAGCTCCAATGAAATTGGGCAATGGTCAGAACCAAATACGTCATTGTGAATTTCTGACGCCGTTACCCGTGGCATCAGCGGTTCGGAGACAAGAAAATAATCTATCCTCCAACCTGCATTTGATTTACGCGCATTGAATCGTTGACTCCAAAAGGAATATTTCACTTCGGTAGGATGTAGTGTCCGGAAAGAATCCACCAAACCGGTTTGTAAAATAGCATCCAATCCGTCGATTTCAACCTGAGTATACCCGCTGGTCTTGTTGTAGTTAGATTTGTCGTTTTTCAGGTCAATCGCTTGATGTGCTACATTTAAATCTCCTGTCACTATAATTGGTTTAGTCTTTTGAAGATTCTTCAAATACGCAGCAAAAGATGCATCCCAAGTACTTCTATAATCCAATCTTTTTAGACCAGACCCACTGTTAGGCACATACACATTCACCAAATAGAAGTCATCATATTCAGCCGTAATTATCCGACCTTCATTGTCATGTTCCTCCACTCCCATATCAACCGTCACATCAATTGGTTTGGATTTAGTTATTATGGCAACTCCGGAGTATCCTTTTTTCTCCGCTGAATTTGAGTATACGTGGTATCCTTCCAACCCTTCCAATGCCGTTTGAACTTGGTCATCTTGCGCTTTGGTTTCTTGCAAGCAAAATACGTCACATTTGAATTCTTTTATGGTGTCTAATAGTCCTTTGCCGACAGAGGCCCTGACCCCATTTACGTTAAACGAAACAATCTTCATGCGGTAAAATTACTGTATGTCCTCTATTATTTCACTTGAATTATTAAAGACAATCGAATCTCCGACTTTTTTACCAAGAAAAAGTTGGCCTATTGGGGACCCCATTGACATCGTGAGTATATCAGCGTTAGCGACATGTACTTTGCCCATACCTCCACAAAAAAACAAATGTCTCCTTGACGTTTGAACAAGTGAGCCAAGGCGAATGGCCGTGTGCTTCTCTTTGGACGAGATGTTTTTGAGTATTGTTCCGCTTTTTATCAAATTCCCGTACAAATTGTTCAATCGATCTAGTTCGATATGATTCATAGCCCTCGCAGTTTCATACTTATCACCTGCAGAACTTTTCTCCTCTCCTTTTATGGATTCATTTACCGACGCAATTGAGCGCTGCAAATCTTCGAGTTGTTCATTTAACTTGTTTGTTAAAGTTTCTATTACCTTTCTTTTATCCATTTTAAAGTTGCTTTAACGAGAATCTCTATAAGCCTATATAATCTTTCAATCGCCAATATTCCTCAATTTTAGTGATTATCCTTTTGCTTTGCACCTATGTTTGGCATATTTAAAAACCTATTAGGTCCGAAACAAGACCTATCTGAAGTTGTAGCACAAGGTGCTATTATACTTGACGTAAGAACCGTTGGAGAATTTCAACAAGGTCACGGCAAACCATCTAAAAACATTCCTCTAGACAAGCTTGGTCAAAACATTGAAAAAATTAAAAAGTGGGACAAGCCTGTGATTACCTGTTGTGCAAGTGGGATGAGAAGCGCAAGTGCAGCAAGTACGTTAAAAAGTCATGGAATTGAAGCGTATAATGGTGGTTCGTGGCAGGCAGCACATGCTTTGGTACGATAAACTATGTCAAAATGCCTGATTTCTTGATATGGAATAGGAATTGAAAGACCATTAATAAAACCAAAATGGCAAATTTTAAATCAATCGTTTCCTCAAATACCCCGGTACTGGTTGACTTTTTCGCGGAATGGTGTGGTCCATGTAAAATGATGCCACCCATTTTATCCGAGGTCAAAGAGCAATTGGGTGATGAAGTTAAAGTCATAAAAATCGACGTAGACAAGAATCCATCACTTGCCCAATCTCTTCATGTCAAGGGTGTTCCAACCTTAATGGTCTTCAAAAACGGCAAATCTGTTTGGCGCCAAAGTGGGGTAGTTCAAGCAAATGATTTGGTTCGGATTATTCAATCAGCTTAGTCAGGATTAGTTTCAGCAGAAACACTATTTTTACGGGACTATGTCTCGATTTATTGCAAACAATTTTTCAGAATACCTTGACCTGTATCAAGAAAGCGTTGAACGACCTGAAGAATTTTGGTCACAATTTGCTTCCAGTGAATTCTTGTGGAAACGTCCCTGGGATTCTGTACTAGAACACGACCTTTCTGAACCAAGCGTGTCGTGGTTTAAAGGCGCTCAATTAAACATTACTGAAAATTGTATCGACCGACATCTTGAACATAACGGCGAGAAAACGGCGATAATCTTCGAACCAAACGACCAAAATGACGAACCATTACACATCACCTATGCAGAATTAGCCATTCAGGTGAACAAAACAGCCAATATGCTTAAATCACTTGGCGCAAATAAAGGTGATCGCATTTGTCTGTATATGCCCATGGTGCCAGAGTTGGCATTTGCCGTCTTGGCTTGTGCGCGTATTGGTGCCATACACTCAGTTGTATTTGCTGGGTTTAGCTCAAAAAGTTTATCTGATAGAATAAATGATGCTTCTTGTAAGTTCGTACTGACTGCTGACGGGGGATATAGGGGTGCCAAAATTACTCCACTAAAGAACATAGCTGATGATGCTATCAAACAATGCCCTTGCGTTGAAAAAGTGCTTGTTTTGAAAAGAACAAACTCTGAAATCCAATGGACTTCGGGACGTGATTTTTGGTGGCATGAAACGATAGAACAACAGTCTGAGCATTGTCCGGCAGAAACCATGGACGCTGAAGATCATCTGTTTATCTTATACACTTCTGGCAGTACTGGACAACCCAAAGGCATGGTGCATACGTGTGGTGGTTATATGGTGTACACCAATTTTAGCTTTAGAAATGTATTCCAGTATAAAGCGAATGATGTCTACTGGTGCACGGCTGACATCGGCTGGATAACAGGGCATAGTTATATTGTTTATGGCCCACTAAGTGCTGGTGCCACAACCCTCATGTTCGAAGGCGTGCCAAGCTATCCTGATATGGGTCGTTTTTGGCAGGTAGTAGAACGACATAAAGTAAACATCTTGTATACGGCGCCAACGGCGATTCGTGCATTAGCGCAGTGCGACTTATCATTTGTGACCAATGCGGATATTTCTAGTTTAAGAATTCTCGGAACCGTTGGAGAACCCATCAATAAAGAAGCCTGGGAATGGTATGACGACCACGTAGGAACGAACAATTGTCCCATCGTAGACACATGGTGGCAAACCGAAACGGGTGGCATCATGATTTCGCCTTTAGCGGGTATCACGCCAACGATCCCCACTTTTGCCACACATCCACTGCCTGGAATTCAGCCCTGTTTGATGGATGAAAATGGGACTGAGGTTTCCTCTATTGAGGGTGAAGGTAGGCTGTGTATTAAATTCCCATGGCCAAGTATAGCTCGAACGATTTATGGCAATCACAAAAGATTTAAAGACACCTATTTTAGTGCATTCCCTGGCCATTATTTCACTGGTGACGGTGCCAAGCGTGACGCTAAAGGGAATTACCGAATTACAGGACGCGTGGATGATGTTGTGATTGTTAGTGGACATAACCTAGGCACTGCGGAAATTGAAAACATCATCGACGAGCACGAAGCCGTTACTGAAGCCGCCGTTGTTGGTTATCCGCATCCCATAAAAGGCAATAGCATTTATGCTTTTGTTACGATTAATGCTGGTCAAGTAGACATGGATAGAACCACTCTTGAATCAGAGATCAAGAAATTGGTTTCAGATACCTTAGGTCCAATTAGCAAGCCTGAGAAAATTCAGTTCTGCTCTGGACTACCAAAAACACGAAGTGGTAAAATCATGCGCCGAATTTTAAGGAAAGTTGCAGCAGGTGAATTGGATAGTTTTGGTGACATTTCTACCCTATTGAACCCAGAATGCGTTGAGGAAATCGTCCAAAACAGACTGTAGTTAAAGATTTTTTTACGTTCACTTAATCAACCGTCACGCAAACTAATTGGATGTTGATTTAACTGTTGAGAGCGCTGTGCTTTGAATAAAAAAAGCATGAAAAATCTACTCTCATTCATTCTGTTATTCGCTGTTACACTTTCAGTATATGGACAAATTAACGTCGACAATTATCGCCAAATCGAATACAAAAATTGGAATTCGAACCAAGTTCAAATAAAACACCAGCTCAACCAACTAAAAGCCCAGTGGGCTACCAGCGACAATATTTCGATGGATCTCAATCTATTGATGAATGTGGAAGCCACTGGTTATGCGGCCATTTTTAATGTCAGACAAATTGCCAAAACGTCGTTGGACGTAAACACGTTGCTTAACGAGCGCATCGAGGCATTTAAAAAAGGACTTATTGCGAATGGCATTGGCGCTAGTGATATCGTAGTCGAAGTTATCTCACAAGTGCCCATTTACGGTTTGAGTAATTTCAAGAAGATCTTTAGTAAAAGTCAAAACGAAGTGCCTATAGGTTTTGAATTGCATAAAAACATCACCGTTGTCTTTACGAAATATGATTTATTGAATGACGTTGTTTTTGAAGCGTCTAAACATGAAATCTATGATTTGGTAAAAGTGGATTATTTCGCTGAAAACCCTTATCAATATTACGACACCATGCGCCAGATTCTTACTTCATACATCGACAAATTAGAAAAGCGCTACGGGGAAGTCGGGTTAGAACTTGATTCATTCGACCGAATGTTGAGTGAAAAAACGTCTGCTGTCTATCCCATTTCTCGATACACCTCGTATTCTGGTTTGACTCGGATGTCGTATGACGAATTGTTAGACAAAAACCAAGAACTCATCTCCGGTGTGCGTACGGTGGTTTCACCGAGTATGTATTACGACTACCTGCCGTTCGATAATTTTGATGTCATTTTACATCCCAAGGTGATCAAACCTTCCATCCAATACACCATGAATATGAAAATCACCTTCACAAAAAAGAAACCGACAGCTGTTAAGACTATCACCAAAACAGAAGTTGAAAAGAAGTTCTTTATGATAACCGATGATGGCCAGGTGAAACTAATTGATGTAATCAAATGAGCCCATTAGTTCGATCTGTCTGTGTAAGCTTCGTATTGTGCATTAGCACGCCAATAATGGCCCAACTTGGCTTTATTATGCCCAACAATATAGAACAAGCTCATATCCGTAAAATTGACTCCTTAGACACGTATAAACCAGACTTAAATGTTTTTAAAGAACACTATCGCGATAGCCTAATGGTTAAGGCCTTCGACACAACGAAAAGATATATTCTGCGTTATTCGGACACCGTAAAATATGATCGTAGTGAGAGGAGGTTTGTTTTTCGTGAATTCGCCTTCGGGGATACCCTTTATCAAATGGATTCAAATAGCAATCTGTATTATCGTTCAAGGACATTTAAACACCAACCTGCAATAAATTCTGCCGAACAAATACTGGACGCATACCTTATACAATCAAAGTGGTTCGTCCCGTATATTCCTGATTCACGTGCAATTCCTTTGAAGCCTGACAACAAAACGTATGTCGACTATTTCGTACCTCATCTATACAATAGCCGATATCTAGTATTGCAGCAACATCATGGATATCACGGATACAACCATGTTGGTTTGGTTAATTTTTCAAATACGATTTGTCACTATTTTGAAGTGCTTGATTGACCTTAATCACGCTTTGAAATGAAGAAGTCTTGCATGAGTTTTTTGCATTCCGCTTCGTGAATGCCGTTTACGACCTCCGTTTTTTTATGTAATAAGGTGGGTTCATATTGAGTGAATCCACTTTTCGGTTCTGAGGCACCAAAGACAAGTTTTTTCAATCTCGCCCACTTAATTGCGCCTGCACACATCGCACACGGCTCGACCGTAACGTATAAACTACATTCTTCCAATATCGTTGACTGAAAATGATTAAACGCAGAAGTCAGTGCCAGCATTTCTGCATGAGCAGTGCCATCATTGAGTCGTTTTGTTTGGTTGTAGCCCTTCCCAATAATTTGATTATTGACAACCACCACAGCACCAATAGGTACTTCATCTTCTTCAAAAGCAATTAAGGCCTGCTTAATTGCTTGCTTCATAAAATAATCATCTCCTAATTCCATGCTGACGTCAATGCGATTTGCGATATTTGCTCATTCAAATGTGCAACGAATATGTCTAAAATCGATAAAAAACTAGAACAGATAAAACTACAACATCAAATTGGTGAATTATTACACCAGGACAATGGCGTTTCTTGTCACTTTGACTACCATGTAAATTTGCTTTCTGATTACGAAACCATCAAGTTAAATGTGTTAACGTATAACAAACGGCACAACGAATACATGTTGTTGCGCACGATTAAGGGTACAAGCAGCATTGACTGTCTGACTAAAACCGTTACGTTTTTAAACCAGAAAGACCATCGATCAACGACACATTCTTACTCAGTAAAATGGCAAAAGGTCGGGGATTCAACCAGTTACATTTCTTATTTCATGGCCGTTGACGAAGAAGAGGCAACGAATAAATTTTTACACGAAAAGAATCCAAAAGAGTATACGTTCGAAGTGTATCAAAACCCTGTGGCTTAGACTGTTTTCACTGTCTTTCATCTATATTTTATTTGGTGTCATACTTTTCTCTGACAAACTCACGTTTACCAAATAACCAATTTCTGTAACTGTAATGGTTACTTTTTCGTAATTCAAGTATTAACCCTCAAACAAGGAATGAATTCCTGTTGACAAGAACTTTAATACATGAACATGAAAAATAACATCACATTATTACTTGCCCTTTTAATTACAACGTCATTCTTTAGTTGTAACAAGTCCATTCAAAAATCATCTAAATCAGAGTCAATCGAAGATGTAAGCCAATCATCATTTGATCGGATAAAACCAGTGCTTGACATGGCCATTGGTTGTCAATCGGATGTATTTGAAGAAGATAAAGGCGCACAAATCAACTACGCTTCCGGTGCGAAAGTCATAGTACCAGCTGATGCATTTGTTGACAAAAATGGAGAGCCTGTAACGGGCAAAGTGAAGCTTGAATTTGCGGAAATTAACGATGCAGCTTCCGTTATCGCGAGTGGTTTACCCATGTGTATCGAGCAAGATGGTGAAATTGGCTATTTCGAAAGTGGTGGCATGTTTGAAATAAACGCCAATCAAAATGGGGAACCCTTACGCTTGGCAGAAGGCAAACGCATAGAAATCCAAACCATGAGCGACAAGCCTGGTGATTTCAATTTTTACGAATTCAACGAAGCCAATGGGAAATGGGTAGAGCAAAATAAAACACAACTCGCTGCAACCACTCAGCCTAATCAACCGCCTGTTCTGTTAGACACCATTGCCAATAGTCGTCCACCCATAAAACCAACAAAAGCTACCTCGGAAGACTTCATTTTTGACTTAAGAGTCGACAATGTAGACGAATATGGCATGAAGAACTGGGAAGGAATCATGTGGAAGTTTAGTGAGGCTGAAGGCAAAGAGCAAAAATCTAATCATTGGCTGTTTGACAAAAAATGGAAAAAAATAAAAATCGGAAGTTTTAATCCTAAAACGGCTAGTTGTTTAATCACTGCTGAGTACAGTGAAAAGGAAGCTCAAGTAGATCCTAAAACGGGGGTTAAGGTGTTTAAGAAAATCAAAAAAGAAATGACGGCTCGTGTAACACCAGTCCTATTTGGCAATGGATATAAAAAAGCCTTAGACCAATATTACGCAACGATTGAGCAAATGAAAAAAAATGAATACCGGATGGCTCAAGCGGCAAAGTTGCAATCCGCTCAAAACGCCTTTTTACGGTCTGTATCTGTTCAAAATTTAGGGGTATACAATTGGGATCGAATAATTAAACAACCAGAAACTTTGATGCTTACCGCGACCTACCAAGTAGAAGATATATACGAGAATCACGAACTACCTGTGGTCTATATGATCGCTGGGGACAGAAAAGAAGTCATTACGTTTTACAAAGACAGACGAGGCAACCTTGCCTTTAATCCGACATATCAAAATACGTTAATGGTGATTATGCCCAATAAGGAAATTGCCATGCTGAAAACCAATGATATTTCCAACGATAAAATTAACGCCGCTCGGACGTCGAAAAAAATCGATATCAACCTAAAGCCTACCGGGGTATTTGTAGAGTCAACCGACCAATTAGGCGAATTCATTCGTAAAAACTCATAAGTTTTAATTGAAACCGATGATGTTCAGATTCACAATCCTGTGTTCAGTGCTGCTAACTGGCTTGTTACCCGTTTTGGCCCAAAATGAATATTTACCTATTCAAGAAGGCAAACACTGGGGATACATAAACACATCCGGGGAGGTGGTTATCAAGCCCATATACGACTTGGCACATGCATTCTCAAATGGTGCCGCTAAAGTTCAAAAAGAGGGTAAAAACTTCCTTATAAACCCGGAAGGAAAACGCATCAGTCCCATGGACATTGAAGATTTTCGGCATGTATCAAATCGCATTCTTTTTACACAAAACCAAAAAGAGGGTATGTGTAATTATGAAGGCAAAGTCATACTTGAACCCATATACAGTTCGATTCTTCCAACTCAAATAGCTGGATTGTTTAAAGTGGGTATTGGCAATCAATTTGGACTTGTTGACACGCTTGGTGCAGACATTGTTCCGTGCTCATTCAGTTATATACAATACATAAGCGGTGTGTTCTGGTGTTTAAATAGTGACGACAAAACATACAGTTTTTATGTCCCTAACAGTGCATTATATCTCCCTGGCGATTATACTGACATTCGATATACAAATGGTCGGGCATTTGTTCAACTTAATAAGCGTTGGTACATCGATGGCAATCAGGACTCCTTGCTGTCTGAAGGTTGGCAAGACGTGTTACATATCAATAAACAATATTTTGTAGGTATCAATAAAGGTGATACAACGTTATACGCTCATAATTCCCTTAAGCCAATAGCGAATAACTTTGGTTTTGTAGAATCCTTTGATAGCAATAGACTTATTCTTAATGATGAAGGCATAAGAAACATCGTGGTTGGTGAACACTACATCGACTCGAGTTTTGGTTTTGTTTCCTTACAATCTGGAGGAAGCTATTTTGTTTTAAAGAATCAACTCGCCAATTACTTGGATTCAAATCTCAATCCGATGTTCGAATGGAAGTATCGTGGAATCGAACCAGTAGATAACAACTATGCTAGAGTACGCGGTGATCTAGGTATCGGATTGTTGTCGTTGAAGTCCAGGAGAGAAATTATATCACCGCGATTTTCATCATTAAAGATATACGATGACCGAGTTAAAGCCTATTCAAAAGAGCGCAGTTTGTGGTTGTTTAGTATTACTGAGGAGGCGGCAACGGATAGCATAGAATTTAAAAACTATGCGACGGTTAAAGCCTATAGTTTGGATATGTCACAAGGGGCGGTACAGAAAAACAATATCGCTGAGAATGCAGTGGTAGGTAGGTGGTTTATAGAAGACCAAAAGTGGGGTTATTTAAGTAAAAGCGGTGCAGTATTAATCAAACCCATATTCTCGGCATATAATCCGGTTGGGAACACACGCTTTGCTATTGTTCAAACACAACAATTTCACAGTAGAACTGGCGCACTTATAAGTACACGTTACGGCATTGTAGACCAAGTTGAGGGGATCTTACTGGTGTATCCGAATTGCACGTTTATTGATCAAACGATGTTGGCCGACTCAAGTTTTTCGGTGGTTCGTATACGTAATCAATACGGCGCTTTTGCATTGATTCATAAATCGACTGGCAAGACCAAACGTATTCAAAGTCCATTTATCGATGACTATGTCAATGGACTTGCCAGAATATATGTTGGTGGTAAATTAAGCTACACGGAATCGCCTTCCAATCCGCATATATCCGTGGCTTATGTATTTACAAATAAGTATGGTTACACACTTGGCACAGGCTATATTAGAATGCAACGCTATGTACGGTCGAAATATAAAAGTGCTGAATTGCGTGTTTATACCGTGGGCGGCCAATGGAACTATGTAGATAAGCATGGAAATCTTCTGTTATCCAACCACAAAAACCCACTTCACCAACTTACGTATGCAACTCCGTTTGACCCAAACAACGCCGTTGTTTATAGGCAGGACACCTGTGCTCTTATCAACTCCGCTGGTGATTTTCTTTCGGGTTTTGAGTTTAACAAAATAGTTAAGGTGACAGATTCGGTGAATTCATATTACAAGGTGACGCGAAGCTCATCATCGTACAATTACTACAACAAATTCGGGCAAAATATTGGAAACGTCTTTGAATACGGTAACGACTTTAACGATGGTGCTGCCTGGATTCGTCGTGATGGCGTTTTTTACATCTTGAGGGAAGACGGCACGGTTGTTAAAACGGAAAGAAATGGCATTCCCTACAGAAATACGTTTCATGACGGTTATTCTCCATTGCGGGTAGACAGACTTTGGACGGTTGTCGACACCAATGGGACTTTCATGTTTAATCCAAAAATGGGTAAAATCATCTGGTGTTCTGACGGCTATTCTGCCTATCGAACAAGTGAGGTAAATAAAAAAGGGAAACGTACAAGAGGTTATGCCGTACTCGATGCTTCTGGTAGTCGCGTATCAGACCAATTATACAAATCCATACAACCTTTTCAGAATGGGTATTCATTTGTTAGGTTCCAAAATTCGAAAACTGGATTTATTGATACAACTGGAGCCGTGGTTACAAAAAAGCGTTTCTCAAAAACCTGGGGTTTCGATCAAAATGGATTGTGTGTTGTAAGAAAAGGTGGAGAAGGTGTGCTGTCGACATCTGGGAAAATGATTGTGCCAACCAAGTTCAGCAAAGTGTATATCGGTGATAGCGCTATTTTAGCAAAAGTTGGAAAACACGTTGTGGTGTATAACCATTACGGTAAACGATTGGCATCGTACAGAAAAGTCGAACGATTGGGTGGCTTTGACAATGGACTTGCGATGATACGTCGTAAAAACAAAGTGGGTTATATCGGGACTGATGGCCGATGGTCGATTCAACCTACTTACTCCAAGGGGAGTGATTTTTCAAACGGAGTAGCATTGGTAAGGAATAAAAACGGACAACACGTGATCAATTCAGAGGAGCACATTTTGTCAAGTTTCGGATATAAGGAAAGAATTGCCATCTCCGAGGGTTACTTGGTGCGTTCTAACTCTTGTGGATTTCAATATTACAGTGCTTACGGTATGCTCATTTCACCGAAGTGTTATGAAAAAGCAATGCCGTTTAAAAATGGTTTTGCCTTGGTCATGGACAATGGAATGTGGGGAGTAATCAATACAAATGGAGATGAAATTCTGAGTTGTGAATACGCCTCCATTCGAATAAATGAACAAGGAGAAATTTCGGCTAATAAATATCAAACCTATGGGCTCATTGACCAAAAAGGTCAAGAAGTCGTTTCTCCTACCTTCGATGATATCACGTATCTCCCTGACTATAAACTATATACACTTCGGTATGGCTTTGTACCAAGTTATTTATCCGAAAAAGGTGAATGGTTGTGGCAAAGAAGTAGACTAACGTCAAGGTAAGAGCGGTGTAATAATTAAATCATGTCAAAGTCTTTGGAATGTGGATAATTTTTGCTTAATTCGCTAGCCGTAGCAGGTATTACAAGCACTTATCCACATTCATGAGCAACTCTAATTCGATACAAAGCGATTTCCAACTCAAGGATAACGTTTTGCTTATGAATCAACATCCTTACAATGGAGTCGTAAAAGAATATCATACTGACGAAACCGTAAAAAGCGTTTCTCAATACATTGAAGGAAAAATTCATGGCATTTATAAAGAGTGGTACCCTAACGGAAAATTGAAAAAAGCGTGTTTGTTTAAATACGGAATCCAACACGGCGAATGTAAAATGTGGTGGGACAACGGCCAGGTAAAGCAAAACTGCTATTACACAGATGGAAAGTTGAACGGTGCGTTTGAGACGTGGCATGACAATGGAATAAAGTGCAGTTCAAAACATTATATCTCTGGCAAAGAGTGGGGTCGTCAAAAAGAATGGACCGAACTCGGAGAAGAAATCGAAAACTACTGTGTGAGTAATACAAAATAATCTCACTTTTTACCCCAACCTTTTAATAACTTTACTCGTCAGACATAAAAGAAGCTCTCTTTACGTTAGTTTTTATATGCCATTATATGTCGGTTAGCGATTTAGATATAATCAAATGGGGGAACGCCTGCAAGCAACAAGATCGAGTTGCACAGGAGAAACTGTATAAACACTTTTACCCATTATTGATGCCCGTATGTATGTCGTATGTGACCAACAACGACGATGCAGTCGACATTTACAATCAATCCTTTTTAAAAGTATTTAGATCACTAGACCAGTATACTGGCACAGGTGCCTTGGGAGGTTGGATTCGAAGAATCATTGTGAATACCGCTATTGATTTCATTCGCAAAGAAGAAAAGTTAAAATTCCAAACACCCATTGAGGAAGCAGTTGGCATTGGCATTGAGACCAACATAATAGCAGAACTTACATCAAACGAAATATTAGCATTGTTTAGGTATTTGCCACCAGCTCAACGGCTCGTGTTAAACCTATATATAGTGGAAGGTAATAGCCACGCAGAGATTGCCAAAGAACTCAACATTAGTGTTGGCACGAGCAAATGGCATTTGAATCAGGGACGTAAACTATTACAGGAAAAATTATACGATTACGGAATCGTGAGTAGACAACATTAAGCGACATAAATGAAATGAAAACTACCAATAAAGAACATATCATAAAAGACAAACTCGAAAGGGTTGGTTTGCCTGATATGAATGCATCTTGGCAAAAAATGGAGCAATCCATTGAAGCGGCAGTTCCGGTTCAAGGGGGTTGGTCTGCGTTTCTTGCTAAGTATAAAATTTACCTAAACCTATTTGTTGCTGGCATTACCATTGGTGTTGTTGGTTTGTATGTGAAATCAAAAACACACACCTCAAACAACGTCTATACACCAACCGAAGTGGCGCCAGTACATCAAACCACCTATTTGTCTTTTAATACACAAATTGATCACAACAACGACTTACCTGTTCCAGCATCTCCTGTAATTAAAGGTACAGAGATTGAAACGAATTCTGAGACATTACCTGCAATTCAAGAGAGAGAAGTTGCCGTATTAGATACGATAAAACCAGCACCTAAAGTTGAAAAGCCAACAAAACCGGTGGTTAATTACCTTGACACCACTGATGACGAACTGGACTTTGAGCAAGTTGATTTACGTAGAGATATTGAACGTCAGTTTCATTACGTACGAAACCAAGTTGGGATCAAAATCCAGACTGGCGTATTCCCAAATAACAGTGGACAAGGCGTGATGCAGACTACTGGATTTGGATTATTTGGTAGAAGGTTTATAACCGATCGGACTGCTATACATGTCGAGCTTGGCTACAATCCAATCGCTATTCGACCAATCACCTATGTCGAAAATTATAATGTCTTTAATAATTTCAACTACACACAAACCGATAGTGCCATAGTTACTGGGTTAAAGTATGTAACCATCCCCGTAAACCTCTATGCTCAATTAATGCCTAACGTAAGCATATCTGGTGGCCCTCAGGTATCCTTTTTAACAGGACTTTCTGGAGAGTTAACACGGAAATATGATTACCCCAATGCGCCAGAAACTGCCATGGTTACTGAAAAAACGAGTATATCCAACAGAGGCGGATTCAACAAAACAGATTTTGGAATCAATTTAGAATTTACCGTCCACACCGGCAGACTAGAAACCGGCGTCCGGTTACAACAAGGCTTTGGCGATTACAGCACAAATAAGTTAAGTCGACAAAAACATTCCATTAGCACCGCTCAATTAAAAGTATCATGGATCTTAAACGAATAATATATCTCGCTTTTCTGGTCTGTTTAGTTGGACACGTTCATGCCCAAATAGCGTTTGATACGTACGACATAAACCAGTCCATAGGAAAAGCGCGCATACAAATAGAAACTGGCAATTACCAATACCACAAGCCCGAATCAGAGAATTATTACAAATTTGGATATGGTATAGGTGGTGAAAGCTTAATTCCTTGGAAGGATCGATCTAAATTCAGTTTGGGTTTTGGCGTTCTATACAACGGAGTGTATGAAGAAATGAAGACCTATAGTGTTGAAAATGCATCGTATTATTACCGTTCTACCACCTTAACCGGGCGATTAGTTGCCAATACTGCTGCGATGTATAAATACAATCTTGCACGACAAGTCCAAGTGGGTGTAGGTTTCCGGGTAAATATCGTTTTGAATGAGTTCAAGGATCAAATTATCCTAGGTGAGTCTATTAGTGCCATCCCAGATATTTCTTTTCAACGAACAGAAATGTCTTTATTGGCCTCCATTGGTTATGTAGTTGACCCAAATTGGATGGTAAACTTAGTGGGACAATATGCGGTAAGTCCGCTCACACAAGGTGAAAATCCATCCTATATGCGCGGCATTCGCCTACAGCTATCGCGAAGAATTCGTTAATCTAAATACCCAAGCCTGGGATGTTTGGCAATATGCCTTTCATTTCGCTCTCTGTTACCCTTTCTGCTTGATTCATTGCG
>Ga0055584_100003221_pt1 | contig 16142 bp, 15 predicted proteins | sample OSDHelmetaG_FD_58716 | JGI IMG/M metagenome (GOLD analysis project Ga0055584, IMG submission 58716) | Pelagic marine sediment microbial communities from the LTER site Helgoland, North Sea, for post-phytoplankton bloom and carbon turnover... | ecosystem: Environmental > Aquatic > Marine >... | reverse complement strand
CCTCGTAATGATGCAGCTATAAATAACTACACCACAATGAAAGGTATGGTTAAAAAATACAAACCAAATGATGAGGAATTTGATTTACCAAAAGGAATTTTAGATCTTTATGAGGCCAAAGATTATGGTAGATATGCCAATGAAAGAGGTGAACTTCCTGTTAATTTCTTAACCGACAACGATATTACAGGAGGAAACTCAGGATCACCTGTATTGAATGGAAAAGGAGAACTTATCGGATTGGCATTTGACGGTAATATTGAAGCAATGGCCGGAGATGTTATTTTTGACAGCAAGTTACAACGCACCATCAATGTTGATATACGTTATGTTCTTTGGTTGATTGACAAATATTCAAATGCCAAGCACATCATTGATGAACTCACCTTAGTTTCTGATAAGAATAACTAATATTATAAATCAATCTTATTATAAAAAAGCAGCCATTTGATGGTTGCTTTTTTTTATTAAAACAATTTTAGTTGTCCATCTTTATATTGCTGATGAAGACTGGTATTTAGCTTTGGCATTGATTTATTTTTGAAATATTTTTTTCTTGCAATTTGCATCAACATATATATTTGTTCAGCAAATTTCCCTTCACCATGCATTCGAGTTCCATAGCGACTATCGTTTAAATTTCCTCCATGACAACTTTCAATTAGATGCAGTACTTTTTTTGCTCTATCTGGCATTGTTTTTTGAATCCAGTCGGTAAAAATTTCACCTATTTCCCCATTCAATCTAACAATGGTATGGGCAATCGATAAAGCTCCTGCTTCTGAAGCTTTCTGAGCCATTTTCAATATTTCATGGCTATTGATTGACGGAATGATAGGCGCCAACATCACATTAACGGGAATTCCATTTTCTGAAAGTATTCTTACGGTTTCCAAACGTTTTTTTATCGTTGTCGTTCGAGGTTCCAAAATGCGTCTTGTATCTTCAGATAGAGAGGTTATAGAAATATTTACCGCAATCAACCCATCTTTATGAAGCTCTTTTAGCAAGTCTAAATCACGTCTTATCAAATCATTTTTAGTAATGATAGCAACAGGATGTTTATATTTTAAAAACACTTTCAAACATTCTCTTGTAATCTGGAATTTTTTTTCGGCTGGTTGGTAACAATCAGTATTTCCAGACATCACAATGGTCTGGGCCTTCCAATGTTTCTTTTGTAATAAATTTTCTAATAATAGCGGAGCATTTTTTTTCACTAAAATACGACGTTCAAAATCCAATCCAGCGCCATACCCCCAATATTGATGTGAATTTCGAGCATAACAATACACGCATCCATGTTCACATCCTTGATAGATATTCATAGAATATGTCATACCTACATCAGGACTGTTTACTTTGTTGACAATGGTTTTGGGGAAGGTTTCCAAAAACAGCGTTTTGTTTTTATCGACTTTTTCACCCTCTTTCTCACAAAATTCCAAAAAATCATCGCGCAACTCATGTGTCAATTCAAAAAAGCGATTGGGCACTTGTTTTTGTGCGCCACGTCCTTTTATGATATGTTTTTGTGATTTTGAAGGCATTGTGATGTGTTTTCTTTAAAATTAAAAAGATTGCTTTCCTAAATGTGTTAAATCGAAAACAAATTATCAACAAAAAAAGACAGCCTTTTCAGACTGTCTTTATATTAAAGAAAATCATCTATCATCTATTTCCCAGGGAAATCAGCTTTACGTTTTTGTAAAAATGCTGTTGTCCCTTCTTTAAAATCTTCTGTTCCAAAACAATGCCCAAATTGTTCAATTTCTACATTAAAACCATTCACTCCATCTTCATAATTAGCATTGACTGATTTAATAGCTGAACGTATTGCTACCAAAGAGTTTTTCATAATTTTTGTTGCCAATTTTTCAGCAAGAGGCAACAATTCTTCCAAGGAAGTCACGTGATTTACCAACCCGTAATTCAATGCTGTATTAGCATCAATCATGCTAGCAGTCATAATCAGTTCCATAGCTCGCCCTTTACCTATAAGTTGGGGCAAACGTTGAGTTCCTCCATATCCGGGAATAACCCCAAGAGAAGTTTCAGGCAACCCCATTTTGGCATTATCGCTGGCAATTCTAAAATGTGCTGCCATAGCCAACTCCAATCCGCCTCCAAGAGCAAAACCATTTACTGCTGCAATAACTGGTGTGCCTAAATTCGCGACAAAATCAAACAATAATTTTTGTCCTTGAGCAGCTAATTCTTGTCCTTGAGTCACATTAAAATCGGCAAATTCACTAATATCTGCACCTGCAACAAAAGCTTTTTCACCACTACCAGTGACAATAATAACTTTGATATTGTCATCCTTATCCGCTGCATCAAAAGCCTCGTGAAGCTCTTGTATGGTGTCTTTGTTTAAAGCATTTAGTTTTTTAGGTCTATTGATTGTGATGGTTGCAACGCCATTATTTTGTTCGAAAAGAATATTGTTATAATTCATTTTTATTGATTTTACTTGGTTGGGAAGACCACCTTAAAGGTAGTTCCTTTATCTTTTTTTGTTGTAAAGGTAATACTTCCTTTGTAAGTTTCCACAATGTTCTTTACCATTGCTAGTCCAAGTCCCATTCCACTTGATTTAGTAGTAAATTTAGGTTCAAATATTTTGTCTTTATTTTCTTCTGAAATTCCAGTACCATTATCAGCGATGGTGATAACAACTTGTTGATTTTGCTCAGAAACATTCACCAAAATATTTTTGTTTTCTTGATTTTCAGGAAATGCTTGAGTACTGTTTTTTACTAGATTTGTAACCACTCGAATCAGTTGAGTTCTATCCAATTTAGCTTGAATATAATCTTTATCAGCAATAAAATGGATATAATCTTCGCTAAAGATATCCAGTGCGAGTTTAACAATTTCGACCACATTTAGTGTTTCATTTTTTTGAGTAGGCATTTTCGCAAAGTTAGAGAATGCCGAAGCTATCGAACTCATGGTGTCAATTTGTTGAATAAGCGTTTTGCTATATTCATTAACTTTCTTGTCTATTTCGGGATCATTAACATCAAATTTATGTTGAAAACTTTGCACGCTCAATCTCATAGGGGTTAATGGGTTTTTAATTTCATGAGCCACTTGTTTTGCCATTTCTCGCCATGCTTGTTCCCGTTCACTTGTAGCCAATTTCACAGCACTTTCTTCAAGTTCATCGATCATACTATTGTATGCTTTAACCAAATTTTCAATTTCTTCACTAGACGACTCTACTTCAATTTTTTCGTTACGTTTTTCAAGACGTGTTGCTTTCATTTTTTCACTAATTGTCATCAATGATTTAGTTATGTATTTTGAAAGCCAATAAGCGAGAATTATAGCGAGGATTAGCATAAAGAGGTAAGCCAAGGCTAATCGTTTAAGGAATTCGTTAAGCTCATTTGTAAAGAAATCATCATCTTCTAAATAAGGCAAATTCAGAATTCCTAAAGGTTTAAATTTTTGGTCTGTGATGTATGAATAAGACGATTGAAAGACTCGCCCCCCTTCAAATTTTTTTTCAACATAACGTCTTTCAGAAGTTTGAGATAAGTGATTGAGAATTTCGGCTCCCAAACATTTTGTAGCAGTAGAATCAGGAGAAAGATCCGCTTTTGAAGAGATTAAAAGCCCCCCTTCTAAATCGTACAAATTAACTTGAAGATTATGAACATCAGCGATTTTATAAATTTCTTCTTTAAAGATTAACGGCAGTTTTTCTGTTGCAACTTCGTAAGTAGTTTCCCGTATAACAAAATTGATATGCCTTTTTATGGAACGTTCTTTCCTAGTCAATCGTTCTTGATGATACTCTTTGGTTTCCTCTTTATATTGATTGATAGTTACCACAGCTATCAAAATGGATGCAATGATTACCAATAGAATCATGGCAATAAAAATCCGAAATCGCAAAGAGAGTTTTTTTAGCTGCATCACTTTTGTTTGGTTAGCTAAATATAACAATAATCAAGCCAATAGTTTTTTACGCATCTGGATTTTTGGTTCTAATATTTTTATAAATTTTAAACCCTAACATAATCAAGACACCTAAAACCAAAAGCCCAACAATACCAAAGACCCAATTAATAGCATTTTTTAAGATAACCAAAAACACAACGGCAAACAGGATAAAAGTTGCGCCTTCATTCCACAACCGCATAAAATTTGATGTTTTGACAACCACATCCCGTTGAAGTTGCTTATAAAATTGATGTGTTTTTATATGATAGACAAAGAGTAATAAAACAAATAATAGCTTCACATGCATCCAAGGTTGTTTGAGCCAAAATGGATTGATAATCAACAACCAAACAGCAAAAAATGTTGCTAGAATTGCTGATGGCCAAGTGATAATATTCCACAGACGTTTTGCCATAATTTTGAGTTGTTTGCCTAAAATTTCTTTTTCGGGAGAGGGTTTAGTAAAGGCTTCTATTTGATATACAAACAGCCTTGGGATGTAAAACAAGCCTGCAAACCAAGTAATAACAAAAATTAAATGCAGAGCTTTTATATAGTTGTAATAGTCCATGATATAAAGCTATTATTGAGATAATGGTTGATTTATCAAGTGCTTTTTAATTTCTCGATTTAAGAAATATGCTGTAACAATTGTTGACAACACATCTGCAATGGGGAAAGACATCCAAACGCCCAGTTCGCCATAAAAATTAGGCAATATAAAAATCAAGGGAATAAAGAAAAACCCTTGACGAGTCAACGTAAGCAACAAAGCAGGAGTAGCTTTTCCTATAGCCTGAAAATAAGCCGCACCTATGAGTTGTATAGCGATTATTGGAGTAGCAGCAAACACCCAACGCATTGCCGCCGGAGTCTCTCTAAGAACATCGGGGTCCTTTGTAAACCACTGCGTAATAACATCTGGGAAAATCATTAACAAAATAAAGATAACAGTTGCCAAAACAACGGCATAAGTAATAGCAGTATTAATACTTTTACGGACCCGTTGGTAGTTGAGTGCGCCATAATTATACCCAGCAATTGGCAAAAAACCTTGAGTTATACCAAATACAGGAAATAAAGCAAACATTAACATTCTACCAACAATGGCATAGGAAGTAACAGAAAGTTCTCCCCCAAAATGAAACAGAATATTATTCATCAACAAATAAGTAATACTAACAACAGCCTGCCTTGCTAATGTAACAAATCCCAACGACCCAATTTCTTTCACAATCGGCAAGAGCAATTTCAAATGAGGCCATTGTAATTTTAGTTCTGAATGTTTAGAAAAGAAATACCAAGACACAAACAAAAAACATAATATATTCGAAATAGTTGTTGCCCATGCTGCGCCTGCCATTCCAAAATCCAAAACATAAATAAATATGTAATCTAAGATGAGATTCCCTACAGAAGGAATCATCATGGCATACATAGCAAATTTAGGTTTGCCTTCTGCTCGTATAACGGTATTTCCCATCATGCAGAACGCCAAAAAAGGCACCCCATAGAGTACAATAGTATAATAAATTTTTGCAGGTTCGAAGATATCCCCTTTACCTCCAAATGCAGGAATGATTTGATCAACATAAATCAATCCAAAAGTCATTAGGGTCACGGTAAACAAGAGTGTCAATACGACTTGATTACCAAAAGTTTTCAGAGCCTTACTTTTATTTTTTGCTCCGAGAGCACGAGAGATCATAGAAGCCCCTCCTACCCCTATACTCATACCAAGGGCAGCGATAAAAAAAGATACAGGAAGTACAACATTGATAGCTGCAATAGCAATTGAACCTATCCAATTTCCCACAAAAACAGTATCGACAAGAATGTTTAGCGACATCACCAGAATCCCTATTGAAGCAGGGACGGCTTGCTTAACCAACAATTTGCTTATAGGTTCGGTTCCTAAATCTACTGAAGCTACTTTTGTCATTAATTTAAAGGGGTCAGAGTTTCGGTGGTTGTCCACGCATTAATCCATTTGGACAACAAATCTACCCATTCTTTATCATCATTCAAACAAGGGATGGTAATAAAATGCTCTCCTCCTACTTCATGAAAAATTTCTTTTCCTTCCATAGCAATTTCTTCCAAAGTTTCTAAACAATCACTTACAAAAGCAGGAGTAACTATAGCCATACTTTTCACACCTTGATTCCCCAAGCGTTCAATGGTTCTATCGGTATAAGGTTGCAGCCAAGGGTCAAAACCCAAACGCGATTGAAATGATGTTGAATACGAATCTTTTTTCAATTGAAGTTTTTCAGCAACCAATCGAGTCACTTCCAAGCATTGGTGTCTGTAACAATATTTATGAGCTTTTGAAGGAGTCGCACAACAACTTCCATCTATTTTACAATGCGATTTTGTAACATCGCTTTTTTTGATATGTCGTTCAGGAACCCCGTGATAAGAAAACAAGAGATGCTCGATTTGTTTTCCTTCTAAATGTTTGGCTATACTATTTGATAGTACAGACACATAATCAGGGTTGTTGTAGAAAGGAGGAAAATTGGTAATTTTTATATTGGGAAAATGCGCTTTTCTAATTTCTTCAGCCAACACCAAAATAGTTTCTGTAGTTGCCATGGCATATTGCGGATACAAAGGAATAAGCAAGATATTCTCGACGCCTTTATCCACCAACTCTTGAAGACCTTTTTTGATAGACATACTCCCATAACGCATAGCCAATCCTACAGGTACTTCAACTTGTTGTTGAACCTTTTTTTTGAGGTTTTGAGATATTACAATCAAAGGCGATCCTTCTTTCCACCAAATTTTTTGATATGCCGCAGCTGAAGCTTTAGGACGTGTATTGAGAATAATACCTCGAACGATAAAACTTCGCAACCAAAAAGGGACGTCTATCACTCGAGGATCCATCAAAAACTCATCAAGATATTGTTTGACGTCCTTAGGATTAGGGCTATCAGGCGATCCTAAGTTGACTAGTAAAATTCCTTTTTTCATTAATTTTTCTTCATGGTTAAGATACCGACATTATATATTTTTTAGGAGTGGTACCATATTTCTTTTTAAAAGCAGCAATAAAATGACTTGCGGTGCTATAACCGACTTTTAGTCCAACTTCGTTTACATTGTGATCACCAGACTCCAATAGCTTTCTGGCAAATTCCATTTTGTAATCAAACAAAAAACTAAAGACCGAATCCCCATAAATTTCCTTAAATCCTTCTTTGAGTTTTTTAAGACTCAATCCAATTTCATCTGCCAATTCCTGCAAGGTTGGTGGCTCTGCCATTCTAGAGATGATAATGTCTTTAGCTTTTCTAATTTTGATAACATTAGCTTCATCTATCAAAAAAGGGCATTGCTCAATATCAGCCTCTTCATTTCTGTGAAAATACAAACTCAACAATTCAAAAGCCTTTCCTTTAAAATAAAGATTTTTGATAGAAGCATTGAGATTGTAATGAATCAATTGTGTCAAAACAATGGCCATTGAAGGAGTTATTTTCCCGTTGTTATAATACTTTTTATCCTTGTTATCATCACTTAAAAAAGTAATATAATCAGCCTCTTGAGAAAACAATCCGTGAAATTTTTTTATAGAAATCAGTATTGAAACCAACCATGAATGCGGGTTGCTTTTGACGCAAATGGGCAAATCTTGTTTTGGATTGTAAAGCAACAACGACTGCTCATCCTTAATATCCAAACCATAATTACCTTGATTAAACACAAATTTACAAGACCCTTTCAGACAAAAATGAAACTGAATAAAACTACTATCAATATCTTTTTCCAGCATTTCAACAACTTCATTTTCATTTTGGTAAGTCATCACAATAAAATCGTCGTCAATTACCACTTCCGAAAAAGACCCTTTAGCGACATTTTCTTTTCCCATAAAAGCTGATTTCATCATAAAGTTATTTAGATTTATTCTAAACTAAAGTTATCAATAGTATTGCTATAACTGCAAAAGTATGATTTTTCATGCGTTAAAAGAAAAAACAACGTTAAAAAACCACTACCGACATTAAAAGTTCCTATGGCGTTATTTTTTAAAACATGATACCTATACTTTTGTATGCGTATTTTTTGAATACTTATGTCACAAACAAAGAAACATAAATCGTTTTACGCCATTGGCTTAAGCTACAAAAAAGCCGACGCAGAAACCCGCGGACGTTTTAGTTTGGATGAAAATTCCAAAGCAGCCATGTTTAGTCAAGCCAAAGCCGATGGCATTTCAAGTCTTATTGTTACCTCTACCTGCAATCGCACAGAAGTCTATGGTTTTGCTGAGCACCCCTATCAACTCATCAAGTTGTTATGCGACAATACCAAGGGAACGGTAGAAGATTTTCAAAAAGTGGCATACATATATAAAAACAATGAGGCTGTCTGTCATATTTTTAAAGTAGGAGGAGGCTTAGACAGTCAAATCCTTGGAGATTTTGAGATTATAAGTCAATTAAAAACAGCCGCCCGACAATCTAAAAAAGAAGGGTTACTCAACAATTATTTAGAACGTTTAATCAATGCTGTAATTCAAGCTAGTAAACGCATCAAAACAGAAACAACCCTGTCTTCAGGCGCCACTTCGGTTTCGTTTGCTTCAGTACATTATATTCTTAAAAACGTTGAAGATATTTCCAACAAGAACATTTTATTGTTTGGCACTGGAAAAATAGGCAGAAACACTTGTGAGAATCTCATAAAGCACACCAAAAACGAGCACATTACCTTAATAAACCGCACCAAAACCAAGGCCGAGGAAGTAGCTGGTAAGTTTAATGTTGTGGTTAAGGATTATGCTAACTTACAAGAAGAGATAAACGCTACCGACATCTTAATAGTTGCCACAGGAGCGCAAAACCCTACTGTAGACAAATACCTAATTCAAACTAAAAAACCATTATTGATATTAGATTTGTCCATTCCAAAAAATGTTGATGACAATGTTTCGGAATTAGACAACGTCACCTTGGTTCATTTGGATTATTTATCTCAAATCACTGATGAAACTTTAGAAAGACGCAAAACTCAAATTCCAATTGCAGAATCAATTATAGAGGAAATCAAATCCGAATTTGACAGTTGGTTAGAGACTAGAAAATTTGCCCCAACCATAAAAGCGCTCAAGCTTAAGTTGAATGATTTAAAAACAGCTGAATTAAATGCTCAACGCAAAAAAATATCCAATTTTAATGAAGAGCAAGCCGAATTAATTGGCAACAGCATCATTCAAAAAATAACCAATCACTTTGCTTATCATTTAAAAGAAGATGATATCCCCACAGACGAAAGTATAGAACTCATAAAAAAAGTGTTTCAATTAGAAGAAACAAATTATGTCTAAAACCATACGAATTGGTACGCGTGACAGCAAATTAGCTCTTTGGCAAGCCACAACCGTACAACAACAATTAGAACATTTAGGATACAAGACGCAGTTAGTTCCCGTCAAGTCACAAGGTGACATTATTCTCGACAAGCCACTTTATGAATTGGGTATTACAGGTGTCTTTACAAAAACATTGGACTTGGCCATGCTCAATGGGACTATAGATATAGCTGTACATTCTATGAAAGATGTTCCTACGCTTTTACCAAAAGGCATCATACAATCAGCCGTACTACCGAGAGCTAACACCAAAGACATTTTGGTTTATAAAGATTTAGATTTTTTAAATAGTACAGGGATTATTGCAACAGGGAGTTTGCGTCGCAAGGCACAATGGTTGAACAAGTACCCCAATCATCAAGTAGAAGATTTGCGAGGGAATGTTATTACTAGATTACAAAAGCTTGAAGACAATTCATGGAATGCCGCCATTTTTGCCAAAGCTGGTTTAGAACGCATAGAGGTTCTTCCAAAAAATCACATAGAGCTCGATTGGATGATTCCTGCCCCGGCTCAAGGCGCTATGGTTGTTGTAACGCTTCAAAACGACATATTTTCTACCGAGGCCATTTCAAAACTAAACCACACTCCCACTGAAATATGTACACATATAGAGCGTGAATTTTTGCAGGTTTTAGAAGGGGGATGTACTGCTCCTATAGGAGCTTTGGCTACCATAGCAAAAGACATCATCCATTTTAAAGGTGTCTTACTTTCTATAGATGGCTCTCAAAAATTGAGCATCAGCAAAAGTGTAGAATCCTCAAATTTCAAAGGTTTTGGAGAGGCTTGTGCATTGGAAATTTTAAATCATGGCGGAAAGGATTTAATGAAAGACCTAAAGAACAGCTTGTAAATGAAACTACTATCGACCAAAATATTGACCCAAGCCCAACGGGAGATTCTATCCAATGCTAATATTGAAGTGATAGAATACGATGCTATTAGTATTGAAATCTTGGATTTTGATGATGAAATTATTGCAGATAATGCCATCATTAGCAGTCAAAATGCAGTAAAGGCTATTTTAAATTCTAATGTGGTCATAAAAAATTGTTTTTGCGTAGGAGAAAAAACCAAAGCAGCATTAGAAGAGAACGGTCTTAATGTCACAAAAATGACTCATTACGGCAGCGAATTAGCCAAACATATTGTAAAAAAACACAAAAACGAGCATTTTTGGTTTTTCTGCAGTAACATAAGAAGAATGGAATTACCCAATATTTTAGCACAAAACAACGTTAGCCTCAAGGAAGTTGAAGTATACAAAACTTCGCTAAACACACAATATATTTCGGAGGCTTATGATGCCGTTTTATTTTTTAGTCCTAGTGGAATAGAAAGTTTTACGACAAACAATAGTTTAGAAAACAAGGCCGCATTTTGTATTGGTCACACTACTGCAGAAGCAGTAACGCCTTATACAAACAACATACATACAGCCAGCAAACCAACCATAGAAAGCGTCTTACGTAAGGCCGTTGAACAATTAACGAGTAAGCGTCCTGCATAAGGCAAAGGGATCACAGTATATTTATGCTTCGTATAAAGGGGCAAAAGACAAAAGATATTATGATAAAAAACGATTTATTTTTAAGAGCTCTAAAAGGAGAAAGTGTAGAACGCCCACCTGTTTGGATGATGCGACAAGCCGGTCGATATCTACCTGAATTTATGGCTATTAGAGAACAATACGATTTTTTCACACGTTGTCGCACTCCCGAATTAGCAAGTGAAATTACCGTGCAACCCATTCGTAGATTTGGTATGGACGCTGCCATTTTGTTTAGTGACATTTTAGTAATTCCACAAGCTATGCAGATTGAGGTTGAAATGAAACCCAATTTTGGACCCTATTTGCCCAATCCTATCCGTACACAAAAAGATGTTGACAATGTGGTAGTTCCCGATGTAACAGTAGAATTAAATTATGTATATGAAGCTATAAAAGCCACTAAAGAATTGCTCAATGACGAGATTCCTCTAATAGGGTTTGCGGGTTCTCCATGGACTATTTTGTGCTACTGTGTTCAAGGTCAAGGTAGCAAGACATTTGACAAAGCCAAAGCCTTTTGTTTTACCAATCCCGTGGCAGCACACCAAATGCTTCAAAAAATTACCGACACTACGATTGCTTATCTTAAGGAAAAAGTAAAATCAGGTTGTGATGCAATACAAATATTTGATTCGTGGGGAGGTATGCTGTCTCCAACAGATTACCAAGAATTTTCTTGGCAATACATCAATCAAATCATAGAGGCGTTAAAAGATATGGCACCTGTGATTGCCTTTGGAAAAGGCTGTTGGTTTGCCTTAAACCAAATGGCAGAAAGCAATGCCTCTGCCTTAGGAATAGATTGGACTTGCTCACCAAAAAATGCACGATATTTAACAGGAGGCAACATCACTCTACAAGGAAATTTTGATCCTTCAAGATTATTGTCTCCACCTTCAAAGATTAAAACTATGGTTCATCAAATGATAGATGAGTTTGGAAAAGATAAATATATTGTAAATTTAGGTCACGGAATCTTACCAAATATTCCTTTAGAAAACGTTGAGGCCTTTATTAACGCAGTAAAAGAATACAATGCTTAAGAACATCGCAAAAGGCATACAAGCATATTTTGGATCTTTTGGTTTAATTTCCAAACTTAAACTTTGGAAATACTTTGCTATTCCAATCTTAATAAGCATCATAACAGCTATTTTCATTGGGATTTTAGCTTATGGATTGTCGGACAATATAGGCCATTTTATTGCAAAACTCTGGATATGGGATTGGGGAAAGGAGACTTATACAACTATTAGCAACGTGATAGGCGGATTGTTGATTATTGTCTTAGGGTTTATTTTGTACAAACATATTGTTATGGCCTTATCTGCTCCATTTATGAGTGTTGTATCTGAAAAAATCGAAACACATTTTTTAGGGGCTCAAAACCAAGGACAACGCACAACCAGTTTTAATCAACAACTTTGGCGGGGCATTAAGATAAACCTTCGCAATCTAGGTATGGAATTCTTTTGGACTATCCCAATATTTCTTTTAAGCTTCATTCCTATAATTGGAATCCTATCGTCTGTGCTGTTATTTTTGGTTCAAGCTTATTATGCGGGTTTTGGAAATATGGATTACACTTTGGAACGTCATTTCAATTACAAAGAAAGCATCCAATTTGTAAAACAACAGCGAGGTATAGCCATAGGTAATGGTATTGTATTTATGTTGTGCTTACTAATTCCCGTATTGGGCATCATTTTAGCCTTACCTTTATCTGTTACAGCAGCATCCAAAGAAACTGTTTCCTTGTTACAATCCAAAAATCACTACAACTGATGGATTTTGACAGCAAAAGTTTTTATATAGACCGCTTAACCCTTGAAGATGCTAGTAGCCTCAATCGGCTAATGATTAGAAATGCAAAAAAATTTCAACAGCATTTACCCTCTACTTTATCACAAAATTTATCAAAAAGCGATTCTGAAGTTTACATAAAACGTAAAATTGAAGAATTTAAGAACAGAATCAAATTTACTTTTGCCATCAAAACAAAAGACTCTAATGCAGTTGCAGGTTTGATCATCATCAAAAACATGGATTGGATAAACCAACAAGCCGAATTGGCTTATTGTCTTGGCAAGCAATTTTCCGGCAACGGCTGGATGAGCAAAAGTATAGAAGCCACAAAGCAATTTGCTTTTGAGGAATTAGGTTTAAAAAAACTTCAAATCATAGTACACAAGTCAAATACTCGCAGTATCAATGTTGCCAAGCGCAGCGGATTTACTTGGAAAAAGACGTTGAAGAAAGCATATATTTCAGAAGAAGAGTTACTTGACATGGAAGTATATGAAATTGTAAAATGAGTTTAATTATTTTTATACATTTTGAAAAAACAATTACTATATGACAGAAAAATTCATATTATCTCCTTTTCAAAAATTTGTTAAAATTGAAAGCCTTGGTGGTTTACTATTGGTTACAGCCACCTTATTAGCTCTTATTTGGTCTAATTCGCCCTATTCAGATAGCTACACAGCACTTTGGGATTATAAAGTAGGTATCACAACCGAGACGTTTGAACTAAACAAGCCCCTGATTCTATGGATTAATGATGGCTTGATGGCTATATTTTTCTTTTTGATTGGTCTTGAAATTAAGCGAGAGTTTCTCATAGGCGAACTCAATTCTCCCAAAAAAATAGGATTTCCTCTTGTTGGAGCACTTGGAGGAATGATAATCCCTGTATTATGTTTCTTTTTGCTCAACAACAACCCTGAGACACTAAAAGGTTGGGGAATTCCAATGGCAACAGATATAGCATTTTCGTTGGCCATTCTTACAGCATTAGGAAAACGCATTCCTTTAAGCCTAAAAGTGTTTTTAACAGCATTTGCCATTGTTGACGATTTAGGTGCTGTTTTGGTGATTGCTATATTCTACAGTAGCTCTATAAAATTTGTATTACTTGGTATTGCTTTAGCTTTATTGGCTATGTTATACTTTTTGTCATACAAAGGATTTTACTTAAAATACTTCACCATTGGAATAGGTATTATTGTTTGGATTTTATTTTTAAAATCTGGAATCCATCCAACTCTAGCGGGGATATTAATGGCATTTTCAATTCCAATTAGACAAAAAATAACTACTCCAGAATTTATAGAGACCCTTGGAGAAATCACGAACAATATTGAAAAAGCTTCAGATTTGAACAAGCCTATATTGTCCAAAGAGCAAATTCAACAAATTGATCATTTAGAAGATTGGATATACAAATACCAATCTCCTTTGCAACAAATAGAACACAATCTTCATTATTGGGTAGCCTATCTTATTATTCCAATTTTTGCTTTTGCCAATGCTGGTGTTATTATTAATAGTTCAGGAACTTTAGATTACAATTTAGTGATAACCATTATTGCTAGCCTAGTATTAGGTAAAAGTATTGGAGTAACTTCATTTGTATTACTCGCTAGCAAAATCAAGTTCATCAGTATTCCGTCAGACATTTCTATATGGCATATTGTTGGAGTTTCTTTTTTAGCAGGTATTGGGTTTACAATGTCTATATTCATAGCAGGTTTGGCCTTTATAGAAGAGACGACATTTATAGACTCTGCTAAAATAGGTATTTTATTAGGTTCGTTGATTTCTGCTATCATTGGATTTATCATTTTAAAATATAAGAAATAAACGTGAAAGACACTTTTTATCAATACATACAAGATTTGCAAGACGCCATCACTTCCAAGTTAGAAGCCATAGATGGTAAGGTCAAGTTTAAAGAAGATCTTTGGAATCGTCCAGGTGGCGGAGGGGGTCGAACACGTGTCATTCAAAACGGCAATGTTTTTGAAAAAGGAGGCGTTAATATTTCTGCTGTTCATGGTAAATTGCCCGAAAGTATGCAAACCTATTTTGGAGTAAAAGATGCCAATTTTTTTGCTTGCGGGTTGAGTCTCGTGATTCACCCTAAAAACCCATTTGTTCCAACAGTACATGCCAATTGGAGATATTTTGAGATGTACAATCAACAAGGTGATATTGTCGACCAATGGTTTGGAGGTGGTCAAGACTTGACTCCCTATTATCTTTTTGAGGAAGATGCTGAACATTTTCACAAAACCTGTCAGCAAGCTTGTGATAAGCACCATCCTGATTTTTACAACACCTATAAAAACCAATGCGACACCTATTTTTGGAATACACACAGAAATGAAGCTCGAGGTATTGGCGGGTTGTTTTTTGATTATTGTAAGCCTCGCCCCGACTTTTCTTTAGAAAATTGGTACAATTTTGTCACTGAAGTAGGCAATAGTTTTTTGGAGGCTTATGTACCTATCGTTGAAAGACGCAAAGATTTAGCATACAATCAATCCCATAGAAATTGGCAAGAGATTCGTCGTGGTCGTTATGTCGAGTTCAATTTGGTTCACGACAAAGGCACCCTATTCGGCCTGAAAACCAACGGGAGGATCGAAAGCATCTTAATGAGCCTACCTCCTCATGTTCAATGGGTTTACGACCATCATCCAGAGCCTGGGAGTGAAGAAGAAAAATTAATAAAAGTATTAAAACAACCCAAAAATTGGGTTTAAATATCATAAAAAAACATTGAATTATGTTCCCTTTAAGACGTCATAGAAGATTAAGAACCAATGAAGCTATCAGAAGCCTAGTAAGAGAAACAACCGTTACCCCTAACGATTTTTTAGTTCCTCTCTTTGTAGTTGAAGGCAAAAATGTAAAAGAAGAAATTGCTTCAATGCCCAACTACTTTCGTTATAGTTTAGATTTGTTAGAAAAAGAGGCTAAACTCCTTTGGAATATGGGATTAAAATCGGTCTTATTGTTTGTGAAAGTTCCAGACAATCTAAAAGACAACACAGGCACCGAAGCTTTAAACCCAGATGGATTGATGCAACGCGCCATTAAGACCATAAAAAACGCCTGCCCTAAGATGTTAGTTATGACGGATGTTGCTTTAGACCCATACTCTAATTTTGGTCATGATGGGGTTGTTTCTAACGGACAAATTCTAAACGATGAGAGCAGCAAGATATTGTCACAAATGGCTTTGAGTCATGCCAAAGCAGGAGCCGATTTTATTGCACCAAGTGATATGATGGATGGTCGCATTCTTAATATGCGAACGATACTGGAAGAAGAAGGTTTTTACAATACTGGCATTATGAGTTATTCCGCAAAATACGCTTCGGCCTTTTATGGCCCTTTCCGGGATGCTTTAGAATCAGCACCAGTAGATTTAAACAATGTTCCAAAAGACAAAAAAAC
>Ga0055584_100003220_pt1 | contig 16142 bp, 16 predicted proteins | sample OSDHelmetaG_FD_58716 | JGI IMG/M metagenome (GOLD analysis project Ga0055584, IMG submission 58716) | Pelagic marine sediment microbial communities from the LTER site Helgoland, North Sea, for post-phytoplankton bloom and carbon turnover... | ecosystem: Environmental > Aquatic > Marine >... | reverse complement strand
AATATGCCGAGCGTTCCGGCGGCGGCGACAGTGCCGGACGCAAATCCCGCCTGATAGCGGGCCTGTAACATTGCTGGCAAGGCGAGAAGTGTCATCATCACGACCGAGGCACCGATGATACCAGTGGTCGCCGCCATGATCGTGCCCATCAGCGTTACCGCCAAAGCGAGCCCGCCGGGGACCCGGCACAGCAGGCGGTCGAGACAGCGCAGCAGCTCACCCGCAATACCGGCCCGTTCCAGTACCGTGCCCATCAGGATAAACATCGGAATCGCGACAAGGATCAAATTCTCGGCGATGCCACCCCAGATCCGGGGAACGATGTTAAAGAACTGAACAAAGGTGAAGCTGTCGGCGAGAATGCCAAGCAGCCCAAAGGCAAGTGCTAAGCCGCCCAGCACAAAAGCCACCGGGAAACCCGTAAACAATAAAATTGCCAGTGCGGCAAACATCAATAAGGGCAATGAGCTTGCCAGCATCAGCGCTCTTCCCGTCGCTGTGTGGTCCCGGCGAGTGCCGCGATTTGTTTCAGCAGTACAGCAACACCGGAAAGCGCGAGCAGAATAAGACCCGCTGGCAACGTTGCCTTGATGACCCAGCGATGCGGTAAGCCGCCGCCTGAGGCCGAGCCTTCATGTTGAAGATAGGAACTGGTCGCGAAATCAATGGCGGAGGTGATGACCAGGATGCAGAACGGCAACAGAAACAAAACGAGTCCGGCTATCTCAATCCACGCTTTGGTGCTGGCTGAAAATTTTTCCCGGAAGACATCAATGCGGATGTGCGCGCCCTTTATATAGGCGTAGCCAAGGCAGAACAGGAATAGGATGGTATGCAGATGCCATTCCAGTTCTTGTAGCAAGGTGGAGCCGAACCATTGTTGTTGGGTGCTTCTTAAGTTCCGCAGAAATTCCGAGGAAGATTGTGAGAAGTTCCGCGTGACGACATCGAATACCGTAATCAGAACCAGAAATAGCCCAGCCCAAGCAGCAATGCGGCCGATCAAAACAACGGCATTTTCGATTTGGCTGGCAAGGCGGGAAAGGTAATCCACGATGGTCTCGCGACCTGCTGGCTATTTCAAATAGCCGTGTTCTTTCCAGATTTGATAGTTCTTCCGGAATGAATCGTAAGATGCCCAGACTTTGGCGAAGGTCGCATCGGTGGCGCTATCTTCTTTGACCACCTCATCCCAGGCTGTCTTGAAGGCCGCCAGAATTTCCGGCGACCAGCGATGAATCTGAACACCTTTTTCCTGGAGGTCTGTCAGCGCCTTGGCCTGGATGGCTTCGCCTTCGGCCAGTCCTTCCCGGATGTTATCGCCGCACGCCGTCCGGAACTGTGCTTGTTGGGTTGGCGAAAGGGCGTCCCATTTTTCGCGGTTGATCAGGAGCTCCAGCATTGTCGATTGCTGATGCCAGCCGGGGAAATAGTAATGTTTGGCGATCTGATAAAAACCGAGGTCGTAATCAATCGCCGGCATTGAATATTCCGTGGCATCCAGCGTGCCGCGTTCCAGCGCCGGATAGATATCGCCGCCCGCGAGAAGCTGGGTTGCGACACCAAGCTTTTGCATCACGCGACCCCCCAGACCGAAGAACCGCATCTTAAGACCTTTCAGGTCTTCGACGGTTTTGATCTCCTTACGGAACCAGCCGGAAGCCTCGGGGGCAATGAGCCCGCAAATGATCGATTTTAGCCCGTGTTTTTTATAGATGGCATCCATGAGCTGCTGGCCGCCGCCATAATAGAACCAGGCAAGGTATTCCCCGGCAGACGGGCCAAACGGTACGGAGCTGAACATGACCAGCGCCTTTTCTTTGCCATACCAGTAGCCGGGTGTTGTCCAGGCCGCATCGATGGCGCCTTTGGCGATGGCGTCGAAATATTGCAGCGGTGGGGCGAGCGCCTTGGGTTCAAAAAAGGTGAGATCAATATTGCCGCCTGAAATTGCCTTCAGCTTGGCGGGCAGGTTCTTGCCGAGCAAACCGAGTTGAACCATTCGGCCCGGATAGGCGCTGGCCAGTTTCCACTTTACGGGAGCATTAGCCTTTGGGGTTTTGGCTTTAATCACTGGCGCTGAAGCCTTTTGTACAGGTGCGCTACCGTCCATTCGCATGCCGATAGCCAGCCCGGCGGCTAGTGCCACCGCCGCAATGAGGATTGCTCCGATTTTATTCATGTTCTATGCCCCTGCCGTTCGTCTGTCATGGTTAGCGCTGGCCGAGCCGTCGGTCAACGCATGCGGCGTTTTAACTAATTATTCGTTGGGCCGGTTCTTCAGCACGGCGATAACCTCATCTGTCGTCATGACATCGCCAAATTGCTGGATCATGTTTTCCAGTGCTGAACGATGTTCCTCATCAGACAAGGCTGCACAGCAATCTTCGACCATGACCACCTGATGATCGAGCTGCATGGCATCGCGTCCGGTGCTTTCACAGCATATATTGGTTTTAGTGCCAGCGATCAGAATGTTCTTGATGCCATGGCTGGCAAGCGCACTTTGTAACATCGAGGCGCCAGGGGTCAGGGCGGAATAGCGGTTCTTGCGAATATGCAAATCATCTTTCTGTGGGTCGAGGTCGCGCCAGATTTTCTCACCATGGCCGCCGGGGGACAGATAGGCCTGTCTCTCGCGCCTGACATCTTCCGCGACAAAATTCTGAAGGAACGTTTCCCAATCACTACGCCCGTTGGCAAAGGTGGTCGCGCTGGTAATCCAGATCACCAACCCGCCAAGATCGCGCATCACGGCGCACAGGCGGGTTATATTGTCACAAATGCCACGAGAAGCCGCGACTTCCGCAGGTGCTCCTGGTTCGCAAAACATATTCTGCATATCGATAACAAGAAGCGCAGAGCGCTGTGGATCGAGCGCATCAAACAGATGGTGGCGGCCACGTCGGGCGAGTACCCGGTCGATGATTTCCTGTCTTACAGTTACATTATGCATCTGTTGATCCGCGTGGTTTTTCCAGTCGTCCTACCCTATAGTTTACAGAACGTGCCACGACCACAGAAGGAGTGTTGTCATGCCCGATACAGTTGCTGCTACTGGACCGCATACGCCAAATTTTGACGATAGTGCGATGAAGCCATCGAGTACGCGCTATCTCGATGTCGATGGTCTGCCCTGGATGGACACCTATTATGATGGGATTGAAATGAAAATCCTGTTTAAGGACGAACAGCGTGGTGTGATGACGGCTCTATTTCGCTGGCAGCCAGGCGCGAAGTTACCGCTGCATGAACACACGGATATTGAACAAAGCTATGTTCTCGAAGGTAGCTTGTGTGACTTTGAAGGCGAATGTAAAGCTGGTGACTATGCCTGGCGGCCGGCTGGCAGCAAGCATGACGCCTGGTCACCTGATGGCTGCTTGTTGCTGGCGATGTTCCTCAAGCCCAACAAGTTTCTTGAGGGCCCAGAGGCGGCTTAGCTCACTCTACCGAAACAAACAGCTTTTCGATCGGCACGGTTTTGGCGATCAGATATTGTTCATGCAGATGCTGGACCAGCGCTTCCAGGGTTGGCCGGTTGGCTTCGAGCCCATAGGGCCAGGGGTCGCCACCAAAAATTTCATCGACCTCGTCCATATCGGCAAACATAAAGGGCAGCATGCAGTGCTGCGCGGCAGAGATACGCAGCTTGTCGAGTGCCCAGTTCTTTGAGGCGTCGAACGCGTCATAAAGACTCTTCGCGATCCACGGATTTTCGTCATAGACGTCCTGGCGGATCGCAATGACATGCATAATGGGATGGATTTTTGTTCGTTCGTAGAAGGCCCGCTCAATCGCCCGGTACTCGGTAAACAGCCGGACAACATCGGGATGGCTGCCCATCGCTTCCGGACGCCGTGACCCTAGAATGGCGTCGATTTCGCCGTCAGCGAGTAGGTCACTCATCGATTTCCCGGATGTATTGGTTTCTAGGATTGGGGGGACAGAGGGCGATGTGGTTTCGATCTTGGCATGCTCACCGGCCTGCTCAACCGAGCCTTCGACCCAGTGCACGGTAGACCAGTCGACATCATAGTCATGCTGCAGGTGACCTCGGATCCAGACCGCCGCTGTCTGTGAATGCTGGGGCACACCGATACGTTTGCCCTCGAGATCCTTGGGCGAGGTAATCCCGGCATTCTTGTTGATATAGATAAAGCCGTGACGGAAGGCCTTTGAGGGAAAAACAGGAATTCCGACAAATGGGAAATTGCCGCGTAACGTACGGGTAATGAATTCAGAGCTGGAAAATTCTGATACGTCGAAGAGTCCGCCGCCCAGCATGCCGTCAAAAATTCGGCGGGGAGCGTTGATTTCATTGAAGTCGAGCTCAATGCCTTCCGGTTGGACAATCCCGTATTGCAGCGCATCGAGCCTGTCATAACCGCCAGCAGCAAATCGAAGTTTTAGCATGTTTTATAGCTCCTATTTCGTGCAGCCGGGGTTGGTTGTCCAGTCTTCTCAGATAGTATGGTGCCTAATAGAATTCGTCTATCGAGGGACATTATGGGAACGACAGTCAATCTTACAGCATCCGACGGCCACCAATTTAAAGCGTATCTTGCAGAGCCTGAAGGGTCACCACGCGGTGGCATTGTTGTCGGGATGGAGATGTATGGCGTCAACGAGTATCTCAAGAGCGTTTGCGATAAATATGCTGCGGCAGGCTATAGCGCGATAGCCCCCGCTTTGTTTGACCGCACGGAAGATGATTTGGTGTTGCCCTATGACGCTGAGGGTATGCGACGCGGTAAGGAAATCAGTCACGCGGTGAATTATGATCAGGTGCTGGACGATGTGACGACAGCGGCAGCTCATATCGCTTCAGCGGGAAAGGTCGCCATTACCGGCTATTGCTTTGGCGGCACCATAACCTGGCTGGCAGCGTGCCGTTGTGAATTTGATGCGGCAATTGCTTATTACGGCTCCAATATGTGTGATTTTCCGGACGAGCATGCGCAGTGCCCGATTATCAGCCATGTGGGGTCGTTAGATACAGCGGTGCCGCCGGAAGATGTTGCAATGTTCAAGGAACGCTGCCCGGAAGTGAAATGGTTTATTTATGACGGCATTCGCCACGGCTTTGACAGCCATGTTCGTCCGGAGCGGTATGACGCCGATGCCTCAGCCTTGGCCTGGGAGCGCACGCAGGCCTTTATGGCCGAGCATGTTGGGTAGTGTTTGGCGCTTTATGAGCGTCGCTTCTGTTTGCGGTCATACATGGCTTTGTCAGCCTGCTCCAAAGCTTCATCAGCGCTCATCTCCGAGGTCATCTCGATAACGCCGAACGTTGCAGACAGGGTGGTCGTACCATCGGCTATTTTAATTTTTGCTTGTTTGACGAGTTCCTGAAGGCGCGCCGCTTTTTCTTCCGCAGTCTTACGATCTGCCTGCGCCAGCAGGACACCAAACTCATCACCGCCCAGGCGTCCGACAAGATCTGATGCACGAACATTCTGCTGTAAAATGTCGGCTAATGTCATCAGGGCGGCATCGCCTGTCGCGTGGCCGTGTTGATCGTTGAGCTGTTTCATCCCGTCGATATCGAGATACAGCAGACAGTTGGCGCCGCCATAGCGTTCGGCATAGGCCTTAGCCCGGCTGATCTCGCGTATAAAGGCGCGCCGGTTGCCGACTGGTACAAGTGGATCGCGGTCAGCCAGTGTTTCGAGCTCGGCGATGCGGTCGTTATTGGCTTCTATCTCTTCCCGCAGTGCATTAATTTCCGACAGGAGATGCCTAATTACTTCGCGGGCTTCTTCCGGTATGGTCTCGTCGGCGAGATCAAGTGTATCGGAGTCTGTGGTGCCAGCTATGCGGTCCTCGTTTTCGGATGATCCGTTCATTGTAATTTAGTAACTCCTGACCGGCGACATTCGCCCTTCGGCAGCATAATATCACTACGGGAAATCTTTTGCCCATAATCATAAGGTGTTGCAAAGAGTGACAAGCAACAGACCCAGCCGCGGCGGTCTCGTAGGCGCCTTTTCACATCGCAATTTTGCGATATTTGCGATTGGAAATTTCCCGTCACAATGCGGGGTTTGGGCTCAGCGCCTCGCTATCGGATGGTTGACCTGGGAGTTGACTAAATCCCCGTGGTGGCTCGGGGTCATGGGGTTTGCCGATTTAGTGCCTGTTGTCCTGTTAAGTCCAGTTGCTGGATACATGGCCGACCGTTTTGAACGGATCGTCATGGCGCGCCTCATCCAGTTTTTGAATGTCATCGTGACCGCCTTATTGATGGTGACGGCCTTTGCGGGCTGGCTGAATATCGAGCTTTTGCTGCTATTCGCCTTTCTCACCGGTGTTGATCACGCCCTCTTTCAACCGATTAGAAGTTCGTTACCGCCCGCTTTGGTGCCCCGGAAGGATTTGCCGGCGGCAATCGCTTTTGGTGGGTTCACCTGGAATAGCGCCCGTGTTGTCGGGCCCGCAATCGGCGCGGCTATTCTCCATTATTGGGGGGTAAATACGGTCTTTCTGGTCAATACGATCCTGTATTCCTGGTTCTTCGCAGCCTTATGGATGGTGCGGGTGCCGCCCACGCCCAAGCGTCCGGCTTCCGGGTTATCAATTGCGGGCGATATTATCGCAGGATATCGCTATGCGGCGTCACACCCGGTTATAGGCCCTTCATTGTTGATTTTGTTTGGATCGTCATTTTTGACCCGACCATTGGTTGAACTCCTGCCCGGATTTTCCTCGGGAATCTTTGGCCAGGGTGCGGATGGTCTCGCTATTTTAACATCGGCCATGGGCATCGGCGCTGTTACGGCGGGCATCACCATTGCCCAGCGCGGCCGATTTGATGGGTTGGCACGGATCACCGCCTATGCCGTTTTGGTCGGTTCTATTGTCCTTGTTGTCATGACGAACACCACACATTTTTACGTGGCGGTAATTTGCATGGTGTTCTTTGGCATTCAGTATTCGCTTGTCGGGACCTGTATCCAGTCACTTGTTCAAGCGGTCGCAGAGGAAACCATGCGGGGTCGGGTTATGGCGCTCTACGGTTTGCTCTGGATTGGTGGTGCTGCTATCGGGTCGCTGATAATGGGGGCAATTTCAGAGGTCTTTGGCCTCAGCCGGCCGATCGCTATAAGCGGCATGGTTTGTCTGGTTGTTTTCTTCTTTGCCTGGCGTGTGAAGGAACCGATAGAAGCGCTAATCGCCAGTCACCAGGAACGCAGCTAAACGCGCCAAAAATTTTCATCCAGATTTTTTAGATCAATTGGCTCATCGACGTCGAAACCAAGATTAGGTCCTTCGAACACGGCGACGCTGTACCCCGATGTCTCGCCTGCCCTCTGGTGATTTTTGAAACTATCGGCACCAAAAGAAAACTCAAGGGTATCGACGGGCTGTAGGTATAGCGCATTGGTGCCAGTTCGCTTTGCATCTGGGGCAATAACAATGCGGCCGGTCAAAGGGGACAATTCGTCGCCCGCCTTTAATAGGGCCATGAGATCTGCAGAGTCGATTTTGGCGAGATCGGCAGGGAGGATAAGTAATCCGCTAGCGTCGAGAGCGAGTGCGGCCTTTCTTGCGACGCCGAGTGCTGCATTCAGGTTCGATGGCTCTCCTTCAAGAATGGCATGGGCACCGTGTTTTTCAGCATCGGATAACACATCGTTATCGCTGCTTATGACGATGACGTTCTCGACAACGGGTGTTTCAAGGGTAGTTCTGAGAACATGGCGAAACATGTTGCGGTTAAGGGCGATGCGTTGAGCATCATTCAAAACAGTTGCAAGGCGGCTTTTGCCTACGGCATAGGGTTTGACGGGTATGACGGCGGCAACAGACATAAGATTCAGAATTCCCGATGAGATAACAGGCGCGCGAAATTCAAGGCGGTCTCTGCCAGGTTTTTTTCGTCCTCAGCCGATTTCATCAATGTGTTTGTCACCTGAACGCCCGTACCGGTTGGCAGGATTTGCGCGCTCAGGCTGGCGTCCTGTTCATCGATCACCAGCCCGTCAATCAGATCACCATAGTGCTCCGCAATACCCGTGGCAGATACAGGCAGCCCGAGTTCTTGCATCATTTTGGCGGCTGGTCCCTTTACCGCCCGCCCGCCAATAATTGGGGAGACCGCGACAATCGGTACTTCTGTTTGTCTGATCGCGTCACTAACGCCGGGAATGCTAAGAATTGGATCAATACTGACGAAGGGGTTGGAGGGACAAAAAATGATGGCCTGTAAATCCGGACTGTTGAGAGCTTGATTAAAAAGGGGGGCCGGAACCGCATCTTCCATCCCTTTATAATGGACACCGGTAAATTCGGGCGCGCAGCGCAGGCGGACAAAATAATCCTGAAAAAAGAAATCTCCGTCCTTGGTATCGACCACGGTGCCGACGCGGTGATCTGTCATTGGGATGATGGTGTGCCGGACATCATGTTGTAGACAGAGAGCTTGGGTGACTTCGGAGAGTGTTTGACCCTCGCTCAGACGACGCGTGCGCCCGACGTGGGTAGCGAGGTCTTTGTCGCCGAGTTGAAACCAGTCTTCGCCACCGACCTTTTTTAGGGACTCCATAAAATTCCAGGTCTCGTCGCGAATACCCCAACCGCGTTCTGTATCATTTATGCCGGCGAGTTTGTAGAGAACGGAATCGAGATCCGGGCATATAAAATAATTCAGATGCAGAAAATCATCGCCGGTATTTACCGCGATCACCAACTCGGAAGGGTCGAGGATACGGGTTAATCCGTGTGCCAGCTTTGCGCCGCCAACACCGCCTGCCAATGCGAGGATCATATCAACAACATTTTATTCAGCGGAACAAATCCTGTTCCTGGGCGCGGATCAAATCCTGTGCGTTGCCGTGTCCCGTCTTGGCGGCATATCCACGAATATGTACCGCCGGGCGTCCTTCATCAGCCTGTCCCATAACGATTGACGCGGCCGAGGCCAATTCGTCAGCGAGTCCGACCTGCGTCGCTTGCAAAGGACGGTCGAAAAGATCGGGGCGACCATTTAGGTCGAGGAGAGCGTCAATGCCCGCGGTGCCGATCGCCATGCCAACGGTGCCATTGCGCCAGGCGCGACCGACGCTGTCATTAATTATGATCGCAACATCGGCTCCGGTCTTTTCGCGGAGTCTGTCGCGAAGGTTCTTGCAACTACTGTCGGGGTCTTTGGGAAGCAGTAAAACCTGCTGCTTTGCATCGGTTGACGAGGCGCCTTCAAGCGGTTCAACATTGGAGGCATCAATGCCGGCATTCGCCATGACGATGCCGAGATTATGCTCAACAATCAGCACGCCTTTGCGTTTTCGGACCACGTCCTTGGATTCTGAAAGAATGAGTTCGACCAGTCGCGGGTCTTTGTCGACTTCTTTGGCAAGTTCAATAGCGGCGGCAGAGGGCGTAACAGAATCCAGTGCGGCATAGCGGCCTTCGGATTTGGAAACAATTTTTTGCGCCAATACGAGAATATCGCCATCCAGCAGAGTTATGCCGCTCTGCTGCAATCCGTCACAAATAATGCCGGTCAGGTCATCGCCGGGGTTAACCAATGGAATGCCCGGTAAAGCAGAAATAGAGAGCTGGCCACTGGTTTGCGCTGTGGCACTGATCCCCGAATGTGCCGGAGAAGCATCTATCACTTAGCTTTCCACCGCTGCTTGTGTGCCGGTGATGCGAATACCGGAACCCGGGATTTTATGGTTACGATTTATCGAGATCAGAACTGATGTCATGGCTTCCGCGGCAGCGGCATTGGCCAGTGGTCCCGCGTGCCAGCCGGTCATGCCCGCGTCTTTGGCCAGGTTGATCACAATTTCCCGCGCAGATTTTTTATTGCCGCAGACAAGTACATCGCATTCAATCTTGTGATCGGGGTCTGCAAGATGCTGGGCAGCGATGTTTTGAAAGGCTGCGACGACTGTCACCTCTTCACCTAGCATTTTCTGCACGGCGACAACAGCTGAGCCGCCTTCTGGCAATTGGACTGTTCCCACCTTGGGGGGCATCAGGGGTGCTGTGACATCGATGAGCAATTTCCCTTCTAGGGCTTTAGCGAACGGGGTGATCGTGGCCATTTGGTTTGCATAGGGAACTGCCAGAACAGCTATTTCACATTCGGCGGCAGCAGAGAGATTGTCGGTGCCTCGGACATTTCCCCATGCGCTGCCTGCAGGTGCCATGGCGGAAATTTCTGTGGCGACTTGAGTTGCACGACCGGAATCTCGCGATCCGATAATGATGTCATGTCCGGCCTTTGCCCAGCGCATTGCGAGGCCCGAGCCCTGATTGCCAGTGCCGCCAATAACGGCAATGATGGATTTGGTGTCATTCATAAATTCATTCCTCAGGCAATTGCCGCCAAGGGCTCCGCACTATACGACGCTACCGCACGTTCAGGCGGGACGTCATCATAGAGTGTTGTCCGCTGAACGGCGCGCCGCCCGGCATTCTTGATTATCCGTTCCATTTCATGTGGTTCGCATTCCTGACCATGTACTGTCCCTGCGGCCCTTGATATGCTCTCGTTCATAAGCGTTCCGCCAAGATCATTAACCCCGGCATTCAAACAGGCCTGGATGCCCTCGAGGCCCATCTTGACCCAGGAAACCTGAATATTGCGAATGACGGGATGTAAAACAATCCGGGCGATTGCGTGCATTAGAATTGACTCCCGGAAAGTTGGCCCGCGCCGGGCGAAGCCTTTGAGGTAAATTGGGGCTTCCATATGCACAAAAGGTAGGGGGACAAATTCGGTAAACCCGCCTGTTTCCTCTTGTAGTGCTCGAATTCGTAGCAGATGCCGCGCGAGATGGATTGGCCGTTCGATATGGCCATACATGATCGTAGCCGTCGTGCGGAGGCCTAATCCATGGGCGGTCTCCATCACCGACAACCATTCATCGGTGTTGAGCTTGTCGGGGCAGAGTGTGGCCCGAACCTCATCATCGAGAATTTCTGCCGCAGTGCCGGGCAGGGTCGACAGTCCAGCCTCTTTGAGGCGAGTGAGAAATTCTTTGATCGAGAGACCTAACGTTTGGGCGCCTTGTGTGATTTCGAGTGGTGAGAATGCGTGGATATGCATATTCGGGGCGGCGTCTTTGACGGCAGCACAGATATCCAGATAGGTCTCGCCGGTATAGTCGGGATGAATACCGCCCTGCAGACATACTTCTGTAGCACCACGGTTCCAGGCTTCAGCCGTACGGCGTCCGACTTCTTCCATTTCCAGCCGGTAGGGTTTGCCGCGAAGCGTCTCCGCTGTTTTACCTTTGGAAAAGGCGCAGAAGGTACAGCGGTAGGTGCAGATATTGGTGTAGTTGATATTGCGGTTCACGACATAGGTGACATCGTCGCCATTGGTCACCTTGCGCAATAAGTTTGCGGTTGCACAAATTGTTGCGAAATCGATATCGCGGGCCTGAAACAGGCGAGTGATCTCTGTCTCGTTTGGCACCTCGCCGTCTGAAGCCCTGTTGAGAATAAAGCTGATGTCGCTTGAGGGTTGCGAACGCCGTACAGAGGTTGCAGGTGGGGCGATGTTGACACCCGGTGCCCAGTCTTCGATGCGGGCCAGACCATCTGTATCGCTGGCGCGCATAGCGGCTGTCACCACATGGGCTGCCATCCAATGCGACGCGTCTAAGACATAGGAAGGATAGACTGCTAGTCGTTCGACGAGTGTCTTGCCGGTTTCCGCGGTTCGCTCCGCAAGCGTGTCGATTTCTGGCCAGGCGGCTTCGGGATTCACATGATCCGGGGTGACGGGCGAGATGCCGCCCCAGTCATTTAGTCCGGCAGACACCAGTTGTGGGTAAACGTCAGGGCTGAGATTTGGCGGGGCTTGTATATTCATATCCGGGCCAAAGATCAGACGGGCGCAGGCGATGGTCCATAACAGGTCTTCGAAATTGGGCTCCGGCGCATTGGCCATGCGGGTGCTCGGCTTGGCACGGAAATTCTGGATGATGATTTCCTGAATATGACCGTAAGTTTCATGCAGATTACGGATTGTCAGCAGGTCATTGATCCGCTGTACCCGTGTTTCACCGATGCCGATGAGGATACCTGTTGTGAAGGGTACCCTAGCTTCACCGGCATTAAGCAATGTTTGCAAGCGGGCTTCGGGCAATTTATCAGGCGAACCATAATGCACCCCGCCGGCTTCACACAGGGCGGGGGCGGTGGATTCCAGCATCATGCCCATTGAAACGGTGAACGGGCGCAACACGTTTATCTCTTCCAGTGTTAACGTACCGGGGTTGGCATGCGGCAAGAGCCCCGTCTCTTCGAAGACCAGCTGGCACATCGCCGCCAGATACTCGATCGTTGAGGCGTAACCCAGTTCAGACAACGCTTCGCGCGCCGCTTGATAACGAAGCTCAGGCTTATCACCGAGGGTGAACAGCGCTTCCTTGCAGCCCGCTGCTTTGCCGTCGCGGGCAATCTTGAGGACCTCGTCAGGCGAAAGATACGGGGTCGGAACGTTGCCGGGGGTCGTGGCAAACGTGCAGTAGCTGCAGCTGTCGCGGCACAGTCGTGTCAGGGGAATGAAAACCTTACGGGAATAGGACAGCCGGTCCGAATGGCCGCAATCGCGCAGCGTCGCGGCCTGCTCAAGCAATGTTGGTAGCGGAGCATTCAGCAGATCGTCAGATAAAAATATTTTCGCGCCCAATGAGGCTGTCCCGATACGGATGACGTGAGTGATATTTGCGACCATACTGTGTTAGCGAGGCGAGGAAAAGAAGGGCTGACAAAAGTCCTGTGGGAAAATGACGGTACAAAAAGTTGCAATATTGGGAGCAGGTCACGGTGGTTGCGCGGCAGCAGCTGACCTGACGGAGCGAGGTTTCGAGGTTCGCCTGCATGCGCGCCGTGAAGAGAGCCTGACACCCCTGCGTCAACAAGGTGGCATTCAGGCGGCGGGCGTTCAGGATGGATTGTTCCCGATTAATTCGCTGACCACGATTATAGAAGAGGCCGTTACAGGCGCTGACATCATCATGTTGGTGGTGCCCTCGGTGGCGCATGGGTTTTATGCGCAGGCACTGGCACCGCTGCTGACACCCGACACGCCGGTCTTTGTTAATCCTGGTCATACCGGCGGGGCGCTGCATTTCGTCAGCGAATTGCGCCGCGCCGGTTACACCGATCCGGTCAAAACGTGCGAGACCGTTACGCTTACCTACATATGTCGCAAAACCGGTCCAGCCTCGGTCGATATTTTCTCCTACACGAAGAAGCTTAAATTTGCGGCCTTTCCCGGCAAGCATGCGCAGAAGATGTTTGATCTGTTTAAACCGCTTTATCCCGAAATCAATTTGGTCAGCAGCGTCCTGGAAACAGCCCTGACCAATATCAATGCTGTGTTCCATGCCCCTGGCATGTTGATGAATGCTGGATGGATCGAAGATACTGATGGTGACTTCTTGTTTTATCGCGAAGGGATTACGCCGGCAGTTGGGCGGGTGATCGCCGAACTGGATGCCGAACGTATGGCGGTGGCTGAGGCGCTTGGCGTGCCGATAGCGAGTTTTCTTGAGAACTTTTATCAGGCTGGTCTGACGACCAAAGAGGCGATGGAGTCTGGCGATATTTCACGGGCTTGTGTCGAAAGTGAACCGAACTGGAAAATCAAGAGCCCACCCTCGCTGAATCATCGTTATATCCACGAAGATGTGGGATATGGGCTGGTGCCATTTGCCGGGTTCGGGCGACTGGCCGGCGTGGCAACACCGACAATTGACGGGATTATCCATCTGACCTCAGAAATGATGGATATTCCCTATGCGACTGACGGGCTGACATTGGAGGCGATGGGGCTTGGGGGCCTCGATGCCGATGGTGTTCTTAAGTTTGTTGAGGAGGGAGCCTAATGGCCGCTCCGGTAAAAAACATCGCGATCTTTGGCGCTGGTGGCGGTGGAACGTCTGCTGCTGCCCACCTGACAACACTTGGATTTGAAATCCGCCTTTACAGTCAGGACGAAAGCGCGCTTGCACCGTTACAGGAAATCGGTGGCATCGAATATAACGCGCCGTTTGGCAAAGGCTTTACGAAAATCCCAGTGATTACATCGGATGCCGCGACTGCGATGGCGGGCGCTGAGCTGGTAATGATTGTCAGCCCGGCACATCTGCACGAGAAATGGATTTCCGCTGCCGCACCGCATCTGACTGATGATCAGACCTTGTTTGTTTCACCCGGTCATACGCTGATGCTGATTCCCCATATTCTGCGTGCCAATGGCATCAAGAACCCCGTCTTTTGTGAGACCGCGACACTGCCTTATCTGTGTCGTCGGACCGGTCCGACGACCTGCCGTATCTCACGGGTGTCGGACTTTATGGTATTTGGCGGATTCCCCGGCAAGGAAACCAAGCGCCAGTTTGAAGTGGTCAGCACCGTTTATCCGGCGGTGAAGGAATTCTCCAACGTGCTGGAAACCGTGTTTCCCTATGGCAATGCGATCCATCATCCACCGGCATTTTTGTGTAATGCCGGACGGGTCGAGGCAACGGGTGGCAACTTCCGACATTATTATGACGGCATCACGCCCTCCGTTGGACGGTTGATTGATGCGGTTGATCGTGAACGCGTCGCGGTCGCTAATGCGCTTAATGCCAAGACCATGCCGTTTGTCGAGCTGTTCTATCAAATGGGCTACACAACCGAGGCGGCGCGCGCGAGCGGGATTGCCTATGAGGCTTTTCATCAGAGTGAGCCGGATAAATGGATACCGGCGCCACCGCAGCTTGAGCACCGTTATTTTCTCGAAGATGTGCCTTATGGCCATATCATCTATTCCGAGCTCGGACGTTTGGCCGGGGTGCCGACACCGACAATTGATCACATTATTCACCTCGCCTCGGTCTCGCTGGGGCGTGATCTGACGGCGGATGCGCTGACATTGGAAAAGATGGGTCTCGCGGGGGTGACGAAAGAAAGATTTCTTGATCTGCTGGAAAACGGATTTGACGATTAGGGAGAATTGATAATGGCGGTAAGACTTGGGATGCGGTTTGACGGGTTTGATCCCGTTGGTGAAACCATTGCAGTATCGACGCAGGCGGAAGAGGCCGGAGCCGATACCATCTGGATGGCGGAGCATCTTGGCTATCGCGAAGCTGCTGTCTCCTGCATGGCTTTTGCTCTCAAGACACAGCGCGCCATGGTGATCCCGACCGCGGTCATGCCCTATATCTGGCACCCTATGCCAACCGCGATGCAGTTCGCGACCATGGCAGAAGCCGCCCCAGGCCGGGTTGGTATATGTGTGTCGGTTGGCAATCTCCTGAACCTGCGTGAATCAGGTGTACCGTATCCCGAGAAACCGGTGCGGGTTATTCGGGAATATGTTGAGGCGTTGCGCGCCCTGTGGAACGGCGAAACCGTCGATCAGGAAGGTTTGATCTGGCAGTTGCGAGGTGCCCGTCTGGCGTTCAAGCCACCGAAACCAATTCCGATCTTTATTGCCTCGACTGGTCCCCAGGTGTTAGGGCTCGCCGGCCGTATCGCCGATGGCGTGCTATATTCTGGTGGTCTGTCACTGGCCTCGATAAAAAAATGTGCTGACTTTGCTGATATCGGTATTGCCAAGGCGGGCCGTGATCCGTTGGAAGTTCGCAAGGCGGGCTTTGTGTATTTCGCGTGTTCCAAGAACGGCACCGATGCTGTTGAAGCCAATCGCCGCAAGATCGCCTTTCTTTTTCGCAACTCGGCGCAGGCGGACAATATCGCCTCGGTCGGCATTCCGATTGATCACGAAGCGATTATCGAGCTGGTCAAGGCCCGCAAGCTGGAAGAAGCCGCACAGCTGATCCCGCCCGAAGCGGTGACCCAATTCACCGTCGCGGGGACGCCGGATCAATGTCGCGAACAGCTGCAGGCCTATATTGATGCCGGCGTTGAAGAGCCGGTAATCGAGGTTAGTGGAACGGACGAGGAAAAATCCCTGGCGCTGGAAGTTATTCGGGAATTTACCGCAGGCCGCTAAGGCCTGGCAGGAGGCGACCATGCCGAAGATCGGTATCCGATTTGACGGGTTTGAAGACGCGCCGGAGACTTTCCGGGTCGCAGCGCTGGCCGAGAAAGCCGGTGCTACCGGGCTGTGGATGACCGAACATATTGGTTATCGGGAGTCGCTGGTCTCGTGCATGGCT
>Ga0055584_100003217_pt1 | contig 16149 bp, 12 predicted proteins | sample OSDHelmetaG_FD_58716 | JGI IMG/M metagenome (GOLD analysis project Ga0055584, IMG submission 58716) | Pelagic marine sediment microbial communities from the LTER site Helgoland, North Sea, for post-phytoplankton bloom and carbon turnover... | ecosystem: Environmental > Aquatic > Marine >... | reverse complement strand
ATCGATATCGTCGGTCGACATACCGGCTTTTTCCAGAGCCTGTGGTCCCGCAATGCTAAAGCCGGTTTCTGTAATATCCGGTAGTTGTTCGTGAACGTTAAAGTTTGTCAGCTCTGAATAGGCAATTGGGTGAGCCATGTTTTTGACGCCAAGTTTTTTCGCCCGTTCAGTTGTGGTGATGATGATGGCGTTGGCGCCATCGCACGGCATAACCGAATCCAGTAAACGTAGCGGTGTAGAGACCATGCGGGCATTTAGATAATCGTCGACCGTCATCGGCTTGCGAAGCCCTTCTACTGCATATTCATTGACTACGGCGCCATTGCGTTGCGCGACGGCTAATTTTCCCAGAGCTTCGAATTTCAGATCATATTGATGCATATAGCGATGCATGATTAGTCCAAAAGCTCCCGGTGGTCCCTGGATACCGGTCGGGTTACGGAACTCGGACCGGTAGGAGCGCTGATCATCGACACGGCGGGTGGTTGGCGTTGCCGCCGCTATTGATAGAACTGTTTCGCAATATCCTGACTGAATGGCTGCGGCAGCGCGGGCCACGTTGCCCGGCATTGAGGCGCCTCCGATGTCAGTCGTTTGTGTCCAGGAGGTTTGTAACCCGAGGTGGTCCCCGAGGTAATTTGACCAGAAATTATTACCGGCTTCGCTCGACGGTAGAACCGTTGCCATGCCATCGATGTCTTTGGTGCCGAGACCGGTATATTCCAGAACCTGTGCCGTTGCTTCGGCCGCAAAATCATATGTCGTGCGGCCTGATCGGCGGACATTCTTTACTTCGCCGTAGCCGATAATGGCGATGTCCTTGTTTGCCAGAGGATTTTTCATCTATTTGGTCCGGCTTGTTGCTCCCTGTTGATTTAGCCTACGCCGAGATTGGTTCCTGTCAATGGTTGCTCAGCCGTTGCAAACAGAGATTTCCTGCGCGAAGATTGTAATAACAATCAAAAAAGAAAGATAAGTGTATGGGAGGAGATTCCGTCAGCAAGGTTGAAGCCCTGCTGAACCCAAAAAGTGTTGCGATCCTTGGAGCACGGGAAAACCCGATGGATTGGACGGCGCGTATTTTTGCGAATTATCAGCGCTTTGACTTTGAGGGTCCGGTTTGGCCTGTAAATCCTCGGTTTAAGGAGATTTGGGGTGTGCCATGTTTTGCTGATCTTTCAGATTTACCTGGCGTTCCTGATCATTTGGTGGTGATGCGTGCCGCCGCGTCGGTCTGTGGCATCCTGCGCGAGGCGGCAGCGATGGGTACCCGAAGTGCTACCGTATATGCCGCTGGGTATTCCGAGCTTGGAACAGATGAAGGTAAGGCGCTAGAGGACGAACTCCGGTCGGTTATTGAAGAAACCGGTCTCGCCGTTTGTGGTCCTAACTGTCTTGGTAGCATGTCTGCTCGCGGCCGGTCTTTATGTCTTCCTGATGACCGCATTCGGGAATTGGTTCGTGGGCCCGTCGCGATGGTTGGGCAGAGCGGAACGACCACACCGGGAATAGGGCGTACTTTAATTGATCGCGGAATCGACGTTGGCTACATCGTCACGAGTGGCAATGAGGTGGGACTCGCAACGGCAGATTATATCAATTATTTTGTTGATGACCCTGATGTACGGCTGATTTTTTGTTTGATCGAAGCGGTTCGACGGCCACAGGATTTCCTCGCTGCCTGCCGCCGGGCGCGTGACGCTGGAAAGCCGGTTGTGGCCCTTAAGATGGGGGTATCCGAAGGCGGGCGTGCAGCGGCGTTGGCCCATACCGGATCGATGGCGGGTGCCGTGGAAGCGTTCGATGCTGTTGCAGGGGATGCAGGCGTAATCCGCGTAGAAAGTGGCGATGCCGCGATCGACTTGATTGAGTTGTTGGTGCATGCGGGACTTCCCGAAACAGATGACGTTGGCGTCCTGGTGTATTCGGGCGGGGTGAGAGGGTTGTCACTCGATGCCGCAGATCGTCATGGTGTGCCACTCCCAGATTTCTCGCCAGAGACCGCTGCAAAATTCAAAGAGATCCTCGGTGATGATTTGAGGGTTACTAATCCGCTCGATGCGGCAGGTTTCATGAACCAAAAGCTGGAGTCGATTGTTGAGATGGTAACGGCGATCCAGAACGATCCGAAAATCGGAACGATCCTGTTTCAGGAAGATTTGCCACCTAGTGAAGGTATCAATGACGCCAATAAAAGGCGGACCAAGCGTGTTTTGGATACCATGCAGGGTTTTCAAGAAAACTTTCTGGAGAAGGGTGGTAAGCCGATTGGATTGATATCTCCGGCGTCGTCTGATCTGACGGCTTTTGGCCGGGAGGCGCGCAAGCAGTTTCCACAAATTCCGGTTCTAAGTGAACCAAATCGCGCGTTTAAGGCACTTCGGGCGGCCTTTACCTACCGGGACCGAATTCATGAGGCCCAGCAGATCCAACCGGGTGAGGCTGGTAAGCCGTCGGAAATGATAGAGACGGCTCTTTCCAATGCATCGGGCATTGAGCCGTTTGCTCTCAGTGAACCTGTCTCTAAAAACTTAATCTCCTCATACGGAATCAGCTTGCCCCGGGAAGGCTTCGCAAAAACGCCTGAGGAAGCTGCAAAAATCGGAGATGAGATAGGCTATCCGGTTGTCGTTAAGGGTGTGGCAGCGGAAATGACCCATAAATCGGATGCTGGTGCCGTCGTCCTTGGACTGCATGATGGTGCTGCAGTTGAACGAGCTTGCAATGACATCTCAGGCAATGTCGCTAGTTATGACTCGTCGATTGAGCTTGAGGGCTGGCTTGTCGCCCAGTCAGTATCGGGTGGCCTGGAACTTGTCATTGGCATTCAACGTGATCCTGAGATGGGGCCTGTGGTGATGTTTGGGTTAGGGGGTGTGTGGCTGGAATTGATCAAAGATGTATCGTTTTGCAGTCCAGGTTTTGGTCGAGCGCGCGCTGACCGAATGATCAATGAGACACGCGCGGGCCGATTAATCGACGGCTATCGCGGCGATGGGCCTTACGATAGGGAAGCCGTCATTGATGCACTGGTTGCGGTCGGACAGATGGCAATGGATAATTCTGACACGATTGAATCGCTGGATATTAATCCGTTTGTTGCGTTGTCGCCTGGTGCTGGGGCTTACGCACTTGATGCTCTGGCGGTCCTAAGCCGGTAAACAGAGGAATAGAAGAATGGAACTCGTCCTCACCGATGAACAAAGACTCTTAAAGGAGAGTGCTGAAAAGCTCGTCGAACGTTGCGGTGGACCAGAGGCGCACCGGAAGCTTCGAGACGTTGAGCCGGGGTTTGACAGGGAACGGCTCAAGACGATTGCTGAAGCCGGGTGGCTGTCTCTCATGGTTCCGGAAAAAGCCGATGGGTTGGGTATGGGTATTACCGATCTCGCACTTGCCTTGGAGCAGGCGGGAAGAGGTCTAATAACTGAACCTGTTGCGGCGTTGGCCGCTAGTGCCCGTGCCGTCGGTACCGGGCGGGCGGCAACGGGTGCCGGAACAGAGCAGGCGCTGAATACCCTCGTGTCAGGAGAGAACCTGCTTATCCCGGTTTTACAAGATCCGACGATCTCGGATGAAAAACGCGAACGGGTTTTTGCGGAACATTATCATTACGGATATCAACTAACGGGAACCCGGACAGGAGTACCCTTTGCCGAGGTTGCGGATGGTTTTTTGGTTGATGCGAATACATCCGATGGCACCATCCTGATTATCGTTCCCCGGGATACATTCGGCATTACTGTTGAAGCTTCGCGAACGGTTGATGGGACGGCCCATGGTAAGATCGAGTTTTCCGAAGTGACGCTGATGGCGGATGAACTATTGATCGCGGGTGTAAAGCAGGGTGAGAAACTTGCTGCAGATATACATGATCGGATATTGTTGGGTGTCTCCGCAGAAATGCTGGGTGTAATGGAGCAAGCACTAGATCTCGCAGTCGGCTATATGCAGACAAGGGAACAGTTTGGTCGTCCAATAGGCAGTTTCCAGGCGCTACAGCATCGCGCGGTTAACGATCACATACAGATAGAACTTGTACGTTCTCTGCTTTTTCAGGTCTGCAGTGCAATCGACGGGGGGCGTGGCAACCGAGCGATGGTCGCCGCAGTTAAAGCGCGAGCGTCTGAAGCAGTTCTATCTGTAACAAAATCCGTAATTCAAATGCATGGTGCAATTGGCTTTACGGACGAATATGAGGCAGGTCTGTATCTTCGGCGTGCGATGACTCTTGCAAGTCAATATGGCAATGCGTCTGAACATCGGGAAAGTTATGTTCGGCACTCTAGACTGATTTCTGAGAAGGCGAACGAAGGTGGAAAACGGCGTAAGCGTAAGAAGCCTAAGAAATCAATCTTCGCGACTTAAAGGGATTCCACAGATTTTCGGATAACGCGTTCGCTGGGGAATCGTACAGTAACGGTTGTGCCGACATCAATTTGGCTTTGTATGTCCAACGAACCTCCATGCATCTCGGCAAGAGATTTGGATAGGGGAAGCCCAAGCCCCGTTCCTTCATAACGGCGGTTAAACGCACTATCGACCTGGCCAAATAGGCCGAGAGCCTTTGGAATGTCCTCTAACGCAATGCCTATCCCGGTATCAACAACTTGAAAGACGTACCCACCGGAGGCGCTGTACCAGGCTGTCACTGTCACGGTGCCGCCGCCATCAGTAAATTTTAAGGCATTAGATAACAGGTTGATAAGGATCTGCCGCAATTTTTGCTCGTCGGCAAATAGTGGCGGTAATTTTTCTGGCACCTCTATGGCGAGGCTCACATCAGAGCGCTGTGCTTGATCGTGAAGAATCCTGGTGACGCTCTGAATAGCGTCTTGTACGTTGATCCATTCTTCAAATAGTTCTTCGTTGCCGGACTCGATCTTCGAAAAATCCAATACTGAATTGATTAGCTCAAGAAGGTGGCGCCCGGCGTCGTTGATATCTCGGGCATAGTCGCGATATTTGGTGCTTCCCACCGGTCCGAATGTTTGCTCTCTGATAATGTCGGAGAATCCCATAATTGCGTTCAGAGGGGTTCGCAGTTCATGGCTCATATTGGATAGGAATTCCGATTTGGCTCGACTGGCATCTTCTGCCATATCGCGAGCCTTCGTGACTTCGTCAGTGGTTCTTATCAAGGCGTTGGTCTGGACCTCAAGGCGTCCCTTGGTTCTTTGGAGCTCAATAAATTTTGCGTTTAGCTCGCGTTGGCTTTCTTCGAGGCGGCGCTCAAATTCCATATGGTCTGTAATATCGAGACCCAACGCGTCACAAACCGTTACATTGTCAGATCGCCTTCTAGGTTGAACCAATAATCTGAACCATAAAACCTGTCCCGTATCGCGTTTCACTCTGAAATCATGAGTTACGGGTTCTCCAGAAAGAGCGCATTGATCAAGAGCGCGGAGCAGATCTCGTCGGTCTTCGGGCTGAATGTTGCGGAGGAGGAGTTTAGGAGACTGTATTAAGGTGTCGCGAGAGAACCCCGAAATTTCGGAAACACCGTCGCTCATAAAAGTGAGTGTTTTTTTATTGTCTGTTCCAAATGTCCATTGCAGCACAATGCCTGGAATATTTGCGGTTAGACTTGATAAACGAGCGTGTGCTTCTGTATGGGCGTCTATTGAATTTCGGTGTTGGATTGCAAGACTCGCTAAGTCTTTGAACTCATTTGCTATTTTTATTTCGGGTTCTTCCGGCGTTCCAACCTCCGTTCTGTAAATTGCGAGTGTGCCAATCACGACTCCATTCCCAGAAAAAATGGGCTCAGACCAGCACGCTCGTATGCCGTGGGTCCTTGCGAGGGCGATAAAATTTCTCCATTTGGGGTCGATCATTATATCGGGAGTGATGACTCGGCTCCCGAGAGCTGCTGCGGTTCCACAAGAGCCTGATGAGGGGCTGATCGGGAGCCCGTTTATCGCTTGGATGTAGCTGTCTGGCCGGCTGGGGGCGCTACCATGAATTAGTCGGTCGCTATTGGGTGCGACTATCAGTATCGCGGCCTTTATGTTGGGAAGTCTTTCTTCAAGGGACTCGCAGATTTCCGCGAGAACGGCATTCAAGCGTTCTCCCTGTGCGAGCAACCGAATAATGGAATTTTGGAGTATACTGCTAGAGGGAGAAGTCACGCGGCCGTCTCATTCTCAGCAGGATCAATGTTCGGTGATTTAGAAACTGAATTGAAAATATTTTGTTTAATAGATCGTTTGGCCTTAAGGGCTACGGCCCTGTTTTCCTCGCTGAGGTCCCCATCGAGGGCACGTTCGAGCCACTTGAGGGCGTCCCCCCAATTCGCTTCTATACCTTTTCCATCACGCAGGATAATGGCAAATACAAGTTGCGCGGCGGCGTCTCTTGCCTCGGCGGCTTTGCGGAACCAGAAAACGGCAAGGTTTTGGTCCTTTGCAACGATTTTGCCCTTCGCGTAAATGCCGCCCAAACGATACATGGCTTTGGCATCACCGGAGGAAGCTGCTGTTTCGTACCAGGAAATAGCGACTTCATAGTCTTTGTCTACATATTCCCCCCGAAGGTATAAACGGGCGAGAGTCATTGCTGCCGATGCACTGCCTCCTTTGGCGGATTTCTCAAACCAACGAATTGCCTCAGACGTGTTCGCCGGTACGCCGTTGCCCTGCAGATACAGGCTCCCAACAGCCGCTTGGGCATTCCGATTTCCCGTTGCCGCTGCCTCAAACGTGGATGTCATTTCTTCAGTAAATGAATCAGGAAAGACAGGGGTCTGGGACAGTTTATTCCATCTGTGGACATTCATTATTTTTTTGATCAGCCAGGTGAAGCGCGTTCAACAATTGTCGGATAGTTATAAAGCGAGTGTCTTTTCGTATCCTTAACGACCAAATTTAAGAGTTAACGGTCCTTTCATGATCGGTGCGTATACTGAGAAATTCTTCTAAAGCATTGATAATTAGTGGTTTTGAGATATGGACGTTTACGACGCAGCTAAGAGGATGGTCTGCAATATTATTGCTGTTGCACTATCCATGACCGTCGCTTCAGTCGAAGCTATGTTGCCGTCCACGCCGCAATGGCTCGAACGGGTCGATCAACTTGCAGCTCAAATGCAAACCATTGCCCACCCTGAGCAAAAAACGACAATGCGCCGCCGTCGTCAGGATGACGTTCCGGAAACAGAAGAAGAATTTGTCGTTAATACAGATCAGTTACTGCTGGCCTATAATCAACTTTGGCAGTTTGTTCACGATTTGCGGAGCGAAGGCCTGTCTTTGGATGAACCATTTTGTGAACGAATTGAAAAGGAGTGGTCTGTCACAACGTTGTTAACCTACATGCGTAATGCGGACGGCGCCTTACAGGATCATGCTCAAAAGGCGATGGATTCTGCTGCTGGCTATCTCAGCACCGGCACGACATCTGATTCTGTTTTAGCCAATGATCCAAATCTGGAAACTCAAAAGACTTCTGTCGTTTAGCAGGCATCTTAATTTGTGTTGATCTAGGCCTCTTCAATATTTTTCTGCTTGATTGTCTTTGCATGGTTCCAGTACCAACAGGAAACTTCGCAATTCAGATGGCGTAATTAAATCATGAATATCCTTATTCTCCCCGGCGACGGAATTGGCCCTGAAATCGTTGCTGTGGTGGACGCTGCGTTACAGGCGTTAGATCGTCGGTTTTCATTAGGTCTAAAGCTAGATCGCCAGGACGCGGGACTTGTGACGTTGAAGTCCTTGGGGACAACGATGCCTGATGAGGTTGCTGCCAAAGCGCGGGTAGCAGATGGCGTGGTCCTCGGTCCGGCAGCGACCGAAGACTATCCGTCTGCGGCAGAGGGCGGCATCAATATTTCAGCGTGGTTCCGGAGCCAGTTTGATCTATACGCCAATATTCGACCCAGTAAGATTCGTCCGGGTGTTCCAGGGCACGTTCCTGCCATGGACCTGATTATTGTTCGCGAAAATACTGAAGGGTTTTATGCCGACCGTAATATGGCGGTCGGAACCGGGGAATTTATGCCCACACCTGACCTGGCGCTAGCTGTCGGCAAGGCAACAACAGAGGGCTGTCGCCGGATTGCAGTCGCGGCATTTGAGTTAGCCATGCGTCGCACCAAGCGGGTGACGGCTGTTCATAAAGCCAATGTTTTACGCCATTACAGTGGATTATTCCTGAAGCAGGTAGACGCTGTATCTGTAGATTACCCGGAAGTTACTGTCGATAAGGTAATCGTTGATGCCATGGCAGCGCTCCTCGTTCGGTCTCCAGAAAAATTCGACGTTGTTGTGACGACCAATATGTTTGGCGACATCTTGTCGGATGAGGCTGCGGAGCTAGCCGGTGGGCTCGGACTCGCGGCATCACTGAATGCCGGGAACGATCATGCAATCGCGCAGGCCGCACATGGCTCTGCGCCAGATATCGCTGGACAAAATATTGCTAATCCCGTCGCGATGGTGCATTCGACGGCAATGTTACTGGATCATTTGGGCGCCAAGCATGGGGACGACAAGTTTGCGCAGGCTGGCCAGTTCCTTGCGGAAAAGACCGATGCCCTTCTTGTTTCTGTAGCGACACGGACATCTGACCTTGGCGGAACCTGCACAACGAGTGAATTTGGCGACGCGCTGGTTGCCTCTATTCTCGATAGCTGAAGTGCTAGTGCTTGATTTTATGTTTGCCGTGACCTTGCTGGTGATCAGAAGAACCACCCAAGGCACCGGCGCTTTTGATTTTGACGTTAACCGTCATTTTCCCGGCTTTTTCAAAGACAAGCGTTAGCGGAAACTCTGCGCCCATTTTAAGTTTTTGCGTGAGACCCATCATCATGATGTGATGACCGCCCGGTTTGAGGCTCACAGAGCTTCCCACAGGAACCGGAATGCTCTTGATATGGCGCATTCTCATGATCCCGCCATCATTCTTGTGTGTATGTAGCTCGACACGTTTCGCAATTGTGGCTTCCGCGCCTACTAATTTGTCTACCGAATTCCCATGATTGATGACCGTCACATAGGCGGCACCATTTTTTCCTATGGAGGCCCGAGCCCAGGGTTGTTCTATCACGATCGTTTTATGCACCATCTTGTCAGCATGATGCATCGGCATCTTGTGGTCCTGGGCAATCGCCGGCGTAATTAGAAACGCTGTGACGGTTGTCGCGATGAGGTGACGAACGAACATCTGGTTCTCCGAATTCATGCTTTATTGCTCAAAATGGCTGCCCTTAACCGATCAGGGGTGCAGGGTGCCTGTGTGACCCGAACGCCGGTTGCCTGATATATACCACCGAAAATAGCTGGCGCTGTCGCACAGAGCGCAGGTTCACCAATGCCCTTGGCACCCCATGGTCCGGTTGGTTCCGGGTCTTCAATTATATAGGTTTTGATATCCGGAATATCACCAATGGTTGGCATTAAATAATCGTGCAGGTTTTCTGTACGGCCCGGGATGTATTCTTCCATCAAGGCGAGACCAAGTCCTTGGGCAACACCACCATGAATTTGTCCTTCGACCTGCTGCGGATTTATGGCCTGTCCGACATCATGGGCAGCCGCGATGCGCAAAACTTTTACAGTTCCCAGTTGCACATCGACTTCAACATCGGCAATTTGAGCGGCAAAACCATAAGTACCGTAGGGCTTGCCTTGTCCGTTCTTATCCAGCGGTTCGGTGGGCGGGTCGAAGTATCCTTCACCGCGCAAGACCTCGCCATTCTCTGACTTCGGCAAGGACGATAGGTCTATCTCACGCGATGTTTCCCCTTCACGTACGGTCAGTGTCCCGGTGCCAAACTCGATCGTCGCGTTCTCGCCAACATTGGCCAACCGTAGGATTTGACCGCGTAGATCTTCGCCAGCCAATTTAACAGCATTGCCCGAAACGTATGCCTGTCGAGAGGCGGAACTTTTTCCGGCATCTGCAGTGAGGTCAGTATCGCCACAAACTAGGTTCAGCTGATCAAGGGCGATGCCGAGCCCATCGGCTGCCGCCTGCATCATTGTTGTATTGGTTCCCTGACCAATATCCTGGGCACCTGAATAGAGCGTCACAGTACCATCCGCGGTTAGACCGATATGCATGGTGGAGGGGTTAGCGATGGAGGTGTTGCCGCAGCCATACCACATACAGCCAACACCGACGCCACGGCGCCTGGTTTTGTTGGTGGCATTATGCGCTTCTGCCTCCGCCCGCCACGCATGCCAATCATCGCGTAACGCCTCGAGACACTGATCGAGCCCGGCACTTTCAAGCTTTTGTCCGGTGGCCGTTTCCTGTCCTTTCCGAATGGCGTTGATGTGGCGGAACTCTAGCGGGTCGATGCCCGTCTTTTCCGCCATCATGTCCATTAGGGCGTCATGGGCGATAGCCGCCTGCGGAACGCCAAATCCTCGAAAGGCGCCGGCGGGTGTTTCATTCGCGAAGAAGGCACGCGATTTTGCGCTGACATTGGGGACGTAATATGGACCGGTTGCATGAATAGGCACGCGATCTTTAACAGTCAGACCCCAGGAAACGTAGGCACCGGTATTAAAATCGCCATTAAATTCATAGGCTTGCAGCTTACCGTCATCCGAGCAGGCATAGCGCGCGGTGATCCGTGATGGATGTCGTTTTGTCGTCGCCGCCATACTCTCAAGTCGGTTGAACGTGCAGCGGACAGGCCTGTTCAGCTTCCAGGCAGCGATGGCCACCAGAGGCTGCACGGTCTGATCGAGTTTACCCCCGAACCCGCCGCCGCAGGCAGTAGGGATGATGCGCACATCTTCCGGGGCGAGCCCCATGATAATTGCGACTTCGTCCCGGTCCATGTACGGGCTTTGAGTGGTGACCGTCACTTCGATGCGATCGCCAACGCGTCGCGCCCAACCAGCCTCTGGTTCAATATAGCCATGTTCGACGAAACCCGTTGAGAAGGATTCTTCAAAAATGGTGGTGCTCTCGTCAAAGCCACAATCAATGTCGCCCTTGAACGTTGCGCCATGGGCGAGAATATTACCAGGATAGTCGTTGTGAAGTTGCGGTGCTTCCTCGGCTAGAGGTGGTCCAAACCCCTGAACCGGATCCTGTTCCTGCCAGGAGATCGGTAATTCATCGTCCCGAATTTCAGAGATGGTCTCGGCATCTCCGACCAAGGCAATCACAGCTTCGCCGCGATAGCGAACAAATCCATCGGCGAAGACAGGTTGGTCTTTGACGTCGGGGTAAATGCCGAACCCATTGAGACCGGGCACGTCATCGGCAGTCAGAATATCAACGAGCCCCGGATATTTAGCTTTTAGAGGTTCGAAATCACCTAAGCTAAACGTAGCCCGCCAAAAGGGCGAGCGGACGGCGCGAAGCCATAGGGCGTCTTCCGGTGCCTGATCGGCGCCGTATAGTTCCGTACCGGTAACCTTCTGTTCGCCGTCGAGTTTTGCGGCGCGCGCACCAACCGCTTCGCCCACGGCAGGATCGATGATATTCGCATCCGCGGTGTTTCCGATGTGAAGGATCGCATCGACAATTTTTCGATAACCGGTGCAACGGCACAGGACACCTCCAAGAGCATCAAAAACTTCTTCTTCGCTGGGACTTCTGTTTCGGTCCAGCAGATCGCTGGCCGCCATCAGCATCCCCGGCGTGCAAATGCCGCACTGTGCGGCGCCATATAAATGAAATGCCTCCTGCAGTGGGCTGAGCTTGCCAGATTTTGATAAACCTTCAACGGTCACGATTTCTGCGCCATTTGCCTGTGCGACCGGCACAAGACATGCGCATAGCTGACGTCCATCGAGACGGACCGTACAGGCGCCGCAATCACCTGCATCGCAGCCGATCTTGGTACCGGTAAAGCCAAGGTCATCTCGCAATACATGGGCGAGGCGTCGAACAGGATTTGCATCGACTGTAGTTGTCTTGCCGTTCAGGGTGAAGTTGATTTCGGTCATGCGCTGGCCACCAATTCTTCAAGTGCCCGTCGTACTAACGTTAGGGCAACATCGCGGCGATAATCGGCACTGCCCCTGACATCATTGATCGGTGAGAGCTGGTTTAGGTGCCCTTCTGTAACAAGGTCACCAATGCCGGCGGTTATCGCTTGTCCGGCCAGTGCTCTTTCAAGCATATGCAGGCGTTTCGCGGCCGCTGAACAGGATCCGACAGCAATCCGAACGGCACCGATATTTCCGTTATCATTCTCAATGACGGCGGCGACCATCACGATTGAAATCACCAGGTATTTGCGCGCACCGAGTTTCAAAAATGTCGATTTGGCCGGGTGAGCGGGTTTGGGGATACGGAAGCCCGTGACGATTTCATCACTGGCGCAGCGGGTTTTGCGATTGCCCATAATGAATTTGGCTAAAGGCATTGAATGTTCGCCACGTGTAGAGGCGAGGACAATGTCAGCGTTCAGCGACAATAATGGTGGGATACCATCTGCCGCTGGAGACGCGTTACATATATTGCCCGCTATGGTGCCGGCATTTTGGATCTGAACACCACCGATTTCACGTGCTGCGAGCTTTAGGCCATCGAAATAATCCGGGAGTTCGGTTTCGATGATGTCCGTCCAACGGGTGAGGGCGCCAATATGAAAATGGTCGTTATTCTCGGTAACACCGCGGAGGTCCGCTATACCGGTGATATCGAGAATGTCTTCGTCGAGCGGTTTGCCGACACGTGCCGGATAATAGTCCGTACCACCCGCCAAGACGAACAGACTGTTCTCGGAGAGGGCTTTTACCGCCTCATCAACGGATTTGGGCTGAAGATATAATGTCATGACGCGGTATAGTGTAGCCGAATGAACGCAAAGAAAACCCCGGATTGGCGATTCGTTACAGTGTCTCCGGCGGCGTATAGCGAACACCTGTTTGACAGGTCCAAAATGACTCACCAGACTTCAGTCTGAATTCAAGAAACAGGACAATTTAATGCCCGCTATCAAACAAGTTGATGTCATTCATGTTGCTCTTCCGACCCGGCGCGAGCACAAATGGACTGGCCTTACTGAGCCCATCGGCGGCTATATTTTGGTGCGTATGCACAGCGATGATGGCGTCGTTGGTTGGGGTGAGGCCCCGGCGCTTAAGGATTGGGGTGGTGATTACGGGCGCTACTTTGGCGAGTCACCTGGGACGACAAAATTTGTTGTTGAGAAATACCTGACACCAGCGGTCCTTGGCTGTGAGGTTGGCAATATCGCCGATTTGCATCAGCGAATGGATGCCATCGTCAAAGGCTATCCTTATGCAAAAGCCGCGATGGATATCGCTGCCTATGATTTGGCCGGTCGTACAGTTGGGGTTCCGGTCTGGCAGCTGCTTGGCGGCAAGGTACGGGATCGGGTACCAGTAACCCATTCTATCGGTTTGTTGGATATCGATCTGGCGGTTGAGGAATGCAAAAAGGTTGCTGACGAGGGTATCAAAACAATCAAGATTAAGGTTGGCGTCGACCCCGACAGGGATGTCGAAATTGTGAGCCGGGTCCGTGCCGCCGTCGGCGACGCGATGGATATTTGTGTCGATGCCAATTGCGGGTACGCAACCCCCCGCGATGCCGTGCGGATCATCCGCAAGATGGAGCAGTTTCGTCTAAAATATGCCGAGCAGCCGGTTGAAGGCATCGATCGTCTCGCGGAGGTAGCGCGTGTACTAGAGACGCCTGTTATGGCTGATGAGAGTGCCTGGTATGCACGGGATGTGCTGGAAATCTTTGAAAAGAAAGCTGCAGATATCGTCTCGATCTACACGACCAAACCCGGTGGGCTCTATGGCGCTATGGAAGTGGCCGCGGCGGCGCGCGCCGCTAAATTCCTGTGTAATGTGAACGGCTCGGTCGAGACCGGTGTTGGTAATCTGGCCAATATTCATCTCGCGGCAGCGGCTATTCCAGCGAGCCTTTCCTGTGTTGTGCCGGTATCCATGCCAGCGGAATCACAGAACGGGAATGTTGGCGGCATTTATTATATTGATGATTTGATCGCCGAACCTTTTGTGCTTGCGGATGGTTGCGTCGTTGTGCCGGATGGTCCCGGTTTCGGAATTGATGTCGACGAAGCAAAAATCGAAAAATATCTCGATACATCCCTGCAATAGCGGAGGGAAGGAAAGCTCATGAATATCGTTGGTCTACAATCCGTAATCTATGGTGCTGAAGATGTGGATGCGGCGACGCGGTTTCAGGAAGATTGGGGATTGGAGCTGGTTGATAAGGGCGCAAAAGGGTCTGACTTCAAACTCCCCGACGACACTTCTGTCCATATTCGCCAAATCGATGATGATAGTCTGCCTCCGGCTTCGGTGCCCGGTTCTACGGCGCGCGAAGTTATTTGGGGTGCTGCCGATAAAGAGACGCTGGACGCGATCGGCGCAGAACTTTCAAAGGACCGGGACGTAACTGTCGATTCAGAAGGTGGATTGCACAGCTATGACGATCTTGGCTACCGGATCGGTTTTCGTGTCACGACACGTGATATCAAGCCGTTGGATTTTCCAGATAGTAATACCGTTGGCAATGCCGCGCGGGTCGATCAGCGGGCCGATGTCTTTGCTCGTGGACCGGTGAAGCAGCAGCGTATGTTCCATGCAGTTTACTGGGCGCCAGGTGATTCCGCTGCGGCGGCAGGATTTTATCTCAATCGCCTAGGCTTCAAGCTGACAGAATCCTTGTTGGGAAAGAACTTCTTTATGCGATGCGGTGGCTCAAACGATCATCACAACCTGTTTTTTGAAAATGGCGGTCAAAATTTTGGGTTTCAGCATGTTGCCTACGAAGTCAGAGACAGCGATGAAGTTCTGAAATGTGGTACGCATATGGAAGAGCAGGGTTGGCAAACCCAGCTCGGTCCCGGACGGCACTATTTCGGTTCCGGCTGGTTCTGGTATTTCTGGAATCCTGCCGGTGGACTTATTGAAACCGGTTTCGATTCAGATTTTATCAGCGCCGACTGGGAACCTTTGCATCACGAAACCATTCCGCCCGAAGCCGCTCGTCCCTGGATGGTCAGGCGGGAAGAAATAGGCAAACCGGTGGCCGAGGGCGACTGGCCTCAGCTGGTTGATGGAAATGTCCTTCCGGCGGGCAGCTAAAAAGGAATGCCAGAATGAAACCGCTTACTCTTGGTGACGTTACAGTCACCAGTGTTGTTGAACGCGATGGCCCATGGCGTCCACCTGAAATCATGTATCCTACGTGTGATAAGGAAACCGCGCTGGCTCATCTGAAAAAGATGGCGCCGTATGTCTATGATGCTGCCCAGAATATGCTGGTCATCACCTATCAGACCTATATCGTTCGAACTCCACACCATACGATCCTGATCGATACCTGTCTCGGCGAGGATAAAGGCTACGGTCCGCCGCATGATTTTCCCAAACAGCCCTGGCTTGACGGCATGGCAGCTCACGGGCTGAGTTTCGAAGATATCGATTATGTCTTCTGTACCCATCTTCACATCGATCATTGTGGCTGGAATACGCGTCTGATTGATGGCCGCTGGGCGCCAACTTTTCCCAACGCAAAATATATCTTCAGTCGCAGGGAATATGAGACCTGGGAAGAGGAAACCAAAAAGGGCGCGCAGCCGCCGGGCAATGTCTGGTCGCAGAACTGTCAGCCAATTGTTGAGGCTGGGCAGGCGATGCTGGTGGATGATGATTTCATGCTGGATGACACGATCTGGCTGACACCGACACCGGGGCATTCTCCGGGTCATGTCTGCGTCAATCTTAAATCCGGCGGCAAACGGGGGTTGTTTTCAGGCGATATGATGCATCACGCACTGCAATGTATTGAACCGGACTGGTCGTCCTGTTTTTGCTGGGATGCGGACCAGTCGGCACGCACCCGCCGCAAGGTTCTGGACTCTGTTGCTGACACCGACACGTTAGTTTTACCGGCCCATTTTCCTGGGCCGACAGCCGGTCACGTCGTTAGCGATGGCGATAGCTGGAGATTCAAGTTTTTGGGTGACTAAAATTCCTCTGTCAGGTTTGACGGAATCGGTACGGCGCTTTAATCGATTATGTGTTTTGGTGTTTTTAGTTTAGTTGGAGATTACTAACGGAAATGACGAAGCTTTATACGGCTCTAACCGTTGCCGGATTGTTGTTCGCAACTGCATGTTCGCCTGCGGTCGGCAGCAAAGAATGGTGCGAGGAACTCAAGAACAAGGAC
>Ga0055584_100003216_pt1 | contig 16153 bp, 12 predicted proteins | sample OSDHelmetaG_FD_58716 | JGI IMG/M metagenome (GOLD analysis project Ga0055584, IMG submission 58716) | Pelagic marine sediment microbial communities from the LTER site Helgoland, North Sea, for post-phytoplankton bloom and carbon turnover... | ecosystem: Environmental > Aquatic > Marine >... | reverse complement strand
CCTTCCAACTCTTCAATCCGATCTTCGACAAGAGATAACATTGGCTCTTTGATGTAATCTGCCTTGTGACCTTCTAAAGGAACGTGAATGACCTTCACCTTACCTGAGAGAATCTTTTTGTTGAGAACGAAATCAATGATGTCATCTTTATAATCGCGTTGACTGTCAATTGATTTTGTGAGGATAGTCACTCCATGTCGAGAAGCATCTGGTGAACACGCATTTAACAAGTCAAGCGTTGCTTCATAGAAAAGAGGACTTCTATATAGGTTAACATCTTTACCAATTTTAGCAACATCGATTGTAGTATCAATGTTGAATGTATCTGAATTAGCGTGATGTTGGAGGTAATACTCACGTCTCAAACGAGACTGAGCTACGAAGAAATCTGGCATCTCAGTGATGTCATCTAATGACATGTGCTCAAGTAGATGATATGAAAAGTTGAATAGTGTGTCATCGAAATCAAAATAATGCTGTGGAGTCATTATTGTATAATCCTTTAATTCAATTAAAAATAAAGTAGCGAGAACCCCTGTTAAGAGGTTCTCGCTATGCTTTCACATTAACTAACTAGTTAAATTTCGTTATACGCTTCTTCAGCAGCATCGTCAACATCATCCGTACCTTCATTAGTAGCGGCCCGATTACGTCTTGACATCTTCGGAGCTTCGCGCTTACCACTAGACCGACTACCGCGCTTAGGTGTTGTCTCTTCTGTATCATGAGGGATATCTTCATCGGTTCCTAACTCCTCATTATCAGCATTCTCTACTCGGGCTGAGCGCCGAGAAGTTGTCTTCTTACGACCGCCTCTTACAGAAGAACGACTGGAGCGGTTAGACGATGGAGCAGGTTTCTCTAATTCGAGATGGTCGATCTTGTACTTAAGTGTAATACCTTGAGCCAGTACAGCACCTGTTCCTGTTGCAACGTTATCAATCACGTTGATAATCCAATTAATGATCGTTAGTGTAGTATCATACTCGGGATCACTGGAAATTTCACCGTCAGGAGCGCCGAAGCAATGTACAACTTCCTCTTCCTCTCCAGCTTCTCCTTTGGATAGTATCAATAGGTATGGACTGTTATATAACTCTTGATCTTCGTCAGCTATTCCACTACGAGAATAGACGATAAGACTAACGTTATTACCCATTGTGACCGATATGTCATCGAATTCAGTCTCTCCACTTTCAACGAGTTCTTTGAATTTAACAAAGAACTCCCTTACCAGTGCAACGTTGCTTATGTTGCTAAACATCCCGAACAAGCCGTTATCGTAATCGTAGCGACGTTGACCTTGGGCCACTTCTTCCCCGATAAACTCACTATATACTGGCGTAAACTTCATATAAAGTGAAGAGTCTGAAAAACTGGTCGCTACTCCAATCTCTAATACTGAATTATTTGAGTCGAAACTTCTGATACAAGAATGTGTAGCTAACGTGCTTTCTTTCTTTTGTGCTGCCATTTGGGTTTTCCTATAAGGTTTAAGGTTGAATTTATAGTGCATTAGATTGTTAGTCTAACGCACTTTTACGTTTGTTCACATTAATAATATATGCTTCAAAGAAACTTTATTAAAATCTAACGCAGCGGTACTGTTCTTTAGATGTACTCGTTGTTGAGCTAATTGCAAATCCAAGAGCTTCAAGGATACTACTGAATGTGTTCAGGTTGTCATCAACGATTGTACTTGTGTCAATGAACTTGAGCAATTCTTCAGGAAGCGTGGCTTCTAGAGGAATTGCAATCACATTCATCTTCCCTTTCATCTTTTCGTCACTTCTTGTAGCACGGTTTACCTTAGCTGCTATCACAGAAGTCTCAACCTCTTCATTAACAAACTCTTCAAACGCTGGAGTTAATTTAACGATACGAACATCATCAAATGCTGCAATGGCATCAGGGTCAGGTAACTCGGACTGAATAGCATTCCATATTTGAGTACCACGCCATACAGCCTGTGTATGAGGAGCAGCATACGCAGCATTGAGATTAGCTTTCGTAAAGAAGCGAACAGAACCACCCATGATCTCATCATGGATGTTATCACTAAGCTTTTTCAATGATCGTAATACATCAACTGGATTATTGAACGGTAGAACGTCATCACTAAGGATATTCTTAAGAGCATCAGAAGTATCAGTTGGTGTTGATTTCTTCTTAAGTGATATACCTTTAACGTCAAGTTCAGGCTCAGTTGATTTGTTACCTTCTTGCAGTACGATATGACCACAATACCATTTCTTAGCGTTAGTCAATAGCAATGACGAGTATAGTAACTCTGACTTCATTGAAAGCATATAGCGATCTTCTTCAGGAATATTACATGCTGAAGTGAAGAAGTGAAGATAGTCAGATATCACTTCATGTATACCATACACTACTGATACCACAATATTGTAATAAGAATCTTCGTCTTCATCCTCTAGATTAATACCGTATGCCTCAGCAATTCGAGTAATGATCTTGTGTAGATAAACGAAGATAGAGTCAGTATCGGTAACTAGTACTACGCCACGATCAATCTCAACTACTGATTCAGTAGATGTTGATGGGATCGAATGCATTACAAATGGGAGAATGTTCTCCTTAAACGGATTACATAACTCTTTAATTGCATCAGGAGGTGAAGACGAATCAAGGAATGTAATAGCTGTTTCCATGATACCATCAATGAAGTCAAGCATGATATCTGAACTTAATATCTCTTCAAGATTGTTAACGTAATACAGAATGCTGACTTCATCATCGTCTAGATTCTTTACAAACGTTTGTACTGTCTCTGCAAATCTAAAGTTATCAGTAACGTCAGTGAGATGATTCCAACTGTGAATCCTATCCACTAATACTGCTCGTGAAACAGGTTCAAACATTGTAATTAGTTCTTTCAGCTTAGGACTCTTGATATGCTCACGTAGTCGCCCTAGGTAAACGAACAATTCATCAATTTCCATGATGAAAGGATTATCAAAGTACTGCTCGACTGAACGAATGAGTGTAGCGGAAGATAGATACCCTGAATACGTTATCGCTGAACCCAGTAGTTTGTTCGATAGGATAAACGATTTCTCAAGTAATACACCAAATCCTGAGTTAGTATTAATCTTGATATTACCCTGTTCAAGATTCTTATTGCGAAATTCAATACCACCTTTATCATGATGGAAGGCGAACATTTCACGTTTAACCACGTCACGATCAGCAATCTGTTGAACATTGATCTGTCCTACAAGGTTAGTATCAGTATCAGGTCTGAAAAGAGAGCCTTGGCCTGATAACACATTATCTTTCATATCAGTCATTATGACTTCAGTTAGATAGTCTGTTTCAAGTTGTTTAGGGTCATTTAAGTTAGTGGCAAGGAGCACAGGTGTTTCCTTGAAGTTTTCATCAAATTGCGTTTCTAAGAAGCTGGTTAATTCCTTATCAGAAAGCGTTGATACTGCCTTTAAGCTGATGAGCTGTTTATCAACCCAAGCTTTTTTGAAATTGTTTTGTGATGTACTCATATGTATTCCTATGAACATTAATGATGTAGTGGTCAACAATGACCTTGAAATTTCAAATTACGAAACAAAGTATTGAATTGAATTCACAATACTGTTATATAACACTGTAATAATATATATTTGTACCAATAATTGAGGAAGCTCCCATGTTTGAAGTAATGCAAGAAAATAACCCGTCAGTACATTCTAAAACTACTGATCAGTTACTTGAGTCTCTTGAGTCTCTTGAACACGAAGAAGCAGAAGTTTTAACCGAAGCAGGCACTAAGCGCAAGCCAAAGAAAGACGTAATCATTCGTCGTGCTGCTGGTCGCCGTGCTATCATGTTAGCTAAGGCTAACAGTGATCCTATGTACGTTAAGTACCGTGACATGTTCGAGCGTTTACTTGAAGTCAAAAGCGCAATCCTTAAGAAATACGGCAACGCTGCTCTTAAGCAAGCTAAGACAAATTTCAACAACAAGTAATGCTGGTTAAGCAAATCGAAACCTACCTTTTACGGTGTGGTTTCGATTTGCTTGTTTAACTTTACAAAAGTGAGCGTTCACTTGATACTTTTGGCATTTTGCGAGAGTCATCGAACTCTGACATATAGTCTTCATCCGAATTAAAATCCACCGTAGTCGGTGGTTTAGGTGGTAAGTAGGGAGCGTGTCCGTACAATGCCCCTGCTTTAGCTGCATTAGATATGTCTGCTGTTACGTTCTTAGTAGTGTTAGAAGATGCTAAATGTTCTACTACATTACCTCCTGTAATTAAACCTATACCAGCATAGAATATGCCTTGAACAAAGTCTACAGTAAACACTAAATCCACACCCAAGGATTGTATTAATCCCAAAGTTATGCTTAGTGTCATACAAAGTAACCCTACAAACATCTTTCGTCCACCAAACTTACTAAAAAAAGGGTTGTCCACTTTTGCCGAACCACCATTTAATATAGTAGTTACTTGACTTGCTACTGTTTCTACGTTTGAAGATCTCATCAGATGTTCCTATATGTCTATATGAGGAATTTCACGACCACCATATAACACAGTACCGTCTTCTTCCTCTTCAATTAAATCCTCATTGATGTCACTAGGTACATCTATGAGGTCACGGGTTTCAATATGTCTCAAACGTAGCTCTATAGTCTCTTCACTGACCAATGCGATCAACTCATAGTCATTGACCGAAGGTGCAATATGCATAACATTGACATATTCAGGTTCCTCTTCTTCATCAATCTCTTCTTCACCGTAATCACTACCAAGTCGAGCCATTAATAATGCATCAGTATCATCATCCGCATCTAAATCGATAACAGGAACTGAAGGTGTCGGCATCCCTGTACCACCCATCATCAATCCCATCTTACTCAGAATCTCCTTAGAATATATCTCAATGGTTGCTGAATCCAGTCCACCACCATTCTCTACATTTGCCCGAGCTGCGAATTCTTTCAATCTCATTTCTTCAGCAAACTGCTGCTTACGAATAGCAACGATGTCTTTAAGCGAACTTGTTTTCATTGTTTTCAACATGGATAAGTTCGCTGTCATGTTACTCAAGAATGTAAGGTCTCTTGTAGCAATAGCAGGAGTCTTACGTTTACGATCAAGACTAGGATTCGCAGCTAACTCTTTTTCAGCTTTGGTTATTCGGGCTAGGAGCATAGAAAAGTTCTCTTCAACTTTATCATATATATCTTTAGACTTAGTTACATCTGATTCCAATTCTTTCAGGATATCATCATATGTCATGCGTCCATCATTTCTACTATCATCCGACATGGCGATTACCTCTAAGGTGTATTATATTAGGTTCAAAGATTTTGTTAAATATATATTATAATAACGATAAGAAACAATCAAAATGAAACTGTAATTTAACCGTGGAAAAGGAACAAATATGAGTGAAACAAAGGAAAATCGATTATGCCACTGTACCAAGGTTTTTGATGAAAAACGAAAACCCGCTGTCATCGTAGTCACTATTGATGGTGACAGTCAAACTCATATGGAGATAATCCGAGACCCTAAGATTAACTTCCATGTAACTAAACAAGGGGTGATTGAAGATCCTGACAACGTTCCGATCAATATGTCAAATGATGATGGATTGAATCCATTATGGCGACCATTTGTTAAGAAAGAAGATGTCGAACCTGTCGAAGTATCTGACAAGAACCTACTTAAGTTTTTAGGTGACCATGCACTAGATAACTATAACTTTGTAGATTTCGATGGTGAAGAGTTTGACTTAGAACGTTACATTGCTGGTGCTAAGTCGTTAAAACCTTGGGAGAAGAAGAGAGTGTTGAGTAAACTACATCTCTTACCATTCTATCATGGTTCCACTACTGACATCGTTGATGCACAGTATTCAAATTATATGAATCCAGTCGAGATAGATGGTCGTAAATTTGTAAGTAACGAGCCAACTCAGGGTTGGTATGATATTGAGGTTGACGTTAGACAATATCGTAAGTTCCCTGATGAAAAGATTGCACCTTGCCCCATTAACGCAATCTCTTACATTTACAAAGATCCAAATAGTAATGATGTTACTGTGTATGGTCTGTTCGGTCCCGGTGTTGAGGATAATCCTCAGCTTGAAGAGATGTACTTCGATGACGCTAGGGAGGAATGTATTGCTAAGCTAGATACATGGCTAGATGAAAATGCACCTATCCTAAAGAAGCTTGGTATTAACATCAAGACTGAAATCGAGATGTACGAATGTGAAGAAGATATAATCTATCGCTTCTTTGATCTGGTTCATGCAGACAAACCTGCATTCATGAATGCATTCAATCATTCGTTTGATATTCAGACAATCATCAATCGATTAGAAATCTTAGGATTAGATGCTGGTGACGTAATGTGTCACCCTGACATCCCTGCTGAATATGCTAACGTTTACTTCATGCAAGATGAACGAGCTGGTAAACTACTTCTTCGAAGAGACCAATGGTGTATTCCTGGATACAGTCACTGGACTTGTCAGCTTATCGGTTACTTACGTAAACGTAAGACTGGTAAGACTCCTAATCAGAAGTTAGCTCAAATACTAGTTGATGAAAAGATCGGTATCACTAAGCTAGAATATCCTTGTGCGATTGCTGATCTACCATACTATGATTATGGTCTATTCATGCGATACTCACTTGTAGATACAATTTCAATCATGTGCCTTGAATTAGTTATTCAGGATACAGTAGGTTGTCATACTCGTTCTATCAGTAACCGTGTGCGGTTTGAAAGAGCACATTCTCAGTCAGTATCTATTGAAGGTGACTGGAGAAAACGATTATTGGTAAACCCAAATATCGAGTACATACTAAGTAACAATATCAACCGTATTTCACCATCTCAAGATGCAGGTGGTATACGTGGTGCGTTAGTATGCCCTCCTGATAAGATTCTCCCTGTTGGTGAGGATTTATTTAATCTTGGTATTCATAGTAATAGAGCGTTTAAAGATGTATGTGACTTTGACTTTAAAGCACTGTATCCGTTCATTACCGCTATGTTTAAAATTGATTTCTTGAACTTCCATTGTAAGATTACCTTTGCAGAAGATCAAGAAACTGCAGATGAACTTCAGATGCGAACTGAAGAAACTCCTAAAGGGGAAACTGAGTCTGTTAAGCTGATTAATGCAGTTGTAGCAGACGATTTAAATCTAGTAGGGAAACGTTATTTTAACCTTCCCTCTGTTACAGATTTAGCAGCAAAACTACCTCAATAACAACTTAGTGGGGGATACTCTCCCCCGCTAATTAGGAGATCTGAAATAACATGCTACCAATAGTAAAAAGCCCAGAAGCTTTATTCAAACGAATCCAAGCAGTTGAAGTGAAAATGAACTTCTCTGTGAATATTCTTGACACCTTATTAGCAAATATGATCTACGGTGACCCTGCTCACCAAAAACACGTAGCTATCGCTTTTAGAGAATTAGATATGTTGATTGATTCTAATTTCTCTGATGTTGAAGTCGATGTACTCTATAAAGCATGTACGAACGTACGTAAAGCCATAACCAAAGGCGTTACAGATGAAGAGGCTCTTCGTAATGCAACTTATGAAGACAGTGAGAATGAAGACGTCATCGATCAATCGTTACATAACATTGATTCAGTATTTTTCGATGATAACGATCATTTCACACCACAGAACCATATAAATATTTATGAGTACCTAAAGCAACGTAGTAGTTATGCTACGTTATTTCAGGCTACTGATGTTATTGATGAGATAGCGGAAGCTCTAACTACTCAGACATTTGACGAAGGCTTAGAAAGTTTTGCTCAATATACGAAGGAAATCTTTAGTTGGTTGACTAAGAAGATTGATGTATCAGGTGATAGTACTGATTCTCAATTTGATCATATTATCGGAACTAACGATCAATCTGAAGCTCAACGCACTAATACTATATTCGGTACAGCAATTGCCGAAATGAATAATCCAGCTAATCACATCAAGACAGGTATACAACTTCACAATAAGCAACTAGGCGTGGCCGCAGCATGGACTGCTGGTCGCTTGTATACTTACATTGCTAAGAGTGGTGGTGGTAAGAGTTTATTCTTAATGTTAGCTCTAAGGTGGGCTAATAAGTTCAATAAGTCACAAGACTACTCAGAAGAACGCCTGAGACCATGTGCGTTACTAGTGTCTATGGAAAACTCAGTTACTGAAACTGCAGAACGTTCATACGACCTACTATTAGACGAAGACCACGTACTCAATCATCCGTTTAGAGAGCAAACGGAAGACCATGTTGCTCAAGCTTTCGAAGAGCATGGATATAATGATGATAATTCATTTGCCGTTGCAATACGCTACAGACGTAATAAATCGATAACGACCTCAGACCTTGAACCAATGATCGATGATTTAGCTGAGAAAGGTTATGAAGTTAAGTTAATCTGTCTAGATTACTTGAAGCGTATTAGACCAACTGAACCTACTGGTGAACTGCGTTTAGATCTAGGTAACTCGACTGATGAGCTAGCTACTCTTGCTAAGACCCGTAACATTGTCGTAATAACATGTATGCAGATGAACGGACATGGTATTGAAACTCTAGAGAATGTAATGGATAAAGGTGGTGTGAATGCCTTGAGTGAGATTAATTCAGGAGTCATTGGTGAGTCTAAATTGATCATTGAAAATACTGACTTCTTATTCGTTATTAACTCTGAAAAAGGCGTTAACGGAACCAATTACCTAGGTATCAAACGTCTTAAGTCTCGGGGTAAAGAAGACCCGAACGCAGCACCAATCATCTATCAACCTTACTGCAATAATATGCTATCAGGTCATATAGTAGAGGATGTAGAGTTACCTGATAAAGAATGCATGGGTGTAACAAACCCTGCTGACTTATTAGGTGGTGCATCGTCATCTACGAGTAAAAGGAAACGCGATCCTATCAAGCCTAAGTTGATAAATAAACGAAGGGCTGAAGAAGAGGAAACAGAAGCTTAGAACTTAAGCATATATTATTAATTTGTGAAACGTTCTTCATTGGACGTTTCACCTTCTTTTATTACTAAACAGGAAAACCTTTATGCTCACATCTAATAAGGAAAGACAGAGAATTATTAAGCTTAGTAAACTGTTTAAGGACAAATTAAGTCCTCCATCTGTAACGAAGATTAGTTCGACCCATCTATCTGAGATAGTAGGACATGACCATAGTGTGGTTCTTCTGAGATTAGATGCTGTTGTTTCTCAATTATTTCCTGATCAAACTAAGGAACAGGAATACTACTCAGAATGTTCACTTGATGGTCAAACTGAGTATAAGATCGATCTTACACTAGCAATGCTAATTTGTGAAGATTATCCTGATGCTATCAGATTAGCTGTCGTCAATGAATTCAATGCAATTGAACGAATCCGTTCAAAGCTAGATAGTATTGATTACTTCAAGATTATACAGCCTGTCTATGCTTTCTCCAACCAACCTGTCTTCCATACATACACCGCTCCCCATTGTAGTATTTGCAACGAGTTTTATGAGGGTGACGGATATCATTCTGTGATGCATTGTCCCAATGCTGATGAATCAACATATGCGTATCATGAACCAGATGCCAATCCTGTTGATTGTATACCCTTAACTAATGAGGTACCACATGAGTAAAGTCGATTCACCTCGAATGACACTTTCATTCTATTCAAAACTAGGTTCATATAGTGATTTCTTTAAAGAATTCGATAGTGTTATAGATATAATTAATGATGCGGAGAAGGTGAGTAATGTAAATATTGTCATTGATCTACAATCATGGTTAACTACATTCTACAATCGAGAAATTCTTTCTGATATGGAGGATAACCCATTAATCAAAGAGTCTAACTATTTCACTAGTGTCATAGTATCTGGCTTGATATACTACTATCATCTCTTCAAGGCTAAACTGAATTTCCCTGAAGAAGATTTTTCAATATTCTTGATTGATGATAGAGAATATTCTAACCAAACTGAGAACAATTATGATAACTACAGTAATTCTAGGCGTGATAAGTGGGAAGATAAAGAATCCTTCGATGAATTATTTGAAACACTTGATAAAGCAGTGGATACTTGCCATCGTATTATCAAGTTTCTACCATCGATTTTTAGCGTCAGAAGCGATGATGTCCCGTTCAACGGAATCGCACTTGCAATCCACGACTTAGACCCTGATTCGTTCAACATTGTTATAACAGGTGATGTAGCTGATACTGGTATCATGGTTGACACTGATCGCATGATCATTAGTCCCTTCAACGGATACAAGTTCACTTATCGTCAAGATAACCTCTTGAAAAATCTCAAGCTAGATGAATCATTCACGAAGAATGGATTGTCTAAGTCTGATCTTCCTACCGTCTTAGCAATGTCGAATATTCCTAAGCGTGTACAGTCAGGCTTAGCGCCTCGGATGGGCTTGAAGACAGCGGCTAATAAGTTGAAGAAACTATATGAAGACAATCCTGAATTTAATATAGGTGACTTAACAGGTACTGCTGAAGATGTGGAGCGTGTAATAGCCAATGAACTAGCCATATCACCTACATTGCTTCGAATCCGTTATCCTGCTGAAATGATCGATCTAAAGATTAATTACAATACGATTCCTATTTCTCGAAAAGCATTAGTTACGCTCAACAAAGAAAAATTCAGAACATACCCGATTAACTTTCGCTATATCAGCGCTGTTAAATAACTAAGATTTTCCCTTCAACTATTAACATGTGGTTGAAGGGATTTTTTTTTTAACTCTCATTTATTGGATCTTAGAAAAGATTCACAATTAAAGGAACACACCTTATGTCATTTCAATATTTAGGAGATCGTCTAATAATCTCCGATCTGGATAGAACCGAATTAGGGTTCTCCGGTCTAAGAGTAAGTCAAATTCTTTTACGGAATTGCCATGACTGTATCTTTGATCTTCACAAATTAGAGGTAATAAATCAAAATAAGGCACTTAAATTCACTCCTGTAATTGCCGAAGAAGACACTTGTTCTAATAATGAGATACTTAACTTCAAGAGCATGAGTAAGCATCACTTGATGGAATTGCCTCGTGTAGGCATTGAAGCAAAGGGTAATGATACCTACATACACCACAACTCAGTAGAACAGTACTTGATCGGTTATTTGATGCGTGGAGACGGTGGTAGATGTGAAGACAACGAGACTATTCGTAGTCTTAATGATGACGTTCGAATTATGAATGCCCATCGTGTCCGGGTTAAAGACAACGATCTCATTGAGACCAGTGCATACAGAGTCGGCATACTGCACAATGATGGTATTCAGATAGTTGGAAATGACATCAATGTTCCACTTGAAGATATTATCATTTCAGGCAACAACATCAGTTGCCATAATATCGATAATTATAAACAAGGTATCATTGCTAGTGAAGGGGCGACTAAAGGTATTCAAATCTTTGAAAATGTATTTGATATCAATCATGAACTTGTGGTGTTACTCAACTTCTCTATCAATGGTGAAGTATATGATAACAGAGGTACGGCAAAAAATGGTGGATTCATAAGATTCGGTTCTTCTAAGCAAGAGCGCATTGGCATGAAGCAGACAAACAACAAGTGGGATCGTAACGATTTCCCATGCAATGTGTTCGATATGTAAAAAAAAAAGACAATCATGACCTTTAACACGGCCATGATTGTCTATCCTTTATGTGTTACGTACAACCCATTCAGGGTGTACTTGGGCTAATCGTTGCAATGTGCTGATAGTACTCGAATTACTGAAACGTCGAACATGGTCACATCGTTCCCGACTAATCAACTCAGGATCGTTCGTTACAGTTGTCTTAGATGAATCTGTATAAACGACTGGATACACTAATTCATCTAGGTCACGTTCAGCCTCTTCACTACTTAACTGATCAACATCAATTAATAATGCAGTGAACCCGATATAGGCAGATTCTAGCTGATTAAATAGTATATTATGTTGAAGTTCAGTTAGTAATGAACTCAGATTGGCACTACCGAATAGACCCATGATTATTTCAGGGAACGGTATGCGATTTCGTCTGTTCTCAAATAAACGTAGAGCTATACTGAAGTCACCTAAGCAGTAATTACTGCTTAGTTGCAACCCTGTTAACGTCTCACCTCTCACTCTGAAATGTGGATTATTGAGATTCTTATTCCTTGCAGTGATAGTTCGGTGTGAGTTAAATAAGTAGTTGTTTTTAGCTTGCTCAGGAGTTAGTTCTAACTTCCAATCCGCGTCATATTCAACTTCTAGCGTAACTTGGTTGGAATTATTCCCATTTCTTACAGGAATGTCGAGAATGATTGCAGTTGGTAATCTCCATCGAATTAAGTTGTCAGGAATGGCTATTTCTGGGATATAAACAAACAGGCCACCTGAATGTAGACTGCGAACAGGTGAATTAGCTAGATATGGCGGCAAATCAATTCTTAGCTTAGTATCACTTATTGCTGAATACTTCCAGCCGTTATCAGGACTTAACTCATTACAATATTCAGCAATTAATGTAGTATCTATTCTAAATATGTGATTGCTTCTACTAACCGCAAATTTATTCACGTTTGGAATAGAATTGTTGTTTAGATGTAACATTTCTAAAACTTTACTGTTCCGAGTCTTATTACGAAGATTAGTTAACGACTGGTCAACACTCTCCATCGTTACCATTAGGCCATGTGTAGGGTTTGCTACAGAAATTGTCATACATGTTCTCCTTTAAAATTATAAGGTATACCACAGAGAATTTTGTGGTATACCTTTTCAATCAATTAACAATACCTTCTAAGTCTACTTCACCTATACCAAATATTTGATTCATATCGAACACTAATTGACCGAAGGGCTGACCTCCGGTCTCATTGAATTCGGTTAATAATTCAGGTATTCGGCTAAATATATCTTGAAAAATAGCAATAGTAGCGGGTGGTGTAAAATAAGATGGCGTAACAGTGTAACCATCTAGTTGATCCTCCCACTCAGCGTCGAGTGCTATGATAGTTTTCGGGTTTATAGTAAATCCAATCCTATCAGCATCGTAATTCCACTTAATAGTACGTTTACGAGGTAGATTGCCTTTGATGAACGTATCAGTGCAATCAATCATTATAAACGTTTCAGCTTGCTGTCTAAATGCTTTCTCTTGCTGTCTTACTTTATCAATCTGACTGACAGTCATGTGATAACGATACGAAGTTAAATTATCAACTGACCGAGCGAAATGCAACATGCGCTGAACTCTAAATCCATAATAATGTGTACCGATTGAAGCATACGAAGTATTATTATAAAATTCATATCTGTTTTCACCTTGATCAAATATTGTATCAAAGGCAGATAATACTAACATGCTACCAAACGCTGTAAGTAAACGAGTATTTCGAGAATTGGGATTATTGAAGACATTGATACTACCATGACGATGTGGAAGTGTTGCTTCAACTACTTCAAGCTCGTTTGCTGAAGGTTCATTTTCTAATAAACGATATATCTCAGATGATATCACTGGATCACCTTGGGAGGCTATCTGATAATAGCTGTTAACATCTGTTCTAGAGATATTTCCCATATATAAATCCCAATCAACACCCGTAGGATATTTCTTAGAATGTATATTGTCATCCCACTCTTCAGGCTGGTTAGTACCATATACAGGCTCACCTTCGTCGTTCATCTCAGTAATACGTTCATTGAGCCAATACCAAGATGAATCAAACGCTGGAGAACCCATTATGTTATCTGGGGAGTTACTTGTTAGCAATTTGTACTTTCTAGTTGTACTTTCAATCTGATATCTATATTGGTTCTGATGGTATGTATCACTAGCCTCATATTGAGCGCTTAGAGGCGGAGCAGTCATCTCATCCCTTGCCAAGTCAACTAAATCATTCAAATCCAGTGGAACTCTTGATAGATTGTGAATTTCAAAATCATCGTCATCGACTAAGAAAATCTTACCCTTACGGTAAGTACGTTTCATTCTGTTTACAATATTAGCACCAATACCACCAGCGCCACGTACTATCATCATTGGATTGCCGTTTGTAACTCGGTAATGATCGGACAAAGATAATCCGTTCACAGTAACAGTGTTTGCAATCGGTAGATCACTGAAACCACCTCTTTCAATCATCCAATGTTTATCAGTTGCTAACGTTGCCGCTAATGATTCAATGAAATCAACAGGTGAGTACGACTGATCAATTACTAATTCATCAACTTTATCAAGAGCAATTTTATCTACTGTAAATAACATGCACATACTAGCAATACTAAGATGTGCATCAAGTAGATCGATCGATACGTTACTTTTATACGATCCAGATTGGTGTCTAACTCTGTCAAATGCATGACTTAAATCGACGAACGGACTTAATTCATGATCAGCTGACTGCTCTGGTCTGATGTCACACATGCTACATGTTAATACACATTCAAGCACCTCTAAATAGTTCTCGAATTCAAGGTCGAATCCGTTATTTATACTGTAAGAGTGATGATTGAAATCAAACCCAAACCAACCTGATAACAGAGGTTTCATCCATTTAGAGAAAATACTCCGCTTAGAGACACTAGACGTAGCTTGATTCTTAGCTTTCGAAGGAGCAAGAAAGTCAAGAATATTATCATTTGACTCAGATGAATCAGATATAAAATCAATGGTAGTGATTAACTCTTTAGGAGTAAATACACGTTCAAATATACCTGCATTTTGACTCTTAATGCAGGTGTGAAGTGATTCAAGATTATCAACTCTAACAACTGACTCCATCCCAACTACTATTGGTGTGCAATTGTCGAAATCAATACAACTGAAAAGAAGTTCATCATAAAATTGACGTGATACCCAATTCTTTTTAGCCGTATCATACGCTTCTATAGCAGGTTCGCCCATTGCCATAGGATTGATTACTATATCAACCTGAAGTGACTTAGGTGAAATGAAGTGCTCTACATCTTCATCAATCGGTTCAACCCAATCATCACCAGAGTCGTAGCGATCACGTATGGTCTTTATTGGGATACTGACAATTGAGCGAGACCGCCCTAACCGACTCGGTAATCTTTCAAACGAACTATACCGACTTGATGATATGATATAGTATATAACTGCCTGTTTGATATCTAGCATATCAAGGAAGCGAACTAGTTCTTTTGTGTTAGTATGGCTAGTAGCCATTACTGATACAGTTCTTCCGATCGGTGTGAATATCCCTTCAGAACGGGAACGTAAAGGTGTGAAGGCTGTGTATTTCATAGTATATCCTTTAATGAATTAATGATAGGTTCATTGTTATAATATATATTCAAAGGAATCTTTGGACTAAAGCGCAGGAACCTAAATTCATAGGTTCCTGCTTCAGTCTAACCTTTCTTAGCTAACTCCTTAACTTGCATGTTAAGCTCATACATTACCTTATTGGTAAACATCTGCATGTGTTGATCCGGCACTTGACGTGATACAAGACTCATTGGTGATAAGATAAAGTCAATGGTGTCTTCTGGTCTATGATTAGTATAAGGTTCTTCACCGTAGACAATTGTCTCAGCAGCGATGTTCTTAAGAGCTAACGATAGACTCATCTTGTCTCCTGGCTTCATCTTATCTTTAATAGTGATCATGAATTCAATTAATACACCATCGAATTGCTCACTACGACTCCGGCCAGTCTCGTTAATACCAACAAAATGGAATGGTAAGAATCTATCATCTCTGATATCAGCAACAGCATTCGCTTCAGCTTTGTATTTCTTATCATACTCTGTAATCATCTTCTTAAGAGAAGGTGAATACTCTTCAACCTCATAATTTCTATGAACCCGAATGTCAGTAACGATTCCAGTATATTTACTGAGTAAGGCATTCTTACCACCCTTCTCAATCTCTTCCTGTAACTCATCACCAAGCTTACTTAATAACTCCATTGTAGAAGTATCAGCCTCTAATGCCTTTTCAAATACTACTAAAGGATCATTAGTATTAACAGGAGTACCTATCTTGATTAACTTCTCAATGTTATCACCTTTACCAAGTGACACAACTGTCATCATTGTAATACTTGTAGTCATCTTATCAGCAATCTTCTGTGAAATAACAGAGGAATCTTCATAA
>Ga0055584_100003215_pt1 | contig 16154 bp, 15 predicted proteins | sample OSDHelmetaG_FD_58716 | JGI IMG/M metagenome (GOLD analysis project Ga0055584, IMG submission 58716) | Pelagic marine sediment microbial communities from the LTER site Helgoland, North Sea, for post-phytoplankton bloom and carbon turnover... | ecosystem: Environmental > Aquatic > Marine >... | reverse complement strand
GAATAGACCCGTACCAGCCCCTACATCTGTGATGGCAGTGGTGTTTCTAGAAGCGTTCTGATGTACTTTTTGGCAAAACGTTATAAATATCGGGAATAGTTTAACGGATGAGAACCGGTCGTAAACTTCATGGTAACGAGAATACAGCTCAGGTTTCATTGAAAGAGTCTGGGAGGTTGATTGGAATCGTTATTATTTACCGTCAGGTGGCTCGCTATTGAGTCTGCCTTCAACCATAAATCCTATCTATAGGCTAGTGGCACACAGTATTTGAAAGCCCAGCCGCTGATATGCCCACACCGTTATTAGTCGCATCAAAGTAACTTATTGCTCCGTTTACTAAATCTATGGCAGCTATATATGGTGCTTCAGAAAAACTTACAAATGCTGTTTTCCCGTCGGCAGTTGCTTCTGCGGATAAGGGTGTATATTTGAATTCACTTTCGAGAGTGACCGATTTGCTGTTGTTGTCGAATAAATAGTAGTTTTTATTGCTTGTACTAAGCAATAAATTCATGCGATCAAACTGGCCGACAACGACCGTATCGATACCAGTCTTAAGGTCGACTTCAGCAAAAGGTGCGAACTGATGTTGTTCAATTGCTGTAAATTTACCATTTACTTCATCTAACAGGTATAAAAAGTACCCTGCGGGACTGGTGTAGGGCCTTGCGGGTGTTTGGACGTCATAACTTTGCAATACTTCACGGGTATACGCGCTTACGGCAAATACTTTACTTGTGTTTTTATCGGCTACGTAGATATATTGCGAGTCTAAACTGCGGCTAGGCGATGAGAATGAGGATGGCGTGGCTTCTGCATAAAGATTCATCTCCCAGGTTTTACCAGTGTTGCTATCTATTATCCCAACAGATCCAGTCAGATTATTGCTGTAGTGAATGTCTACTTCATTCGGATCGAATAAAACGTCTGTGGTAGGTATAAAATCCGGAAGTTCCAAAATTGGCTCCATTGAGTAGGCGTGAAATAAGACGAATCCGCCATCTAGACTATCGCTAATGCCCAGCTTCATCCCTGAGGTATCTAGCACTACATGCCTTGGAGTCATAGTTAATTGAATATCTTTATAAACTGTTTTCTCCAATAAATTGATCGCGACAATCCTTTTATGTTCAATATTTGTGTAGATAAGCAATGGGGCATTGGGTGTCGCTAATATTTGATCAACGTGGTACTTGGTTTCAAATCGATACACGGTTTCATGTGTATGCACGCTTATAACATCTATCAGGTTCTCATCTGCATCTGCAGCAAATAAGAAGTCAGGAGTATTACGTAAACCAACCGTTGGGTTTAGCTCAGGTTCTTGAGCCGGCACCGAACTGGTTAGTGTCCAAAATAAAATTGCTAGTAACGGTTTCAAAGCAAACTGCTTAATCGATTTACAGCTCATAGTTTGTTTTTAGTGCAGTGATAATTTTATTAGGACCGTCGGCGAAAGCGAAAGCCTCTATAAAGTTTCCGGAAGGGTCTACAAGATATATATCGGGCGTGTGCTGTACCACGTAGCTCTTAGAGGATTTAGTAACAACAAAGCTAGCGTTCAGATTCTCTACGGTTTCTACTAACGCTTGATAGTTTCCGCTAGCGCCGACCATGCGCGGGTCAAATCCTTTAGCATATTGATCTGTAATTTCCGGCGAATCACGCTCATTGTCGACGCTGATAAACAAAGCTGCAGTTGGGATATTCGTGTTCCGTAGCACTGCTGCCATATTTGCAGCAATCGTCGGGCATATATGTTCGCAGCGTGTAAAGCCGATAGCAATTAGTAGGTACTTTCCACTGAACGTATTTGGGGTCACCTTTTTGCCGCCGCTAGTAAACAATTCGAATTCAATTGTTGGTATTCCTCTAAATGCTGCTGGGCTAGCCGATAGGTTGGGCTGATGCATGGAATGGTCCTGTGCAAATACCGGGCCCATCTTTATTACACTAAAAATGCATAAAAAGAACGTAATAACTACCAGAGCTTGTAGCAATAATTGTTTGATATTTATAATCAATTTATTGAATGTCCTATTCTGAGTGCTTGAATTGTAGCGCGGATAGGTACATATTCTGAGATAAGAGTGAGTTATATAGTCAATTATTACTAAATGGTACAACTGGCCACACAATCGGCCTCATCAATCGTCTTGCCCGCCGACCATAGTGAACGTTGGCTTGCATCGGTTGCGGAAGGGCGTACGGATATCGAGCAAGCGCGGATTCGTGCCGCTGTGGAGTATGCTCGAACGGCCCATCATGGTCAGTACAGGGCCTCAGGAGAAGACTATTTAAATCACACTATGGCAGTGGCAGGTCTGCTGCACGAGTTAGGGCTTGATACCGATTCGCTGATAGCTGGTTTGTTGCACGATACAGTAGAAGACACGGATGTTAGCAGTGGCGATTTACGCGAGAAATTTGGCGCTGTTGTTAGCCGTCTTGTTGATGGCGTAACTAAGATGGAAGTATTAGAGGAGTTTTCTGACGAGCAGCATTCCATTGGGCCGTCTCACAACGATAAAAAGAAGCATAAAGAGAATCTGCGTGCAGCGAGCTTGAGAAAGATGATGCTCGCAATGGTGGACGATGTGCGTGTTGTACTTATTAAACTCTGTGATCGTTTACACAATATGCGAACATTGGGTAGCCTTACGCCTGATAAACAAGAACGAATTGCGCGTGAGACGATGGATATATATTCGCCGCTAGCGAATCGTCTCGGCGTTTGGCAACTCAAATGGGAGTTAGAAGACCTATCATTTCGTTATATCGAGCCGTCAATATATAAGGATATTGCGTCAAAGCTTTCCGAAAGGAGGGTTGATAGGCACCGTTATATAAGTGAGTTCGTAAACTCTGTGAGCGAGGCCTTAAAGCAAGAAAACATTCACGCAGACGTGGGTGGCAGGCCAAAGCACATTTTCAGTATATGGAATAAAATGAAGCGTAAGGCGCTTGATTTTGAGCATATTTTTGATGTGCGCGCAGTAAGAGTACTAGTTGAATCAGTGCAAGATTGCTACGCAGTGCTTGGTTTAGTGCATACAAACTGGAATTATATTCGAGGAGAGTTTGATGACTATATTGCGACGCCCAAACAAAATAGTTACCAGTCTATTCATACAGCGGTAGTAGGTCCCGGTGGCAAAATTATAGAAATTCAGATTCGTACTCACGAAATGCACGAGCAAAATGAGCTAGGGATAGCGGCGCATTGGCAGTACAAAGAAGGGCGTGGTGAAGATGACATGCTAAATCGTAAAATCGTCTGGTTACGGCAGCTATTGGAATGGAAAGATGAAGTTGCAGATGCTAATGAATTTGTCGATCGTGTTAAAGATGAAGTGTTTGAGGATAGAGTCTATGTATTTACTCCCCAAGGTAGTGTGATAGACCTTTCCAGAGGAGCTACACCGGTGGATTTTGCCTACCAGATACATACAGACTTGGGGCATCGCTGCAGGGGGGCTAGGGTTAACGGTAAAATGGTTCCACTAACGTACAAACTAGAGACAGGGGAACGGATAGAAATCATTTCCGGTAAGAATAATCGTCCCAGTCTTGATTGGCTAAGTCCCCACCATGGTTACGTTAGTACTCATCGCGCCAGGAGCAAAATTCAAGCCTGGTTCCGACATGAGAATCGTGACGAAACCTTGGCTGCAAGTAGATTGGCTCTAGATAGAGAGTTAGAGCGACTAGGATTACAGTCTGTGAATCTAGAACGGTTGGCTCAACGTTGCGGTTTGAGTAGTTTGGATGAACTTTGTTTCAAGATTGCCGACGGTTCATTCAAGCTTGGCCGAGCGATATCCATTGCGCAAAAAATGATCCAGCCGGAGCTCGACGCAGAGCTTTCTGCGAAAAGCGAATTACTGCCGGAAAAAGGTTCAGCACGAAAGTCGACTAAGGCACTGCTCAAAGATGACCATGGAATTCAAATCTTAGGTGTAGGTAATTTGCTGACGAATATTGCGCGGTGCTGCAATCCATTACCGGGTGACGAGATTTTAGGCTTTGTGACGCAAGGTAGTGGAGTTACTGTGCACCGTTCAAATTGTAAAAATTTATTGCATCACCGAACGCGTTCTCCAGAAAGAGTGCTTGAGGTTCAGTGGGGGGTGCAAGAGATCGGCAAGTTGCCCGTAAATGTGCATATTTCAGCTTATGATCGAAAGGGACTGTTAAAGGATATCACCGCTGTATTTGCTGATGCTCACGCGAATATTCTTGATATGAGCACTCGAACTAATACTGCGAGTCAGGGTGTAAATATGTTTGTAACGCTAGAAATAGAGAGCATTCAGGTACTGAGCGCAGTGCTGACAAAGTTGAGCCAGCTTAGCCATGTCAATTGGGCGCGTAGAGTAAACCAATAGCCTACTCCCGATAATAAATGGAAAAGCTAACTTTAATTGGTCCGGGACGACTTGGATTGAGTTTAACTGGTCTTTGGCTGCAATCCGGCCAGATTCAGTTAGAGGCCGTGGTTGCGAGTAGTGCTCAAAAGGCAAATACCGCGGTATCTAAATTAGAAAGAGATTTGGGTTGGTCCCTGAGCACCAAGAAACAGGACGCGAAGGGGCAGGTCGTTAGCCGCGGGCTTATATTGATAGCAACCCCAGACGATCAGCTTCTAGGTTGCGCACGGCAGCTCATGGAGGAAGCTGATTTATCCGCCTGTCGGCAGATATTTTTCTGTAGCGGTAGTATTGAGTCACAAGCAGTTGCTGAAGCGCTGCGCCACAGCGTGCCAGTTGTCGGTGTTCATCCGATGATGAGCTTTACCAAGCGACTAATTGCACCAAATGAGTTTGAAGATGTTGTTTGTACTTTTGAAGGTATACAAGCGGAATCTGATTTGGTCGTGGATCTATTTCGTGCCATTGGGGGGCGTGTAGTCCCAATTGGGGCTCAATCTAAGCTACGATATCACCTGGGTACGGTTGTTGCGTGTAACTATATAAATGCACTTCGCATTATGGCTGAGGGTCATTTGGTTGCGGCTGGGATGGACTCTGAAGATATCCATGCTGGGCTCTCCAGATTAATGACCCAGACAATAAGTAATGTCAATTCGAGTGGAGCCATCAAAGCATTAACCGGTCCAGTCACACGCGGTGATGTTGGGCTTATCGAGCGTCAATTAGAATTACTCGAAAGTGATGAGCAAGATTATCAAGTTTACGTGGGGTTGGCTAAAGTCTTGCTAGATAAGCTTGATCTAGATCGCGGACTAACGCAGGAAAGTAGCAGGTTAAGAGCGTTATTGAACTCTAAATTACTTAGGAATAGATAAATCGCTCAGATACTGCAATGGTGGATAGCGGGCAGTAATAAATTTGGTTAAACTCCTGCTCTCATTCCATTGTTAAAATGCCGTGGCATTTACGATTACACCTAGAAGTTATCGTGATTACACGCAATCTTAAACCCCCGAGGTTAGTAATATGAAGGAGCCAGTTCGTGTTGCCGTCACTGGCGCGGCAGGTCAAATATCTTATGCCCTATTATTTAGAATCGCGTCTGGTTCAATGTTGGGGCCCGATCAACCAGTAATTCTTCAACTGTTAGAAATCCCCCCTGCGATGAACGCGCTAAATGGTGTGGTTATGGAGTTACAGGACTGTGCGTTTCCATTACTTAAAGCGGTGGTTACTTCTGACGACCCAGAAGTGGCATTTAAAGATGCTGACTATGCGCTGTTAGTAGGTGCACGGCCTCGTGGGCCAGGCATGGAACGTAAAGATTTGCTCGAAGCTAATGCTGCGATTTTTTCGGTACAGGGCAAAGCCATGAACGATGTTGCTAGCCGAGATATTAAAGTATTAGTGGTTGGAAACCCGGCAAATACAAATGCGTTGATTGCACAAAGTAACGCTCCAGATTTAAAGGCTGGCAATTTTACAGCTATGACACGTCTGGATCATAACCGTGCAATAACTCAGCTAGCCGAAAAGCTAGAAGCTGATACTACAGATATTAAACGTATGACAATTTGGGGTAATCACTCAGCCACACAATACCCAGATATTTATCATGCATCTGTTTCTGGTCAGGCGATATCTGAGTTGGTTGATGAGTCTTGGCTAAACGATACTTTTATTCCAACCGTACAGCAACGCGGGGCAGCTATTATCGATGCGCGTGGCGCGTCTAGTGCGGCTTCTGCAGCTAATGCTGCGATAGATCATATGCGCACCTGGGCATTAGGTACTGCGGAGGGCGATTGGGTTTCTATGGGTATTCCTAGTGATGGTAGCTACGATATAGAGCCTGGCATCATTTTCTCGTATCCGGTCACCTGCAGTGCTGGTGAATATACGATAGTCCAGGATTTAGAGGTTAACGAGTTTAGTCGAGTAAGGATGAACGGGACTGAAACCGAGCTGCGCGAAGAACGTGCCGCTATCGAGGGGCTGCTAGGTTAACTGTATAAATTTACTATTAATATTGTTTAAATAAAAAAGCCGCTGATTTTTGTCAGCGGCTTTTTTATTTGTTTTCTTACTATTTTCTATTGAGCGATTAACGTTCCCGTAAAATGGCTTTGATCAACACCGAGAGGCCAATTAACATAAAATTACTAACAAAAAAAAGGCTACCGGCGAACCGGTAGCCATTCGAGGAGAGTGAGTTATGAGTAAGTCAAGATCAAGAGTTTCTTAGTAAGTAGTGAGCTTGCTAAGCACTTATGAATCATTCACTTGCAGCTACCTTACCAAGCTAATAAACGCTGAGTAGGGTGTGGTTAATCAAAGTTAATACAAATACACAATTAAAAGTATTTGTTGCATTTCCGCACATCAATATGGTGTTTTTGCTACCACCAAATTCGCAAAAACTTTTAGTTATGCTTAAAACAAGCCCAAAATGAATGTCAGTAACAGTCATTATCCCCGTACATAATCGTATTAAGAGATTATGTCGTGCTATTGATTCGGTTCTCTGTCAGCCGGAGGTTAAAGAATTAGTTATTGTAGATGATGGGTCTGATATCGATATTGAATCTGCAATCAATCATTATCAGGATCGCCTGCGCTATGTTTATCAAAAACAATCGGGGGTCAGTGCTGCGCGCAACCGCGGGATAGATGAAAGCACGCAACCTTGGATCGCTTTTTTGGATTCTGATGATGAGTGGCTTGCTGGCAAGTTGTCTTTGCAGCTCGCAGGACTAGAGCGCAGTCGTCGTCTAATTTCACATACGGAAGAAATTTGGATACGAAACGGTATTCGAGTAAACCCAAAAAATAAACATTTTAAACGCGGCGGCTTTATATTTAATGATTGTTTACCATTGTGTAGCGTGTCACCTTCATCGGTGCTTATACATAAGGATGTTTTCTCAGACGTTGGATTGTTTGATACACAATTACCAGCTTGCGAAGATTATGACCTCTGGTTACGTATCGCGTTGCGGTATGAGTTTGATTTTGTCGAACAAGCATGTCTGAACAAATACGGAGGGCATGAAGACCAGTTGTCGCGCAAACATTGGGGTATGGATCGATTTCGCGTTCAAGCTCTCGATAAACTATTACGATCCGGTTCACTATCAGTAAATCAGAAATCAGCTGTACAAGCGACACTCATTGAAAAACTGCGAATTCTTCGTTTGGGTGCATTGAAACGAGATAATGCTGAACTTCTTACATGGCTTGATAAAATAGAGTTTGATGCGAAGTTAACAACTACGCTGTAAATAGTGTGAAATGCGTACATACTTTTTTCAGGTCCGTTAGCACTTTTTTGATAATGATTAATATTCTTGTTGCTCTAAATTGTGAAGCGAAACCGCTTCGGCAATTACTTAAGCTAAGATCGATGCAGGATTCTGCCCCATGGCGGTGTTACGCGAACGATCAGTACCGTTTAATTGTAACGGGATCGGGTTCGTTGAATATGGCAATGGCGACCAGTTGGCTATTTGGCGCGTATGGTAAAGCCTCGTTGTGGGTAAACGTAGGGTCGGTAGGGCATAAACACGCTGAGATTGGCCAGGTTGTAATTGCAAGTAAGATTAAAGACTATAGGTCAGGACAGGTATGGTTTACTCCAATCCTTCTGAATAGCTCATCTACCGCTACTGTTTGCAGTGTTGAGCGTGTGCAGACGCAATTTTCTGATCTGCAATTCTATGATATGGAGGCCGCCGGGTTTGTCCAAGCAGCTTTAAAATTCACTGAGCGCGAACGTATTCATAGCATTAAAATTGTTAGTGATAATCAGGAAGAGCAATCTGAAGATCTGGATGAAAAGAGATTGCTGGAGATTGTTGAGGCATCGGCCGAATCCGTGCTGGGGACGGTTCAACAAATTCATGACTCACTACTGCTGCGGGTGAGTAGTTCAGAGGTACGGTTTGCATCTAAAATTGATACAGATATTGAATTAGGCAAATTGAGGCGTGTCTCTAGCGCTCAGGAACACCGTTGGCGAGAACTTAAACGCCGCTGGCTAGCAGTAGGCTGGTCTATAAATGACATACATGGAGCCTTAGCCGTTCATAAATCAACAACCAATTTGCTCGACTGGATGGAAGCTGAGTTGTTGACAAAACCAGTATCGTTGGAGGCAAAGCCTTAATGGTTGCACAAGTCTATTTAGAGGAAGGGGTTCGCAATCATGTTCGGACCAAAAAGCTGCTGAAGCACTATTCAGAAAAACCTATTCTTTACATAGATCGACATCAGGAAGTATTTAATCCACGTGGACAAAATTTTCGCCTACAAAAACAAAAGCCTTCGTTAATTATTGCGGAAAAGCATGGTACCCGTGTGCATCCTGCACCGTCGGCTTATGGCACAGGTGGTAAGCAGCATTTCTATTTTTCGCACATGTTGAACTGTGTCTACGATTGTCGATATTGTTTTTTACAAGGTATGTATCGTTCGGCAAATTATTTAGTGTTTGTGAATTTTGAAGATTTTGTTAAGGATATAGAAGATACGATAAAGGGTGCGGGAGGCGAACAAGTTTGGTTTTACTCTGGATACGACTGTGACAGTTTGGCATTTGAGCCGGTCACTGGTTTTGCCGAGTTTTTTATTCCGAAGTTCTCCCAATGGCCAAACGCTATTCTCGAACTACGCACCAAGAGCACCCAAATTAGAAGTTTGTTGGCAAGGGAGCCATTAGAAAATGTTGTTGTTGCATTTAGCTTGAATAGCGAATCGATAGCGAACAAGATAGAAGAGCGAGCGCCATCAGTCGAAAAAAGACTGGAGGCTATGCGTAAGTTGCAGGAAGCAGGCTGGAAGGTTGCCGCAAGGCTGGATCCGTTGATATGGTACGCAGAATTTGAACAGGGCTATGATGACTTGATTCAGAGGATGGTGGAGCAGTTGGATTGTCAAGCATTGCACTCTGTTACCCTCGGTTCATTTCGTTTGCCTGATGGTTTTTTTAAAATATTGGCCAAGTTGTTTCCGGAACACTGGCTTTTTGCCTCTGGCATACAGTCTCGTGAGGGGCAACATGGATATACCGAAAAAGTTACCCAATTGTTACTGGACTGCTGCGAAGATAAGGTGAAACAGTCTATGCCTTGCACGAAAATTTATAGACATCAATAGTTAGAACGGGTTTGGCAGATGCCTGTTCATCAATTTTAGCAAGTAGCCGTTTATAAAAATCAGCGCGATCATCTTATGATTGCTAGATGATTTATGGGTGTCATGCGAGAATTGAAAAATAGATTATTAATAACAATAACAGCGAAAGGTATCTAATAGGGTTTATGTTGGGCGGAGCAGTGTGCCTGATAGCCGGCTATAGAGAGAGTAATGAGCGATCATCTAATAATATTTGACACAACTTTGCGTGATGGGGAACAAAGCCCCGGCGCATCCATGAACCTAGACGATAAAGTGCGCATTGCCCGAGTGCTGGAGAAAATGCGAGTCGATGTTATTGAAGCGGGCTTTCCGATTGCCAGCCCTGGAGATTTCGATTCTGTTAAAGCTGTGGCGGAAGCGATACAGGATAGCCGTGTTTGCGGTTTGGCTCGAGCAACGGTGGAAGATATTGAACGCGCTGCCGAAGCGGTAAAACCTGCGAATGCCAGTCGCATACATACCTTTCTTGCGACCTCTCCGATTCACATGAAGGAGAAGTTGCGGATGACACCGGATCAAGTGCTGGAGCAAATAACGTTTGCTGTAGATTTGGCCCGTAATTTTACCGATGACGTGGAGTTTTCCCCTGAAGATGCCAGCCGTACTGAATCAGATTTTCTGTGTCGAGCTGTCGAGACGGCTATTCGGGCAGGGGCGACGACGATTAACATTCCCGATACTGTTGGGTATGCCTGGCCTGAGGAATTTGCGCAATCGATCGCTAACTTGATAGAACGGGTGCCAAATTCAGATAAAGCGATTTTTTCTGTTCATTGCCATGATGATTTGGGGCTATCAGTCAGTAATTCGCTGCAAGCTGTTCTTAAAGGTGCTCGCCAGGTTGAGTGTACGATCAATGGGTTGGGTGAGCGCGCAGGAAACGCCTCGTTAGAGGAGGTAGTTATGGCGGTGCGAACTAGACAGGATATTTTTCCTGTCGATACTCGTATTAATACAAGGGAGATCGTGTCTGCAAGCCGGCTGGTTTCGAGTATTACCGGTTTTCCAGTGCAGCCGAATAAGGCAATCGTGGGAGCAAACGCATTCGCGCACGAATCAGGAATTCATCAAGATGGCGTTATTAAAAAACGTGAAACTTATGAAATCATGCGGGCAGAGGATGTAGGTTGGGATACAAATAAGATGGTGCTAGGTAAACATTCTGGGAGGAATGCATTTAAGACCCGTTTAACCGAATTAGGTTACGAGTTTTCCAGTGACGAAGATCTGAGATCGGCATTTGACAGATTTAAAGAATTAGCCGACAAAAAGCACGAGATATTCGACGATGATTTGCAGGCTCTAGTCAGTGAAGAAATAGCGGAGAATTATCAAGATAAATATCGTCTTATCTCACTTAGTGCCAATTCAACGATGGATAAGAGTTCTAGTGCTAATGTAGCCATCACTAATGGTGTTACAGAGCTAAACGGCGATGCTCAGGGCGATGGGCCGGTTGATGCGGCCTTTAAAGCAATAAAGTCTTTGTTAGATACCAAAGCTTCATTATTACTATATTCAGTGAACAATATTACAAGTGGTACGGATTCATTGGGCGAAGTTACCGTTCGACTTAAAGATGGATCAAGAATTGTAAACGGAAAGGGTTCCGATACAGATATCGTAGTAGCATCGGCAAAGGCCTATATAGCTGCGCTCAATAGATTAGCTAACAGCGAAAGACGTTTTCATCCGCAGAATGAAAGTTTGGTTTAACGTAAATTATTGTCAATACGGAATATTGTGAAATACGATGGATAGAAACCAAATATTGACTGAAATAGGTATCGATATTTGGATTAGAAGCGATGAAATGGGATCTAAACCGGATACTCCCATTAAATTAAAATTGGACATTGCTAAACAAGCAGCTTTGACTGATTCGTCTGCTCTTCAACAACAGCGCATAGGGCAGACCCCTCAAAAATTAGATAATGGCAGCAGTATGGACCTTTTAAAAGCCGAAGTTCTGGTCTGTCAGCGCTGCCAGCTAAGCAAATCTCGGTTTCGAGCGGTCCCTGGGCTAGGAGATATAAAAGCTAAGTGGATGTTTGTAGGTGAAGCCCCTGGAGCTGAAGAAGATCGGCAAGGAGAACCATTTGTTGGGCGGGCAGGGCAATTGTTAGATAATATTTTCAGAGCTCTTGGTGTCGCTCGAGAAGATATTTATATTAGTAATATATTGAAATGTCATCCACCTACAAATCGCGATCCACGGTCAAAGGAAATAGATGGCTGCCGTGATTTTTTAAATCGCGAGCTACAAATTGTAAATCCTTCGGTGGTTATAGCGTTGGGGGGGGTAGCAATTCGAGAATTACTACAAAATGATATGCCCATTGATAATTTGAGGGGCAAGGTACATAAGGTCGCGAGTTCTGAGATTCCTTGCATCGCAACGTATCACCCAGCGGATATACTGCGAGAGCCGTCTCAGAAGAAGCTTGTTTGGGAAGATTTATTGTTAGCGAAATCTGTCGTGACTGAAAGTTCTGGGGGGCAAGTATCACAGACCTAAGGGTGATAATTACTTGAAGCTTGTTGATTGTGTGGATGTGTAGTGGCTGGTAACAATATTGAAATTCGAAATTACGATCTAAAAGATCTGCCCGAAATTCTGAAAATTGAAAAAAAGGCGCACACTAACCCTTGGTCAGAGGAGTTTTTTAGTAAGCAGTTTTCAGGCTCTACACGTGCGTTATTAAGTTTAGAAGATAACCAGGTCTTAGGTTACCTTGTGTATCAACAAGTGCTCGACGAAGCTGAGGTGTTAAATCTGGTGACTTGTGTGGAGCGGCAAAATCAAGGGTATGCTTCACGGCTATTGAATCAATTTTTGATGTCGCTAGAGCCTTATCAGGTTAAACGCGTGTATCTAGAGGTCGCGAGCGATAATTTGGCTGCAATAGCGTTGTACACTAAGTATTTATTTGAGCCTCACGGAATACGCAAGGATTACTATAAGCGTGAAAACTATCGATGTAATGCGATTTTGATGTCGAGACGATTAGAATGAGCTTTACCGTTGACACTAATTCAGTGCCTGATAAAGAGATAGAAGCTGGAAAGCAAAACTTCGATAGTTGGTTGTTAACATCTGCCGGTCGATATTATTGGGAACGTGAAGCTTGCGCAATTGATGAGCATTTAAAATGTTTGCCTGGGCCACATGTGCTTAGCTTGGGTACTGGTTTGTCTGCGGGTAAGGCCGCGGCGCTAGCCACGAATCGAGACTTTCCCTATCTTTATGTGGCTAGTTCACACGAGCGAAGCTATTCATCGAACAAGGACAATATAAAAAAGGTAGAGAACCATAGAATATGTTCTGTGGTGCTAGAATCATTGCCGTTTGAAACTGATTCTATGTCTTCCGTGTTGGCGATTCACTCGCTTGAGATGTGCGTCAGACCTGATCAAGCGCTTCGCGAGATTAAACGGGTTTTGCAGCCGGAGGGTTATGTCTTATTCTCTGGATTTAACACTATTAGTCCCAATTATTGGGGTATTAGCACCTGGGCTTTGCGTGGTTCGCGATATCCAAATACTATCTGGCATCCTCGGCTCTCAGATTGGTTGCGTTTACTGGAATTTGAAGTCGTCGCCAGTAGCATGTTCGCCTATGCTCCTGGTTTTATCGCATCTAGAATGCCTGGCGTTAGTGAAGCGATTGAAAGTGCTGGTGATCGATGGTGGCCACTACTCGGTAGTGGGTATGTGTTAGTGGCGCGAAAGACTGTGTTAGGGAGAAAGTTGGTAGGTGGAAGGTTAACCTCACTGCTGGCGCACGGAAATGTTGTGCTGGGATCCTCATCTACTTCATCGAACCGACAGACACGTAAAACATCGGATAATTAAGTGTAAATAAAGGGCCTTATGATATAAGGCTAAGGGTAAATTTTTTAATACCGATTAATTTATGAGTAAGGTTGTTATTTATACTGATGGGGCGTGTAAAGGTAATCCCGGGGCTGGGGGTTGGGGTGCTTATCTCAGCTATCAAGGCAGTGAGAGTGAACTCTACGGCTATGAACCTGAAACGACTAATAACCGCATGGAAATAAAAGCCGCGATTGAGGCTTTAGCTGCGCTTAAGCGTTCATGTCAGGTTGATCTATACACCGATTCAGAATACTTACGCAAGGGAGTTACTGAATGGATGCAAGCTTGGATTAAGAATGGTTGGCGAACGGCTGCCAAGAAGCCGGTTAAGAATAAAGACCTATGGTTAGAACTTGAAAATCAAATCGCCCGACATAAGATTGATTGGCATTGGGTTAAAGGGCATGCCGGTGACCCAGGCAATGAGAAAGCTGATGAGTTAGCTAATTTGGCGATTAGTGAAGCATTAGGCGAAGGGTGACTGTATGGGTAAAAAATGAATATTAGGCAGATCGTACTAGATACGGAAACCACCGGATTAGACCCTCGTCAGGGACATAAGATGATAGAAGTTGGATGTATTGAGCTTCTTGATCGTAAATTAACGGGTAAAAATCTTCATTTTTACGTAAATCCAAAGCGAGAGATTGATGCAGGTGCGATTGCTGTTCATGGAATTACTAACGAATTTTTGGAAGACAAACCTGTTTTTTCTGATATTGCGAAGGACTTACTGACATTTCTAAAAGGTTCAGAAGTAATTATTCATAATGCCCCGTTTGATGTTGGTTTCCTCGATAATGAGTTTGTTGATTGTATCGACGGTTATAAAACACTTACCGACTATTGTGAGGTGTTCGATACCCTGGTGCAGGCAAGACAATTGCATCCAGGGCAGCGAAACGATTTGGATTCGCTTTGTAAACGCTATGAAGTAGATAATTCGAATCGTGATTTACACGGTGGCCTTCTCGATGCCGAAATATTGGCAGATGTGTATTTGCGTATGAGTGGAGGCCAGACTTCATTGGTTTTAGGTGAAGAGGCGTCTTCGGTTGATACTGAAACAGGGGAGTCCAAACCAATCGTACGGCCTAAAGGTGTGTTGCCTGTGGTAAAGGCTAATTCAGTTGAGTTGCAAAATCATATAGAATGGGTAGATCGTCTGGAGCAAGCCACCGGAAAAGAATCGGTTTGGCGCAAGCTTCAACATTAAAACATAAGGCAATTTGGCTCATTTAAATCGACCTTATTGATGCCACTGCTTTTCAAACCAGATTATTGTCTTGGCCGTTTCTAGACGCCGCTGTGTTTTATAAATTAGAAATAGGTCATTCAAGTCTAATCTGAAATTGAGTAATTAGACCACTGAGCATGCGTGCGAGAAGTTTAGTAATTAATGACATCCATAGCCAATAAGAATGATTTGCGAAGCTATAACCTGTCGGGGTTTAGCTTGCAGGGGGCTGAGCTAGGCGGGGCGAATTTAAATGAAGCTCGATTGGTGGGCGCTGATTTAAGCGGAGCTGACCTTTCTCGAGCAGATCTTTCCTGTGCTAATTTGCAAGGGGCTAATCTTGCTGGAGCCGACCTTTACCAGGCTAAATTGGCTGGGGCTAATATGAGCGGTTGTAATTTGACTAATTCTGACTTAACCGCAGCTGATATGCGCGATGCACAGTTAGCCGGTGCGCAAGCAAATGGTGCTAAATTTGCCGGTGCCAATTTGGCAGGAATTAGTGCGAACGGAGCTGAATTTGAGCATTGCGATTTCTCTGACGCAAATCTATCAAACGCTAAGCTTAGTGGATGCAGGTTGGCTTACAGTATATTCGTTAAATCAGACCTAACTAAAGTGACGTTATTTTCTGTTGATTTAACAGGCTCTGACTTGAGGGGGGCGCAGTTGGAAGATGCCAATTTGAGTGGGGCGATGCTGCATTCAGTTCAGATGGGCGGTGCGTACATGAAAAATGTGTCGTTGAAATCGGTTGATCTAAGTGCAGCGAACTTGCACGATACGATGCTTGAAGGAGTGCACCTTAGCGGTTCTAATATGAATGGTGCAATATTAACCGGTTCAGATTTAAGCGGTGCTCGTATGAATAATGTCTCTTTGCTAAAAGCCGTGTTAACGGATGTTGAGATGATAGAAGCTAACCTGTCGAATGCGAATATTCGGGGTACAGCGATGCCAAATGCAAACGTTAGTGCCGCTAATTTAACTGGTTCGGGTCTGTATCGGGAAGATGCGCCTCATGCCCACAATGGATTACGTCACTCAGATACTACTCGTTGGGATGACCCAAATCGGAGGCGTATAATCCAGGCGCGTAACCGCTACCTGGAGCAGCGCATAGAGCTAATACAGGAGGTAAACTTTTTCCAACGGGTACTTAAATGGACTGGGCTCTAACAAAAGATAGATTTTTTTAATTGCTGGTAAAGCATTTGTCAATTTTGACAAAGATATACGTTACTTAGACAGTCATGTGACGATTTAATTTCCTATAAGATGGTTAAATTTGGATTGTTTTAGACCCTTAAAAATACCTGTTATTTCAGCTTGACCATCTATCAGCTTGCACGTACATTACGCGCTCCGTGTCGCAGGGTGGTTCTCTTTAGGGGCCATAGCTCAGC
>Ga0055584_100003213_pt1 | contig 16164 bp, 16 predicted proteins | sample OSDHelmetaG_FD_58716 | JGI IMG/M metagenome (GOLD analysis project Ga0055584, IMG submission 58716) | Pelagic marine sediment microbial communities from the LTER site Helgoland, North Sea, for post-phytoplankton bloom and carbon turnover... | ecosystem: Environmental > Aquatic > Marine >... | reverse complement strand
AATATTAAGTTAATATTATCTCGCTAATCTATCCAATAACAACACTTACAGAGGTTAAAAAATGACGACTATCGCTGTTATCGGTACCGGCAATATGGGCGCGCCAATGGCAATAAATCTCGCCCGGGCCGGGCATCGAGTTCAGGCCTTTGATATTGTTACTGAAAAAATGCAACCTTTAACAGCTGACGGCATAATCGCAACAGCGTCTCACCGCGAGGCACTGACCGATGCGGAGATGGTCTTAACAATGCTGCCTTCCGGGATTGAAGTGAAAGATGTTTATTTCAACCAGGTTATTCCCTGGGCGCCCGAGCATTGCCTGTTAATAGACAGCTCCACCATTGATCTTGAAGACGCGCGAGCGGTCCACCGGAAAACTGCCCAGGCAGGTTTCAATATGATTGATGCGCCGGTGTCTGGAGGTACCGCTGGGGCCACAGCAGGCAAGCTGACGTTTATGATTGGCGGTGACAGCGCAACAATAGAAAGCGCACGCCCTGCCCTCGAAGCCATGGCTGGGCGGATTATTCATTGCGGCAAGGCAGGCATGGGACAGGCCGCAAAAATGTGTAACAACATGATGCTGGGCATTCAGATGGCTTCTGTGGTCGAGGGGTTTCACCTTGCAAACAAAATCGGTCTTGCTGACGAAAAACTGTACGAGGTTGCATCAAACTCGTCGGCTAACTGTTTTTCTCTCACCGCGTTCTGTCCCGTACCAGGCATCGTCGACGTATCGCCGTCAAACAATCAGTATCAACCTGGGTTTTCCACAGACCTTATGCTGAAGGATATGGCGCTGGCATTAAACGCTGCTGAGTGTAACGCCCTCGACCTTGACCTTGCTCCTGTAGCCGCCGAACTCTACAAAAGCTTCAGTGAAGCGGGCAATGGCAGGTTGGATTTCTCCGCTATTTATAAAATGCTCGAGTGAAACTTATGATGTCTTGTCGGCGATCATTTGATCCAATGCAACAATATTTTTCGCCATTCTGATAGAAGCAACGTCAATCATTTTGCCATCAATACTTGCGGCACCCTGGCCCTGTCCCGCGGCCTGTTCCATTGCTTCAAGGATTCTGCGTGCCTGCGATACCTCCTCCGCGGTGGGGGTCATCACCTCATTGGCCAGTGCAATTTGTGACGGATGGATCGCCCACTTTCCTGAATAACCGAGTGCAGCAGCACGACGCGCAGCCAGCAGATATCCCTCGCTGTCGCTGATATCTCCGTAAGCGCTGTCTACGGGGCGAATACCGTTGGCCCTGCAGGCAATTACAATACTCTGTAGAACCGGATGCCAGGGATCACCGGGGAAATCCGGATTCAGTCCACCAATATTGGTGGTCCGTGCGCCGCAGCTTGCAGCAAAATCCCCTGCACCAAAATGCAGGGCCTGCAAGCGCAGGCTTGCCGAGGCAATTTCTTTGACGTTCATCGCACCCGCTGCAGTTTCAATGAGCGCTTCAATGGCGATTCGGTGCTTTATCCCCATATTCATTTCCAGCTGCCCCAGCAGGCAATCGAGCATATAAATATCAGATACAGTACTGGCCTTGGGTAACATAATGCTATGAATACCCTGACCACCTGCTTCGACGATGTCGATCAAATCACGGTACATGAAGTGTGTATCGGGACCGTTAATACGGACCATCAGCGTTTTACCGCCTGCGCGCCAATCTATTTCCTGCACCGCCTTTATCACGTTAGTTCGTGCCTGTTGTTTGTCTGCCGCGGCCACTGAATCCTCACAGTCAAGCATGATGTAATCAGCCTCGCTGGCGAGAGCCTTGTCGAACATACGCGGATTGATTGCGGGTACGGATAGCACGCAGCGCTGCAGTACCGGTGGATGATCTTGGGCAGTTATCATACTCATCAGGAGATTTTGAAAGAAAAATTTAACCGAATTGTATACCCACTGCCGTCGCCCCCATGACCTGATCCTGGAATACGCATCGACCGGGGTCATTGCCAGCGGCACCAGCTGCCACCATCAGCGGAATCAAGTGTTCCTCCCTCGGATGCACCTGTCGCGCATAGGGCGCCTGACGCCATGAAATCAGTTGTTCCCTGCAATATAAAGGCTCGGCAGCAGTGACATCAATCAACCAGTTATTAAAGTCGGCAGAACCCTCCAGCTCCGTATCCGGCTGCATCATTGACGTTAGATTATGACTGCTCAGCCCGCTTCCGACGATTAATACATTCTGCTCTCGCAATGGTGCGAGCGCTTGCCCCATGGCAATATGCAACCCAGGGTCGAGACCTTGTAACAAAGAGAGCTGAACAATCGGTAAGTTGGCATCGGGGAAAATCAGTTTTAAGGGAATAAAAACACCGTGATCGAAGCCCCTGTCAGGGTCAAGTCCAGGAGCAATACCCTTTTTCTCCAACAGCTCGAAACACCGGGCTGCGAGATCGGGGGCACCCGGAGCCGGGTAATCCAGCTCATAGGTATGGGCCGGAAATCCGTAATAGTCATAAATCAATGGCGGCGATGTGCTGGCGGTAAGGGTTGGCCGAGGCGTTTCCCAGTGCGCAGAAATCACCAGAATGGCAGCAGGCTGACGCGGTAAGGTGGTAGCAAGTGCGGACAACCAGTTGGCCATTGACGCCCAGGTATCGGCAGAACCCAGGGTCCAATCCATAAAAAAACATGGCCCACCGCCATGAGGAATATAGAAGGTTGGCTGTGTAAGGGTCGAGTTCACTGAAGATTGTATTTACAACAGAAATGGAATCAGGCTGATTTTGGCAGAAAATGGTCATTGCTCGCTCTATATTTGCTGATTTATTTGAAACTCACGCCTATCCATGATAAAAGTCCGCTTATCGGAGCTTATAAACCGAATATCGGGTGGCAGGATCGCAAAAAAATACAAATAGCGGTTGCCAAATTAAGTTTGTTCAATTTAATCACGGTTTTACGTGTGTAAGGGGGTATCGCCAATGGCGCATCGTTCATATTTCAACAGCTTGCGTGGCAAAATCACAAACCGCGCTCTTCTTTTAGGTATTCTTCCCATTGTCCTCATCGGTGGGCTTGCTTATAGCGGTTTGTCGAAACTCATTGCTGAAGCAGATCAAGGGCTGAATGCCAGTCGTACCGAACTCCTTGACAAGGTTGTAGGGGCTAACCTTAGCGCCACTGCAAATGGAGTGGTACAGCAGCTTGACGGCTTTATGCTTGAGCGCATCTCTGACGCCGTCACCTGGGCCTCGGCGCCCAATGTTATCCAGGCAGCGCGCAACGCCGCAGGGTTTCACCGCGGACGGGGCTTCCTTGATTTATCTATAGATGAGATAGAGGCACAGTTCGAAAACCAGAAAAGCCTCGGCCTTTTCCCCGAGACTAATGCCTATCTGGCTACTCAGATTGAAAACTCGCTGCACTTTGGCGAAGTTTTTATCACCGATGAAAACGGTTATAACGTTGCATTGACTAACCCGACCTCAGACTTCGTGCAAAGCGATGAAGGATGGTGGATTACGGCAATGGACAATGGGATTTCAGTCGGAGAGGTCGAATTTGATTCATCCGCTGGCATCTGGTCAATTGATATTTCGGTGCGAATAGACGACCAGCAAACTGGCAAACGCCTCGGTGTTATGAAATCGGTTCTGGGTGTGAGCCTGCTGCAGGAAGTTGCCGATAATCGCGCCAATGAAATTACCAGTGGCGAAGTGACGGTAATTAACAAAGACGGCCTTTTGCTTGCCGAAACCGCGAGTAATCATAGCGCCGAAAGAATCATGTCTGCGGCAGGAAATCTGAGTGGCAGTGGCAACCTGGGGATACAAAGTGCGATAAACAGCGATCAGAATGGTTACACCATAGGCGAACAAGAAGTGCTCGGTTATGCGCGTTCCGCTGGCGCAGAGCTATATGACAGCGTGGTAAAAGGCTTCCAGGGTTTTAACTGGATGGTGCTGGTACAGCAACCTACCCAGGTTGCGTTAGCACCCATTCGTAACCTTGATAAAGTCCAGGCAGATCTTGCCGCGTCACGAAAAAATACGTTGCTGGTTGTCGGCGGGTCTATCGCAGTGATTGCTTTGATCGCATTTATCATGGCAAATATGCTTTCTCGCCGCATTATCGGTCCATTAAATGAACTGCAGGAAGCCGCCGAGCGCGTTGCCAAAGGCGATACCTCCAGAGCAGTGAGTATTGACTCAAATGATGAGATTGAGGACCTGGCGCGGATTTTTGATCGGATGCGCAACAGTGTGGCAATCCTGATCACACGATACAAAAAAGTGCAACGGGATCGAGCTGCCTGAGCGGACTCCCTCCAACCCAATAGAGTTATTGCCGGTCGCTGTGCAATCTGCGCCGGTAATAACCTAGTTCACACCTTCACAGAATTGCGCAATCCGCTTGCAAGCCACTTCAAGGCTTTTCTCGTCGGTCGCGAATGACAGGCGGAAATAGCCTTCAGTGCCAAATGCCGATCCCGGGACAACAGAAACGCCCTGCTCTTCCATCAGGGCCATCACCCAGTCAGCATCCGACAAAAGCCTGGTGCCTGCGGCGCTGGATTTATTAAGCTGATCTTTGACTGAAATGAACAGATAAAATGCACCCTGTGGCGGGAAGCAGTGAATGCCATCGATCGCATCAAGTGCCGCCATTGTCTGATCACGGCGTTTGCTGAAACTCTCTAACATCCCGGCCAGGAATTCCTGGGGACCGTCCAGGGCTTCAACGCCGGCCCATTGTGCTATGGAGCAAGGATGCATCGTAGACTGCCCCTGAATCTTGCGCATGGCAGCAGTTAATTCCACAGATGAAGCGCCATAACCCAGTCGCCATCCGGTCATCGCGTGTGATTTGGATAAACCATTTACCACAAGGGTGCGTGGTTGCATCGATGGCACCGCTTCAGCAAAGCTGGCAATGTCAATGTCGTCATAGACAATCTTTTCGTAAATATCGTCCGTCATCACCCAGACTTGCGGATGCTTCATCAACACTTCACCAATGGCTTGCAGATCAGACGGTTGGTACACTGCACCGGACGGATTCGATGGGGAGTTGAGAAATACCCATCTGGTGTTCTCCGAAATCGCGGATTCCAGCTGAGATGGACTCATCAAAAATCCGCTGCTCTCCTCTGTTTGTACAATAACCGGCTTGCCGCCAAACAATCTGACAATATCCGGATAACTGACCCAGTAGGGAGCCGGTATAATGACTTCATCGCCCCGTTCAAGAGTAGCCATCATCGCATTGAATATGACCTGCTTGCCCCCGGCACTTACAATAACCTGATCAGGGGCGTAGTGGAGTCCACTGTCTCGTTTCAGTTTATTGCATACCGCCTGGCGCAGCTCGACAATTCCTTCTGCCATGGTGTAGTGGGTCTCGCCGCTGTCCAGCGCTCTATGTGCTGCTGCGCGAATATTCAAGGGGGTATCAAAGTCTGGTTCGCCCGACGCCAGGGCAATAATATCTCGACCCTCTGCTTTAAGTTGCTTCGCTCGATCAGCTATAGCGACCGTAGCTGAGACTTTTACATTCGCCAGTCGACTGGATAGTTTAAGTGTGCTCATTTTATATATATCAATTAGTTATTCTCTTTACATCAAGTACATTCTGAATTTTAGAAAGCTGCGCGAGGGTCTTGCTGAGGCTCTTCAGACCGGAAACTTCAAGCCGTAACTGCACTTTCGCTATATTCTCATCGTCGGTTTCCATATTCACTTTTGATAACTCCAGCCTGGCATCTTTAAGCACCTGGGTAATATCGTGAAGAATACCGCTGCGGTGAAAGGCAGATACCAGCACTTCTACAGGGTAAGTCGCCGATTCGTGCAACCCCCACTCTACCTCAATTAAACGATTCTGTTTCTCAGCTGACAACCCCTGAATGTTTTTGCATTCCTGATGATGAATAGTGACACCGCGGCCGGTAGTGATATACCCCACAATCTGGTCTCCGGGAACCGGCTGGCAGCAACGCGCCATGGTTGTAAACAAATTGCCGACACCATCAACCTTGAAACTTCCAGCTTTTGGTTTTGCCAATGCTTTCTTGCTGTCAATGACCGGCGTCGAACGTCGTTCCAGCTCCCTGCGATAGGGCTGCAATGCTCTTGATAACTTGTAGTCTCCAGCACCGAGCGCCGCAAGCAGGTCATCCGCCCGAACGTAGGGTGTAGCATCAGTAATCCGCTCATAACTCAAATCATCCAGACCGAGCCTGTTCAATTCACGTTCAAGCATCGCCCGTCCTTCAGCGAGGTTCTGGTCATAATCCTTTTGCTTGAACCATTGTTGAATCCGCAATCTGGCACGCTGGGTTTTAACGTACTCCAGCTCTGGTCGTATCCAGTCCCTGCTAGGCGTACCTGACTTGGTCGTTTGAATCTGCACCTGATCTCCCGTCTGCAGCTGATAACCCAGCGGCACCATCTTGCCATTCACCCTTGCCCCCCTGGTTGCATGGCCGACTTCAGAATGAATTGTGTAGGCAAAGTCGATTGGGGTCGAGCCTAGGGGTAAATCTATTACTGTACCAGCAGGTGTAAACACATAGACCCGACGACTTTCCACTGAGTCCATCAGCGCTTCAGCCAGAGTCTCATCTGTCATATCCTGCTTCCACTCCAATAGTTGACGCAGCCACAATATTTTGTTGTCTATACTGTCTTCCTGCTGCTTTCTTTCTTTATACCGCCAGTGCGCGGCGATACCGAGCTCATTGTTTTGATGCATTTCCCTGGTTCTAATCTGTACTTCAACGCTCTTATCCTCGGGGCCGATGACGACGGTATGAATGGAGCGATAGCCATTTGCTTTGGGCGTCGCTATGTAATCGCTGAATTCACCGGGAAGATGGCGCCATCGTGTATGCACGACACCCAAAGCAGAGTAACAATCAGCAATAGAATCGACCACAATCCTCACCGCCCTTATATCCCAAAGGTTTTCAAAAGCCAGACCCTTTTGATGCATTTTTTTCCAGATGCTGTAAAGGTGTTTTGGCCGACCATATACCTCCGCAGAAATATGATTATCAGCCAGTGCACTATTCAAAATATCAAGCAATACCTGGATATAATGTTCTCGAGCATCCCGTTTCTCATCCAGCATTGCCGCCAGCTGACGATATACTTCAGGATCCTGATAACGCAGCGCAAAATCCTCCATTTCCCATTTCAGCTGCCATATACCAAGCCGGTTAGCGAGTGGTGCAAACACGTCCAGAGTGAGCTGACTCAATTGTTGTTGAGCGTGCCGCTGCTGATGTCGCGCATTTCTCAACAAGCGCAGCTGATCCGCAAGTTTCACCAATACGACCCGCACATCATCGACCATCGTGATCAACATTTTGCGCAGCTTGTCTTCGTTTGCCTCAGGATCAGCGGAACGATCAGCATGTCGCGAAAAAGATGATAACAGCTGCAGTTTTTTAACACTCTGAACTAATAGAAAAATTTTATCGCCGAATATTTCAGCAATCACTTTTTCCATTGGTTTGTCCATATCTAAAGCCGTGTGCAACAGCGCTGCAACGCAACCCTCATTATCCATACCCAGACCTTGGAGAATAGACACCGTCTCCATGGCGTCACTGACTCGACCGTGATCGACGCCTTCTAGCGATTGCAACCAGGATAATCCGCCCTCTACTGACGGTGGGTCCATGGTATTCAATAGTTGATTTATGGTCATCAGACAACTGGAAAGGAAAGTCACATCGTCTTACAATTGTACCGCTGGATCGCCCCCGGTGGGATTACACAGATAACAATTTATACAGATTGACAATTTATATGCTGAACCAAATACCCCATTCTGCGGACGGGTTTGAACTGGAAGAAATTGACGGTGAAATTCTGCTCTACTCTCCTGCCTCAACTCGGTCGGTATACCTGAATTCAACCGCTTCCCTTATCTGGCGCTTATGCGATGGCCAGCAAAGTGTCGGCCAGATCATCGAGCAGCTTAAAGACGCATTTCCCGAAGCACAAGACAGCATTGAGCAGGATGTCGTCCATTCAATTCAACTTTTTGTCGACAATGAAGCAGTTTCGCTGACGTCCGCAGCCTGACTATTTTGATGGCTAATAGCGCAGTAGAAGCAACCGTTACCTTCGACGGCCACAAGGTTTCAATTGAATACAGTGAAGGTGAAGGTGAAGGTGAAGGCGAAATCAAGCCACTGATTGAATTTTTATTCGGCGATCTACCAGTCGAACAAATCGCCACCAATGAAGCCACATTCGTCATTGAACGACCGACCGGCCAGGATAACTGGCAACTGCACCGAAACCAGTCAAAACTGTTTAGTGGCAAAGACCTGAATGGCCTGGGAAACACCCTCGGTGGGGAAGTACTGTTCACTCTGATTGAAAACAACCAGAGTGGAATGGCGATTCATGCCGGACTGGTTTCCACTAAAGATAGTTCAATCCTGCTCCCAGCAGACAGTGGCTCGGGAAAGAGTTCGGTCACAACATGGTTATTAACTCAGGGCTGGTATTATCATACAGATGAACTGGTAATAATAAACCTTCAAAATGGTGCCTTGAAGGCCTTTACCAGACCATTAAATATAAAATCTCATGGGCTTGCCCCGATTGGTGAAATATTTGATCTGAACAGCCATCACGGGGAACTTAGAGCGTCAAATATGGTGACCATGATTCCACACCGTCTGGTTAATCCCAGTTATCGCGAAGAAATACCTCCACTAAGCGCCATTGTATTTCCACACTATTCAAAAGACTCAGAGCCAGGTATCCAGAAAATATCCGGCGCCGAAGCGGGGCTCGAATTAATGCGCAGCAATGTAATTGCCAGAAACCTTCCTGGACACGGTTTTAGCGATGTTACAAGGTTAGTGCGTCGTTTGCCGGCATATAGGCTGCACTACCAGCATTTTGATGATCTGCCATCGCTATTCAAACAGGTCAACCTGTAGCACCCTATGACTGTATGACAAGCCAGGCAGATGCTGTAACGACACTGTTACGCCAGCTATGCGTCATCGAGCTGGAGCAACATCACGTAGAGTCAATACTTGAAAACACCGCAGCGATTAATGACTGGGATATGCTGGTCCATCAGGCCGAAATCCATGGCTTATCAAATCTTGTTTACCATCATCTGATAAATCTCGGGGTTGAGATTCCCGCCATTGCGAAAACGCAGTTTATGGCGTTAAAAGCCCGGCACCGCAGGGCAAATCGGGCGCGCCATAAGAGCCTCGAAGAAATACTTGAGAAGTTTTCCGAACGAGGGCTCGCTTCCGTGATACTGAAAGGGGCTGCACTTGTGCACCTGATTTACCCATCACCTGAAATGCGGCCTATGAGCGATATTGATATTCTGGTAAAAGGTGCTGAAGCCAATGACGCGCAGCAATGTCTGCGTGATATCGGCTTTCGTGCAGGCGTACACCAAACAGGATTTCTGGCAGACCACCACCACTTGCCAATTGCTTCAAAAACCGAGAACGGAATTGGACTGCAAATAGAAATACATCATGACGCATTGTCTGGTGATGTTGTCGGTTCAATAAGACTGGATGCTGAGCATGCACCACTTCAAAGATTCACGGTGGGACAGCAATCCGCCTGGGCGCTGGGACATACCGATATGTTACGTCACCTGTGCCATCATACTTTTGAACCGGTTGAAAATATCAAGTTGGGGGCCGTGGCAGATTTATACGGCTATGCATGCAAATATTATACTCAGCTGGACAAAGACGAAATTGCGGAGAAACATCCCTATGTGTTGAATATCTTCACACTTCTACACTACCTCAGTCCGCTGCCGAGATTGCTGCAGGAATGGATTAAGCCTCCCACCGCCCCCGCTCCTTCCGACGTAGGCAAAGGTTACATTCCAATGTCAAAAACCATAACCGAACATAAAAACATTATTGCCCGGGTCAAACACCTGGTGAACGCTCCGGACTGGTGGCTCCATGGTTTTTATAACATTGACCCTGAAAACTCACTGGTCTGGACACGCTGGGTCAGCCACCCGCTACAGGTTACTCAATGGGTCTATCGCCGAATCAGAGCGCGCTCCGCGAGCCCCTGATACCAAGGTGATATTCCCGCCCGCTATGGTAAGACACACCAGTCCTAGACGGGTCGCATCGGCACGTTTAATTGCGAATCTGCAGTTATTATCCCCCCCCGATTACCAATTTCCACACCGCCATAGCGCTGGGAAAAATAATCAGGCAGGGGACGATCATCAGGCATCGAAAGCCATAGCCTGAGAAGGTGTCTGCGCATTGCCGGGTCAGGGAAATCCTGGAATGCACGGCGATCGTGTAACAACGAATGATTATAAACAAATTGCATATCACCTGGCTGGAAATCCATACAGAAATGAAGTGAAGAATCATTGGCCAGAGCGTCAAAACAATCCATTGCCTCGATTTGGCCATCACTCGGCGTCGGCGCTTCGGCAAAACGGCTTGCGCTATCTATGTATAGCCGGTGATAGATCCCGGTTAATAAATTGTGATGCCAGTTTAAGACAGGAATCATAAAGAAAGGCTTCTGACCTTGTGGCACTTCGCCGCGCCGATCCGTTGCCACGGATTTAAAGAGAAACGGCACCAGCTCGGGGCGCCTTTTTTGCATTTCATTATAAATAGTCACCGTACTGACCAACATGGACTCACCACCATTTTCTGCACCCCGCAAGCACATCAGAGCAACGACATCGGTGGAATCAGTATGAAATGTCTGCCTGGCAGAGGTCTGGTAAACACGCGCTTCTGGATCGTTGCTATCAGCCCCGATATCATACACATGCCCGAGAATATGGCCCACCGCATTCTGAGAGCGGGCTCGTCCTAAATGGACGCCGATGCCACAAAAAATTACTACCGCTTTATCCAGGGAATAGCTCTCTACCGGAAGACCTCGCAGCAGGTGAAACCCGACGCCATGTTTAAGAGTTTGTGCAAGTTCCTTGAGAGGTTTTTCCAGCCCGGGCAAAGGAAAGTCTTCCACCCGCATTGCTGCAGCAGACTTTCCACTTGCCAAAAATTCCGTGGCAGCGGATTCAATCTGCCGAATCTGCTTATCAGTCAAATGCCCCTGCCAGCGTGATGGATCAGCTGCCAACTCAGGGCCGTACCATGCCACCGGGCTATTTATTCGTTTTGGTGGAAGCACTTCTTCGATGATCTACATCAGCATTGTTGGAACACGTCATTATAGCCAATGACGCTGATCGGCAGAATTGTCCGGAGCCACAATGGTCAATTTATTTAATCTTTGTGCAGGTGAACGAGCAGATTTCTGCGATAGTGGCTCGCTCTGTGCTCCCACAGGAAAATTCCCTGCCAGCTACCCAGACCCAGACGACCGTTAATCACGGGAATCGACAGGGAGCTCTGGGTCAGCATGGATTTAATATGGGCCGGCATATCGTCGGGGCCTTCCTGGGTATGGGTGTAGATTGGGTCATTTTCCGGTACCAGTCGATTCATCCATTGCTCAAGGTCTCGCCTGGCATCCGGGTCTGCATTTTCCTGAATGAGCAAACTCGCAGAGGTATGTTGAATAAACAATGTACACAGCCCATTACCGGTAACCTTCGCATTCACCAGCCCCTCTATTTGGCCCGTCACTTCTGTCAGCCCCTGGCCCAGGGTATTGATTTGCAGAATTTCCAGCACTGCCTGATCTATCCGCGAGGATGATGCATCTTGTGCAACGATTGCAGCCTGGCCTGAGCTACATGGGTATAAATTTGAGTGGTAGACAGACTTGCATGACCTAACAACATTTGTACACTGCGCAAGTCAGCACCATGGTTCAATAAATGCGTAGCAAATGCATGACGCAATGTGTGCGGGGAAAGACTGTTGTCTATCCCGGCCAGCACCGCATAGCGTTTTATGTTTTGCCAAAACGCCTGGCGACTCATACCACTGCCCCGCCGAGTAACAAACACCATTTCACTGTTGCGTTGACCGAGCAATTCGGCTCGACCCCGATCAAGATATCTCTCGATCCAGCTGAGTGCCTGGGCACCCAGGGGCACCAGTCGCTCCTTATCACCTTTGCCAATGACACGACAGGCACCTGCTACCAGATCAATTTCACTCAATTTCAATTCGATCAACTCACTGACTCTGAGTCCGGTGGCGTATAATGTTTCCAGCATCGCACGATCTCTGACACCTAACCCCGTGGCGGCATCAGGCGCTTCGATTAGATTCTCAACTTCCTGCTCTGAAAGCGTCTTTGGTAGCGTCTTGCCCAGCGACGGTGACGCTATATCCGCGGTGGGGTCAAAATCAATCCACTGTTCGGACAAAGCGTAGCGGTAAAATCTTTTCAAGGAAGAAAGTGACCGCGAAAGGGTCCGGCGACTGCCACTTTCACTCCGCAGATCGAGATAATCTCTTAAGCAATCCCGATCTACAGTAAACAGTCGCTTTTCAGCTGCGGCCAAATACTGCAGAAAATGTTTGAGATCTGAGCGATATGCGCTTACTGTATTCTGGCTGAGACCAGCTTCAAGCCAGACTGAATCAAGGAAGGTATCGACCAGGCGGTATTCTTCCGCGGTAATTTTAACTTTGGGGGACACTATTTTGCGAGGGTTGCAGACTCGACTCACGCAACCATAACTGCTGTAATTTCTGTTGCAGGGATTGCTTACGCTGCTCCTCCCCGGCGCGTTCCAGCAGATCCTCAAATAAGGTCCTGGCATCCGAAAAAAGGTTGCCTTCGAGCAACGCGTCTGCTGCACGGAATCTAGCGGATTCACCCCATTGGTCAAAACCATTCTCCTTCTGCATCGCTGAAAACAGGAAATAGTCAGCGGCCTTTATATGTTGCTTGGTGGCACTATAAGACTCAGCAATCCAGAATGCGATTTCCCGGGTGTACTTGCCCCCTGGTGAACGTTTATCAATCTTTAACAGTAGCGGAATCGCCAGAGCATGCTGATTGACTGTCTGTAAATCAAATACTGGCTGTAAAATACTATCGGTCTGCTCGGGTGTTAGTCGCTCAAAGCCGTTCACCCACTTCTCCAACTGGCTCGCCCCCTCCTTATGTCGACCAGCAATGATAGCAATACGACCGGTGTAGATCAGCCAGTCTGCAAACTCCATTCCTGGCGGAGGCCCGGAAACATTGGCATTTGCATCCGCAGCCAGTTGTACATCTCCTTTTTCTATAGCCACATTGGATAGTCGAAGAGCAGTAGCGGGCGCAAGTTCCAAAGGACCTAATATGGCACCGTCACCAAACAGGTCGTGCAAGATCGAAGTACGGTCACTATCGATAGCAGCGTTGATAAAGTTATCGATACCAAGCTGGCGAATAACCGGATTATTTGCCGTAACACTGATATGCGACCAGACAGATCGTCTTAGTTGTCCTTGTTCAGTTGGAATCAGCCGAGCAAAATCAATCCAGGTATTTTCTTCGCCTGCGAGGTAGCCTGCTCTATTCGCCTGATTGACGGCAACAACTGAATAGGCCTTTACCAGGTCGGTTACTCCATATCGAGGCATTGCTCGGTTAAGTAATTCATCGTGACCAACGGCAGTATCAAGATACTGTTCCAGCAGATCAATCTGCTCAACGCCTGGTCCGGAAATCTGGGCGGCGTTCACCATCATTGCCAACACTGCGCGTTGCATGTTTTTGTATGCCTTCTGGTCGCGAAACTGGCGACCGTTCTCGATAACCTGAGAAGGAGATAAAGTGTTGTTTTTAAGTCTTGCATAGGTGCGCAATAATCGCGCCTCAGGCTCGTCAACCGGAGCCAGCAAATTTACCGCTTCATCCGGCTCTCCGGATTGCAGGGCAATCCTGGCAGCAAGTAACAGCCAGCTCTTGTCCTGAGCGCGAAAATCCTGCTGATACAATCGGGCACTCACGTTTGCTTCTGCAACAAGTTGATCGACAAGATAGCTTTCAATTACCTGTCGCCTAAGTGCAGACTTATCGCGTTCCGAAATGGAAGTTGACAGCAACTGCCTGCGCAGTAGTCGTCTGGCACGCGCGCCGTCACCCAGGGCTACCAGGGCACCAATAGCCTGCTGTTCCCCCTCCAGTCTAATTGCAGCGGGAAACGCCGGAGGAATTCCCTGCACCCTGTCATACAATTTCTGCCAATTGCCAGTGGTCTGATAGAGCGCCCATAGCTGTCGCTCCCAATTAAGCCACTCACCACTCGGCAACAAGGCTGGCCCCTGCTGCTCCATAATTCTCTGGGCGAGCTCCAGCACATTGGATCTTATCAGCGTTCTTACTCTGAGCAGTTCCGGGCTGGCAGGCACTTCTTTAATATAAGCCGCTTGCTGACCGTAACCCACAGCAGGTAAGCCTGCACACAGCAAAAAAAACAACCAAACAGACCATAAAAAACGGGCCCACAACAGGCCCGTTTTTATCATGCAGTCTGGCATCACTTCTCCCCTGCGCAACTGCGGTAACTATCTCCGAATTTTTTCCTTAATTCGAGCTGCCTTACCGGTAAGTTCACGCAAATAGTAAAGTTTGGCACGCCGGACAGCGCCACGACGCACCACCTCGATTGAGGCAATCATCGGACTGTGAGATTGGAAAACCCGCTCAACACCTTCCCCACCAGTACTCTTACGCACAGTAAAAGAGGAGTTGAGACCACGATTTTTCTTGGCAATCACAATGCCTTCGTAAGACTGCAGGCGTTCACGCTCACCTTCCTTTACCCGCACCTGAACCTTAACGGTATCACCGGGGCTGAATTCAGGGATGTCTTCTTTTAGCTGCTCTGCTTCGAGTTGTTGAATAATATTACTCATCTTGTTGGTGCTCCAGATTAAACTGTTTCAATAAATTCTGTTCAATATCGTCTAATTGCCGCGCCTCAAGTAAATCAGGTCGCCGCTTCTTTGTTCTCCCCAGCGACTGTTTCAATCGCCAACGAGCAATTTCTTCATGGTGCCCGCTTAACAAAACCGGCGGTACACCCAGACCCTCAAACCACTCGGGCCTCGTATAGTGCGGACAGTCTAGCAGGCCATCAGCAAACGAGTCCTGCTGGGCTGACTGCGCATTCCCGAGCACATCAGGCAATAACCTTGCAATGGCCTCAATTACCACCATCGCTGCAAGCTCACCACCCGCAATCACGTAATCTCCAAGGGAGATTTCACGATCAATCCGGGTCTTGATCAAACGCTCGTCAACACCCTCATATCGTCCTGCCAATAATACCATTTGGTCCAGACTGGCAAGTTCGGACACTATACTCTGATCCAGTTTCTCACCCTGGGGCGAGAGATAAATCACCGGCCCTTTATTTTCGCTGCGCACCCTGTCAATACAAGCCGCCAGTGGCTCCGGCATCATCACCATACCCGGTCCGCCGCCATAAGGCCTGCCATCCACCGTTCGATGCCGGTCCTCGGTGTCATCCCTGGGATTATAACACCCCAGCGAGAGGCTACCTTTTTCCAGCGCCACCCGGCTGATACCACACGCCCTTACCGCCTCAAACATCTGCGGGAACAGCGTTATCACGTCAATCTGCATGGTGATTAAAAATCGGCATCCCAGTCAATCAGCAGTCTCCGCTGATCGAGGTTAACTTCAACAATCACCTGTTCGATCCAGGGCACCAGGCATTCAACCGGCTCACCTTTGCCGTCTTTACCTATTACCACCAACACATCATTGGCACCGGTTTCGAGCAAATGGTCCACTTCACCGAGCAATTCCCCGGCTAGATTGCTCACCTCTAACCCCATCAACTGGGTCCAGTAGTACTCGCCGTCCCCGGCCGGCTCAAGATCCTCAACCGGCACATTGATCACCTGACCAATCAGTGGTTCCGCACTTTCACGACTAGACACACCTTCCAGCCGCGCAATCAGACTTCGTCCCTGCTTCCGGGCCTCAGCCACTTTAAAAACCGACGGCGCTTGCATCAATGGACCTGAAGGCTTTCTCAGGCCGCCTTCCTGACCTAGCAGATACCAGTTCTTATATGCCAGAATGCTGTCCTGTGGACGGGTATATGACTTTACCTTGACCCACCCTTTGACACCAAAATGTCCCGTCACTTCCCCCAGCACAATTAAACCAGGATTCCCAGGGGCGTTTATCTGGTCCACGTGACCTTAGGCAAGGGCGGTCATTATCGCTATACCGACAACACCA
>Ga0055584_100003212_pt1 | contig 16174 bp, 17 predicted proteins | sample OSDHelmetaG_FD_58716 | JGI IMG/M metagenome (GOLD analysis project Ga0055584, IMG submission 58716) | Pelagic marine sediment microbial communities from the LTER site Helgoland, North Sea, for post-phytoplankton bloom and carbon turnover... | ecosystem: Environmental > Aquatic > Marine >... | reverse complement strand
CAGAAAATCAGCGGGCCCCTTACAACTAATCACGCGCTGTTCTGCTGAGTTTTCGCAACATTGTGATGCTCGCCCCTCTTCACATAGCCTAAAAGTGCGGTCAGCGCTGCTGGTGTAACCCCGGCAATGCGCCCGGCAGCACCCAAGGTTGCAGGTCGGACAGTACGGAGCTTCTCCCGCATTTCATTCGAAAGGCCTCCGATCTGCTCGTAATCTAGGTTTTCTGGCAAAACCAGGCTCTCATCACGCCTAAAAGCGACAACATCAGCGTCCTGACGGTCGAGGTAACCGGCATAGTGACCGTCAATTTCAATTTGCTCGACGACAGAAGCCGAAAATTCACCCAATTTTGGCCAAATATTCGCCAAACGAGGCACATCTACATCGGGAAATCCGAGTAAATCGTGAATTGTCCGATGCCGGCCGTCTTGTTTAATCTTAATACCCTGCGCTTTTGCCGCCCTTGGCGTCATGGTTTCGGACTGAACAAAGGACCGCGCTTCATCTAACTGCTTACGCTTCTCTTCAAACACAGTCGATCGAACGCTGCTGATGCAGCCAATTTCCATGCCGCGAGGCGTCAGCCGTTGATCAGCGTTATCCGCCCGCAAGCGCAAGCGATATTCTGCGCGCGATGTAAACATGCGGTAAGGCTCTTTAGTTCCCCTCGTAATAAGGTCGTCTATCATCACGCCAATATACGATTCCGCGCGGTCAAGAATGAAAGGCGCGCTGTTACCCGCAGCCAGCGCCGCGTTCAGCCCGGCCATTAGTCCTTGTGCTGCTGCTTCTTCATAACCCGTCGTGCCATTGATTTGCCCAGCGAAATAAAGGCCCGACATCCTGTGGGTTTCCAATGTAGGCTTCAACGCGCGCGGGTCTACATAATCATATTCAACCGCATAGCCAGGCTGAATAATGACCACGTGTTCCAGCCCACCAATGGTTTTGATGAACTCTTCCTGTATCTCGATAGGCAGCGATGTCGATATCCCGTTAGGGTAAACCGTGTGGTCATCTAGGCCTTCGGGCTCCAGGAATATCTGGTGTCTGGATTTATCGGCAAACCGCACGACTTTATCTTCAATAGATGGACAATAACGCGGGCCGCTACCCTCTATCTGTCCCGTATAGATGGGTGCTCGATCCAGGTTTTCCCTAATTATTCTATGGGTTTCCTGTGATGTATAGGTTTGGTAGCAGTTAATCTGCGGTGTCTTTATCTCGTTGGTCAAAAAGGAAAAGGGCGATGGAATATCATCGCCTTTTTGGACTTCCAAGCCGCCCCAATCAATGGTTCTGCCATCCAACCGCGCAGGCGTGCCTGTCTTCAAGCGACCAAGGGGAAAGTCGAGCTTTCGAAGCGTTTCGCTTAATCCATTACTAGGCCCGTCGCCAACCCGGCCGCCTGGGCTTGTTTCCTCGCCAATGTGCATAAGGCCCCGCAGAAACGTACCAGTTGTGAGAATGACCCGACCGGCAGATATCTCCGTGCCGTCCGCAGTTATCACGCCGCCAACAACAGGACCTTCCGCCGTCGTCGACTGAATAAGGTCTTCAACCGCCGCTTCCATAATGGTCAAATTGTCAGTATTGGCCAATTCATCTTGCATGGCGTTTCGATAAAGTTTTCGGTCGGCTTGTGCGCGGGGGCCCCGTACAGCAGGGCCTTTTCGGCGATTTAGAAGCCGGAACTGAATCCCACCCTCATCTGCAACGCGCCCCATAATGCCATCAAGTGCATCAATCTCACGAACCAAATGGCCCTTTCCCAGCCCACCAATGGCCGGATTGCACGACATTTCGCCAATCGTGTCCGCGCGATGCGTTACCAACAGCGTTTTCGCGCCAAGGCGCGCAGAGGCCGCAGCCGCTTCGCAGCCTGCGTGCCCGCCACCGATGATGATAACGTCGTATGTATCTTGAGCCTGTGTCATGGCCGCGCAATCTATAGGCAGACGGCCCAGGAGTCAAAGAATGCTGCGGAAGGGGGACACCAATGTTTCACGTGAAACATTTCCTCAACAACCACAGTTTAGTGAGATAAATTTTCTACTTCCCAATACAGAAGTCTGAAAAGATAACGTCCAACAAATCTTCCACATCAACCCGTCCCGTGATTCGCCCCAACGCCCTGCTGGCCAGTCGCAAGTCCTCGGCAATCAATTCGGGTTCTTTATTGTTGGCCGCGCCTGTTAAGCCGCGTTGAAGTTCTTCCAGGGCCTGCTCCAGGGCTTGCCGGTGTCGAATACGGGTGATGCCTGGGGCTTCTTGCACTTCCATGCCTTTAACAACGCGGCTTTCTATTTGTGCCAAAAGCTCCTCAACCCCGTCACCGGTTTTGGTGGAAATTGCCAGAAACCCATCGCCGGTGGCTGTCTGCACCAAATCACTTTTGCTGGCAACAACCAGTTCCCTATTTTCCGGCGGCACTTCTGGCAGGTTGTCGGCACTATAAAGCCGCAAAGACAAGTCCGCGCCTGAAGCCCGCAGCTTTGCGCGTCGGACGCCCTCTTGTTCGATAACGTCGCCGCCATCACGAAGCCCGGCGGTATCAACCAGTGTTACGGGGTATCCCCCCAGGTTTAAATGAACCTCAATCATATCCCGCGTTGTGCCAGCTATATCTGACACAATAGCGACATCTCTTTTCGATAGAGCATTGATTAAGCTCGATTTTCCTACGTTCGGCTCGCCCAATATAACAACCTGAAAGCCGTCTCTAAGCCGTTCACCTCGGTGTCCGTCATCTAGGTGCTCGGCAATATTCTTGGCCAAAGCTTCGATGCTCGGTAATACGTGGGCGATGAGGTCCTCTGGCAAAGCTTCTTCGACGAAGTCCAGCTCGGCCTCCATATAGGCCAATGATTGAACGAGGTCGTGCCGCCAGCCCTCATATATTTCCCCAAGGGCGCCGTCCATCTGTCGGACGGCCTGTTGCCGCTGCGCTTCTGTTTCAGCCGCGATCAGGTCGGCGATACCCTCTGCCTCAGTTAAGTCTAACCGCCCGCTCTCAAAAGCACGTCGGGTAAACTCTCCCGGTTCTGCTGGCCGACAGCCTTCAACGGCAGCCAGCGCGTTGAGCACTGCATCTACAACGGCTACACCGCCATGAACGTGGAATTCAACCATATCTTCGCCAGTAAAGCTTGCCGGCCCCGGCAACCACAAAACTATTGCCCGGTCGATGGGAGCCCGATCGATAGGCTTTTGTACCTGCGAGCTTTTCGACGAACCGTAAAGCGCCCGCACACTTGCGCGCCTCGGCTCTGGCACCAACCCGTCGGTTAAGGCCTGCACAGCAGCACCTGCTTGCGCGCCAGACAAGCGAATAACCGCGATGCCCGAAACACCCTTGCCCGATGACAATGCGAAAATCGTCATAATTTTCTACTATTCCTGCTGGTCCAGCGGCAGGGTCGTCTGATCTGGTGCCATCACCAAGCGCTCGACGATCTCTCCCCCTTGTACATGCCGTTCCAAGATCTCGTCTATATCGGCCTCACAGCTATAGTGATACCAGGTCCCACCGGGATAGATCACCATGGTGGGCCCCAACTCACAGCGGTCGAGGCAGCCAGCCTGATTGACCCGCAACTTCCTGATCTTCAGCGCTTTGCCACGCTTCTTCATATAGTCTCGCAATTCGACCGAGCCCTTCTCACTGCACGAACTGCGGGGGTGCCCTGGCTGCCTTTCGTTAACACAACAGAATACATGGCAGTCGAAATAGGGTTTTATTTCCTCGGTCATTAACACATTATCCCATTGTTTTAATTGGTGTTTTCATACTGTCTCTCACCAGCACCGTCACTTGTTCCAGCTCGAATCCAACTCCGCCGCTGCATCCTACTAAAACACGTGCCATATTGGCATAAATTCCAATCGCGTACAGGTCAGGCAATGAGCGAAAATCTTCTGAAGCAGGAAACAAGCCCCTATCTGCTGCAACACGCAGACAACCCCGTTCACTGGCACCCTTGGGGCCCAGAAGCGCTGGCCATGGCCAAAGAGCTTGATAAGCCAATCTTGCTGTCGGTCGGATATGCAGCATGCCATTGGTGCCACGTTATGGCCCATGAAAGCTTTGAGAACGACGCGATCTCGGCCCTGATGAACGAACATTTCGTCAACATTAAGGTCGACCGCGAAGAACGCCCGGACATTGACACTATCTATCAATCTGCTTTGTCTGCACTGGGACAACAAGGCGGCTGGCCCCTCACCATGTTCCTGACACCTGACGGAGAGCCCTTCTGGGGAGGCACGTATTTCCCGCCAGACGAACGCTATGGTCGTCCTGGCTTTGGTAGCGTGCTTGAACAATTATCGACGGTCTATCACACGGAAAAACCTACAGTTGAACAAAACCGGGTCGCCCTGTTGGAACAGCTGAAAGGCACTGACCGCGCCACCGCCAATGACAGTTTTCTACCCGCCAATTGCTTGAAGCAAACCGCCGAGCAACTGTTGAACCATATTGATTTAGACAAAGGCGGCATGGGCGGCGCACCCAAATTCCCCAACACGCCGGTGTTTGAACTGTTATGGCGCGCGCGTTTGCAAACCGGTATTGCCGATTACGGCCGCGCAACAGAACAAACGCTCGAGCGCATGTGTGAAGGCGGGATCTATGACCATTTGGGCGGCGGCTTTGCACGCTATTCCGTCGATGCCGAATGGTTCGCGCCGCATTTTGAAAAGATGCTCTACGACAACGCCCAATTGCTGAGCCTGTTATCACTGGTATGGCAGCGCCATAACGACCCACTACTGCACCGCCGCATTCAGGAAACGGTAGCCTGGCTTTTGCGCGAAATGATCGCCGAAAACGGTGCATTCGCGGCCACTATTGACGCGGATAGCGAAGGCAAGGAAGGCAAGTTCTATATTTGGTCGACCGCAGAAATTGCCGACTATTTAGGGACAGAAGCAGATTTCTTCTGCCAAACCTATGGCGCACGAGAACACGGCAATTGGCAAGAAGGCGGTGCCAACGCCAATATCCTAAACAGGCTGCACCTGCCCTATCCACCAGACGAACTTGAAGAAGCCAGGCTGGAACCCATGCGCAGAACGCTTCGGCGGGTTCGCGACGGCCGTATTCACCCCGGCTGGGACGATAAAGTATTGGCCGACTGGAACGGTCTGATGATTGCCTCGCTGGCCCACCTGAGCGCGGCCTTCGCTCAACCTGAATGGCTGGATGTTGCCATCAATGCTTTTGAAGCCGTGTGTCGCGACATGTCTCATGAAGACGCTAACCGCCATGCCCGCCTATCGCATTCCTGGCGCCTGAGCCAGGCTCGTGTTGATGGCCTGTTGGACGACTACGTCAATATGTCCCGCGCCGCCCTTGCTTTGTATGAACAAACAGGGACAGAGGCTTTTCTAGACCATGCCTGCGCTTGGGTCGCCACCCTGGATGCCCATTTTTGGGACGAAGACGAAGGCGGCTATTACCACACAGCAGACGACGCTGAAGCCTTGATTGTGCGCACCAAAACCGTTGCGGATAACGCTGTCCCCGCCGGCAACGCCGTTGTTTTGGAAGTTCTCGATCTGCTTTATTTGCTCACTGGCGATGAAAACTATCGGCAACGTAGCCACGCCCTTATTGGTGCTTTTGCCACAACAGTAACGGCCAGTCCTATTGGATGTGCAACCTTTATCAACAGTTTTGACAATATTAACAATGGGTTACAGATCATCATCATTGGCAATCGCAGTGCGGATGATACCCGGGCACTCCTTGCTGGCATTAACCAACAAAGCCTCCCCGGAAAGTTCGTTCAGATCGTCCCGCCAACAACCTCGCTGGCGGCCAGTCACCCAGCCTTTGGCAAAGAACAGATAGACGGCAAAGCAACCGCCTATATCTGCAAAGGCCAGACGTGTTCTCTACCCCAGACCGAAGTCGGCGCGATGATAGAAACAATCAACGATCTAATGGCTATTCGCTGAGTTCAATAAGCCCTTCAGCCCAACAGAAAGACACTGATCTTGACCCAACTTTCAATGCACAGCCCTGTGGGGGACCTAACGATCAGCGAAGATGATGGAGCCGTCGTCTCAGTTGATTGGGGCTGGGGTGCTCAGCAAACCGAAACGCCACTTCTATTGGCGGCTCGGAACCAGATCAATGCCTATTTCGATGGAGAAAGTGCCGCTTTCAGCTTACCGATAAAGCCCCACGGCACTGACTTTCAGCAAAAGGTCTGGCAGACCATTCAGGCCATTCCTTACGGCGAAACGTCAACCTATGGCGACATTGCCAAAACCCTGGGCAGCGCAGCCAGAGCTGTCGGCGGGGCCTGCGGACGTAACCCGATACCAATCTTAATCCCCTGCCACCGGGTGTTGGGGGCAAACGGCAATTTGGGGGGCTATTCCGGAGAAGGCGGCCTTGAAACAAAGACTGCGCTTTTGCGATTGGAAAGAGCGCTGCCTTAAGCCTAGACTTGGATCGATCCAATCCAAACAGTGAGCCTCTCATGAACAACCCATCCCGCAAGAACTCTGTTAGAGCCATCCGTATCGAGTCCTATGGTGGGCCCGATGTCATGCAAGTTGTTCATGTCGACTTAAACGCCCCTGGCCCCGACGAAGTGTTAATGCGGAATACCGCTATCGGGTTCAATTTCATTGATACCTATCACCGAACAGGCCTCTACCCTTTACCCCTGCCTGCAGGCCTGGGGGTTGAAGCCGCGGGCATTGTAGAAGCCATCGGCGAAGGCGTAACCACCCTGGCAGTTGGCGACCGTGTTGCCAGTATGGGCGGAGGCCCCGGCGCCTATTGTGAGGCCCGGGTCCTAGACGCCCACATGGTCAATAAACTCCCCGATGGCCTGGACGACCGTATGGTGGCCGCCTCCATGCTAAAGGGCCTGACAAGCTGGGCGTTGCTACATCAAACATACCCGATCAAAGGCGGGGAAACGGTTCTTATCCATGCGGCAGCCGGTGGCGTTGGCCTTATTCTATGCCAATGGGCCAAACATCTAGGCGCCACTGTCATCGGCACCGTAGGCACCGATGAAAAAGCTGCGCTGGCAAAATCGCATGGCTGTGATCATGTCATTGTTTACTCGAAAGAAAACTTTACCGAACGGGTGAAAGACATTACCGGGGGCCAAGGCGTGCCTGTCGTCTATGATTCCGTTGGGAAAGATACTTTTGAAGGATCGCTCGATTGCCTTGAACCAATGGGCTTGCTGGCCAGTTTTGGCAATGCATCCGGACCGGTAACCGGGGTTAGCCTAGATATGCTGTCAGCCCGTGGTTCCCTATTCGTTACCCGCATGACCCTGGGCACAACCCTGGCCATGCCCGGTAAAATGCAAGAAGGTCTTGATGCTCTGAATGAGGTGCTGATGTCTGGGGCGGTCAAAATCGAGATCAACCACACCTATAAGCTCGACGATATCCAACAGGTACACATTGATGCTGAAGCCCGCAAAACATCAGGCTCCATCATCATTGAGCCCTAAGTATTCATTGAATCGAAGAATTCATCATTATTCTTGGTTTCCTTGACCTTGCCGATCAGGAATTCAACCGCATCAATGGTCCCCATGGGGTTAAGGATACGGCGAAGAACCCACATTTTCGATAGGGTGCCCTTGTCGACCAGCAGCTCTTCCTTACGAGTACCAGACTTCAAGATATCGATGGATGGGAACACGCGCTTGTCTGCAATCTTACGATCCAGCACAATTTCTGAGTTACCCGTGCCCTTGAATTCTTCAAAAATCACCTCATCCATACGGCTGCCAGTATCGATCAGCGCGGTCGAGATAATTGTCAGAGAGCCACCTTCTTCAATATTTCGGGCAGCACCGAAAAAGCGCTTCGGGCGTTGCAACGCATTGGCATCAACACCACCGGTCAGCACCTTGCCTGAGCTAGGAACAACGGTGTTGTAGGCACGGGCCAAGCGTGTGATGGAATCCAGCAGAATAACCACATCGCGCTTGTGCTCAACCAGGCGTTTTGCCTTTTCTATAACCATTTCAGCAACTTGCACATGGCGGGTTGCAGGTTCATCAAATGTAGAGCTTACGACTTCGCCCTTCACGGAGCGTGCCATGTCCGTCACTTCTTCCGGACGTTCATCAATCAGTAGAACAATCAGGAACACTTCAGGGTGATTGGTTGTAATGGCGTGGGCAACATTCTGCAGCAACATCGTTTTACCCGTACGCGGTGGGGCCACGATGATGGCACGTTGCCCTTTACCTAGGGGTGAAACAATTTCAATGATTCGCGAGCTCAAATCTTTCAGCGTCGGGTCGTCTCTGTCCAAATGCAGGCGTTCATCAGGATAGAGAGGTGTTAGATTATCAAAATTTACTTTGTGCTTGGCCGCTTCGGGTGCCTCAAAATTAATCTCGGCAACCTGCAGCAGAGCAAAATACCGTTCAGATTCCTTAGGGGCCCGAATTTGGCCTTGCACCGTGTCACCCGTACGCAAACCAAAACGACGAATTTGGCTGGGGCTTACATAAATATCATCGGGGCCTGGCAGATAGTTCGCTTCTGGCGAGCGCAGAAAGCCAAAGCCATCCTGCAATACTTCCAACACACCGCCACCAGAAATTTCCGTCCCCTGCAGCGCCATCTGCTTGAGAATGGCAAACATCATGTCTTGTTTGCGCATATTGGAAGCATTTTCTACTTCCATTTTTTCGGCAAAGGCCAACAAATCTGGCGGCGTTTTGTCCTTAAGCTCTTGCAGGTTCATGGAATTATCCAGACGATTTTTTAGGGAGAAGGGCCGGCTATCGACCATTTAAGACAGACCGATTGATCGGTTCTAGCCTCACGGATGTATACCGGTTGTTTTATGATTCTTGCGAGAAACCCGTGGGGCTTGCATATCCTGAAAGGCGAGAAAGCCAGTGGATTTGCCCAAGATGACGAAAGTTCACTGAATTGTCCAGCAATTTTCGACTCTTACAAATTTCAATGTAGAGACAGATTAGCGGTCTAACGCCCAGCCACCATCACCAGAAATACAGTAATAATCATCAATAAGGTTGGAACCTCGTTGATCATCCGAAAGTATTTTTCCGGTTTTTCATTCTTGTCTTGGGCGAACCGGCGCACGGTGCCAGCAAACAGGCCATGCAAGCCACTCATGGCCAAGACACAAACCAGTTTCAATTGCATCCAGCCTTCACTTAACTGCGAAAACTCAAAACCCCATAACAGCAATATGCCGAATAACCAGGTTGCAATCATGGCTGGCGTCATAATCGCTTTTAACAAGCGTCGTTCCATTATCTTAAAGGTCTCTGACATCTCAGAGCCTGTGTCAGCACCGGTGTGGTAGACAAATAATCGCGGCAGATACAGCATACCTGCCATCCAGGAAATGAAAGATACGATGTGCAGCGCCAGTAAAGCCTGCTGATAATCAAATAATAAATCAGCCACTATCCTACTTTCTCTTCATCACTGTCCGACAAGACCAACCTTGCCAGGCCGTCGATAAAACTTTTTTCAACACCAACAACTGGAACCCGGCAATAGGTCTTAATGCCTAATTCCGCAGCAATCTGCCGATATTCTATGTCCAATTCAACCAATGTTTCAGAATGTTCAGAAACAAAAGCAATGGGTACAACAAGAACGCCCACACCATCACCTGCCGCCTTTTTTAGGGCATTATCTAGGGATGGGCCAATCCATTCCAATGGCCCAACGCGGCTTTGATAACAGATCTGCCAATCTGCCCGAGCACTCCCCAATGAATCCATCACCGCCTTAACCCCTACCTCAATCTGATCAGGATAGGGATCTCCTTTGGCAACTGTCTTTTTTGGTAAACCATGGGCAGAAAACAAAATGCGCAGGTCTTGCTGTTTGTCATCCTTTAAAGTCGCATCAAGCGCTGTGTTAATAAGGTTAACTTGGGCTTGTACCCAACCAGGTTCATCGGGATAACTTGTGATGCGACGTGTTGGAACAGTCAGTTGATACTTTTCTACCGTTTTATCCCAAGCATCAAATCCTGTGGCCGTAGTCGTGGTTGAATATTGCGGATACAGCGGCAGCAATACAATTTCATCAGGAGCAAAAGCCTGAACCTTTTGGGCGGTTTCATCTGCCATTGGGTGCCAATACCGCATGGATATAAAAACGTGATGCTCCCAACCTTCGGTCTCAGCATCAAGCCGTAAGCGCAAGGCTTCGGCTTGATGTTCTGTTTCAGGGACAATGGGAGATCGCCCGCCAATTTTTGCGTAGATTTCTTTGGCAACCGGGGCCCGACGCGAAGAAATGACCTTGGCAATGAGCCAACGCAGCGGGTTAGGCACTGAAATGATGGCCGGGTCGTTAAATAGATTGAACAAAAACGGCTGAATAGCCTCTGGGCTATCTGGCCCCCCGAGGTTGAAAATCACTACTGCGCGTTTTTTTGCAGCCATATGTCTATCGAGACCAGTTTTTCAGCCAGTTAGATAGCTCTTCAACATGTTCAGGGGGGGTTTGCGGTACCAAACCATGGCCCAAATTAAAGATCATCGGCCCACCTGCCATCGCCGTCATGATATCTTGGGCCTGCCCAATCATGGCATCACCACCCGCTACAACAGATAGCGGGTCTAAATTACCTTGGATGGCACCCGTGCTCTGAACATGCTGGGCCGCCCAATGTGCAGGAACAGATTGATCCAGGCTAACGGCATCAACGCCGGTTTTGGTCATGTAATCGACCAATTGTGGGCCGGCTCCGCGTGGGAAACCAATAATGGCCACATCTGGGTACTTTGCCTTTAGTGCTTGGGTAATTGCCTTAACCGGAGCAACACACCAAGTCTCAAAACTGGCGGCTGGGACTAGACCAGACCAACTGTCAAACAGTTGAATAGCTTCTGCACCAGCCTCTATCTGCCGAGATAAATATTCGATCGTGACCTCGACGATCAGATCGATTAATTGACCAAATCCAGCAGGATCTTTCAGTGCCCATAATCTGGGAATCGCGAAATCTTTCGAGCCATGACCTTCAACCATATAGGCAGCGACAGTCCAGGGCGCGCCAGCAAAGCCAATAAGCGTTGTTTCATCAGGTAAACCGGCCCGCACTTGGCGTACGGTTTCATAAACCGGTGAAAGCACTTCTTCACAGCGGGCTATATCTAACCGAGCTAAATCTTCAACGCGGCGGATTGGTTCTAAAACTGGCCCTTCTCCTTCTTGATAAGACAAGCCTTGGCCGAGGGCATCACACACCAACAATATATCTGCAAACAAGATCGCAGCGTCCATGTCATATCGACGGATCGGTTGCAGGGTTACTTCTGCTGCCAACTCAGGCCGATAGCATAGGTCAAGAAATCCGCCGACATCTTCCCGGATCGCACGATATTCGGGCAAGTATCGACCAGCTTGGCGCATGAACCAGAATGGAGGTCGGTCGGTTAGGTTTCCTTGCAAAGCGGAAAGCATTCGTTTTTGGGAAACGGGCTTGGCAGTGTCTTTGGGTGAGTTATTCACAGGGCCTCTTATAGAGATGATAGGTTAAAGGGTAGTATTTGTAGTTATACGCTGTGGAACCCATGAATAACCATTCCAGCATTCATTTATCCACAGAAAAGACAAATTTTTCCGGCTTTTTCGTGTTTCTAATGAAAAATGGGGATAAGCGACCCATAATACCCCCCTTGCTTGGGGATAATTATGGGGATAACGGGGATAACTTTCTGCTCAATATGATATCAACGCGTTATTACCATGACTCAGGTGTTTCGGTCACACTTGTCCACATGGGGATAAAACGGCCCGCTTATGCACATGACTCACAGGCATAGGGGGCAAAGGGGCGGTTGTGCACATGTCAGTTTCCCTCGTTCAAGAATTAGCCACAGGGTTTACGGCCCTCAATTAGGCGCCGACGCACGGTTTGATTAGAAGGCTCATCGATGAAAACGTACCACGTTCACCTCATCTCTGACGCGACGGGTGAAACCCTGAACGCTATTGCTGTGGCAAGCCTGTCTCAATTTGAAGAGGCGGATGCGACGCTGCATCCCTACACGATGATCCGCTCGGAAAAGCAAATGGCAGCAGCCCTTGCAGGTATTGCCGAAACGGGTGGTCTGGTGATGTTCACTCTGGTGTCAGCAGACCTGCGGGCGCAATTGGAGATTGGTTGTCGGGCGCTTGATATTCCCTGTGTGGCGATCCTGGACCCGGCTGTCGAGGCGCTGCAGCACTTTTTGGATGCAGAAACGTCTGGCCTGCCGGGACAACAGCACCAAATGGATGCTGAATATTTTGGCCGTATTGATGCCATTCAATACACCTTGGCCCATGATGACGGTATGAAGACCGACGACTTGCACCACGCAGACATTATTTTAGTTGGTGTGTCGCGGACATCCAAAACACCCACCTGTATGTATCTGGCCAATCGGGGCCTTAAAGTTGCCAATATTCCCATCGTGCCCAGTATTCCGATGCCGCCAGAAATGGATGGCCTGACAAAGGTCCTCATTGTTGGCCTGACAACAACGGCTGACCGCCTGGTCCATGTCCGTAAATCGCGCCTGCGTAGTATGGCAGAGCCGGGCGATAGCGACTATGCCGACCCTGAGGCGGTTGAGGACGAAGTAGCGGCCGCGCGCCGGTCATTCAACCAGCGCGGTTGGCCCATTATCGATGTAACCCGTCGATCTATCGAGGAATCAGCCGCCGCGATCAGTAATTTGTATCAGCGACATTTGGTTACGCTGGCGAATGAAGAAGGCGGATCATGACACAGCGCCTCATTCTTGCCTCTGCCAGTGCATCGAGGGCGCGTATGCTGCGCGATGCCGGGGTTCGTGCCGATATCTTGCCCTCACATGTTGATGAAGGTGCAATCAAGCAAAGCATGCAGAAGGCCAATCAACCTGTTGAAGACATCGCCATGGCACTGGCCATCGCCAAGGCCCGCGTCATTAGTGAAGGTATCCCTGGTGCCATGGTTATCGGGGCCGACCAGATATTGGTGTGCGATGGTCAGCTTTTTGACAAACCTAACAACATGCAAGCCGCCGCAGGCCATTTGGCGGTACTGTCTGGCAAGGAGCACCAGCTGGTAACGGCGGCATGCGTGCTATGTGACGGTGTTGTGCAATGGCAGCATCTGTCAGCGCCGCGCCTGACCATGCGCCCTGTGGATGACGGCTATATTGCAAGCTATTTGGCCGATGTTGGTGAAATTGCGCTGACAAGCGTTGGTGCTTACCAGCTTGAAGGGTTGGGTGCGCAATTGTTTGATCGCGTCGACGGCGACTTTTTTGCAATTCTAGGCTTGCCTTTATTACCACTCTTGGCATTTTTACGCAGCGAGGGTTTAGCGTGAGCATTAACAGGTCGGGAGCCAGATAAGTGTCGGGTCAAAACATTAAAACGGGGGTCGTTGGGTGGGCGATCAGCCATTCCCGCTCACCCCTGATCCATAATCACTGGATCAAGACATTGGGCCTGTCGGGGCACTATGAGGCCATTGCCATTGAGCCCGCGCATTTTGGACCTGACATTCGCGGGCTGATAGCCTCTGGTTTTGCGGGTGTGAATGTAACTGTTCCCCACAAGCAGGCGGCCCTGGCTATTGCCGATACCATTAGTGATGAGGCACAGCGCATTGGCGCGGCCAACACGTTGGTGTTTGCCGATGATGGAACAATTTTTGCCCATAATACCGATGCCACAGGCTTTATGGACAACCTCCGGACGGGCGCACCGGGTATTGAGTTTATGGGTAAAACCGCTCTGGTGTTGGGTGCAGGCGGTGCCGCACGCGCGATCATTTGCGGGCTGCAAGATGCAGGCATCGCCAATATTATTCTGACAAACCGAACTGCAGACAGGGCCGTGGCGCTGCAGCAGGCCTTTGGTGCAGCGGGGCCCATTGAGGTGTTGCCGTGGGACAGTCGCCATGGTGCCCTTGGCTCGGTGGATGTACTCGTTAACACGACCAGCCTGGGCATGGTTGGTTCGCCGCCGCTAGACCTCGATCTTTCAGCCCTGAAGGATACAGCCGTCGTCACTGATATTGTTTATGCGCCGCTGGAAACCCAACTGCTGGCCGATGCGCGGGCGCGCGGGCGTGCTGTTGTTGATGGGCTGGGCATGTTGTTACATCAGGCTGCACCTGCTTTTGCAGCCTGGTATGGGGAGATGCCCACCGTTGATGCGTCGCTGCGGCAACTGATAATTGATGATCTGGAGAAAAGTGCATGATCCTGCTTGGCCTGACAGGCTCTATTGGCATGGGCAAATCGGAAACGGCCAAGATGTTTCAGCGTGAAGGCATCCCCGTCTACGATTCCGACGCTGAAGTTCACAAATTGCAAGGCCCTGGTGGCCGAGCTCTGCCTGCCATTGAGGCGGCGTTTCCGGGTGTTGTGGTTGATGGGGTGTTGGACCGCGCGGCTTTGGGCCAACGGGTTTTTGGCAAGCGAGCAGAATTGCGCAAGCTGGAAGCCATTATTCACCCCATGATGGGCAGTGCCCAGCGCAAGTTTCTGCGACTGGCTTCTGCTCGGCACGAACCTGTTGTGGTGTTGGACGTCCCGCTTTTATACGAATCTGGTGGCGATAAATATGTCGATGCCTCGGTGGTGGTCACCGCCCCCGCTGCATTGCAGCGTCGCCGGGTGTTGGCACGACCGGGCATGAGTATCGAGCGCCTGGAAGGGGTTTTGGCACAGCAAATGCCAGACGCTGAAAAAAGACGGCGGGCTGACTTTATTGTCCAGTCAGGCTTGGGTAAGGCATTCGCGCGTAGGCAGGTTCATGCTATCGTCGTGGGGCTCAAAGACTATGGTGGCTCTGTATGGCCAACGAAAGCCTTACGCCGCCGAAACCGCAACCGTTAAGCCAAAAGGGAGCCGCCTCATTGTCTGATCGCGAAATTGTATTTGATACAGAAACCACCGGCTTTGATGCGGAAGGCGACGACCGGGTTGTGGAAATTGGCTGTTTAGAGCTCATTAACCATATGCCCACGGGCGAAACCTACCATCAGTATATTAACCCGGAACGCGATATGCCTCAGGGTGCTTTTGAAGTGCACGGCCTGTCGGAAGAGTTTCTATCGGGTCATCCCGTTTTTGCCGATGTGGCGGAAGACTTCCTGGCTTTCGTTGGTGATGCCAAGCTTATTGCGCACAATGCCAGTTTCGATGTGCGGTTTATTAATGCGGAAATGGCCCGAATCCAGCAGGCACCCTTGGTGCAAGAGCAGGTCATCGATACCTTGGCCATGGCGAGAACCAAGTTTCCCGGCGCTCAGAATAGCCTTGATGCCTTGTGTCGGCGGTTTAGCGTCGACAATTCAAGTCGAGAAAAGCATGGCGCGTTGCTTGATTCCGAATTGCTGGCAGAAGTGTATCTGGAACTTATTGGGGGTCGCCAGCCAGGCTTGGTATTGGCGGCGCAAGAAAAGGCCCGGCGGTCGTCTAAAACAACCACAATACGCCCGCCTCGGCCCCACGCTGCCAGCACCGAAGAACTGGCAGCGCATGATGCGTTCATCAAAGAACAGGTAACAGATGCCTTGTGGCTAAAAGACTAAGCCATACCGAACAGGTTTAGTTTGGCAGCACGTTTTCGTCTGCGCCCTGTTGTTGCTGTTGGAACAGAGCTGTGAAATCGATTGGGTCCAGCATGATGGGCGGGAAGCCGCCATCACGGACGGCATCGGCAAAAATGCGACGCGCATAGGGGAACATCAACCGGGGGCACTCGATTAGCAACAGCGGCTGCAATTGGTCTTCGGGCACATTGCGCACGCCGAACAGGGCGCCATAGTTCAGTTCAGCAATGAACATGGTTTCTTTTTCAACTTTGGCAGTGGCTGAAAGCGACAAGGCCACTTCATAGCCTTCTTCACCCATTTTTTTAGCGTTGATATTAACGCTGATTTTAATGTCAGGCTTGCCTGCGGCCATCTTTTGCAGACTGTCTGGTGCCCGTGGGTTCTCAAAGGACAGGTCTTTGACATATTGCGTGATCATGCTGAACTGCATGTCAGCCGAATTGTTATCGGCATCAAAGGAAGAGTCGCTGCTGCTGGAAACCATGTGTTCGTCCTGCCTGAATGGGGTCAATTTGGCGCGACTGTACTGAGCCTTTCGGTATGACTCAAGCGACAATCATATTCGGGTGGCCT
>Ga0055584_100003211_pt1 | contig 16177 bp, 9 predicted proteins | sample OSDHelmetaG_FD_58716 | JGI IMG/M metagenome (GOLD analysis project Ga0055584, IMG submission 58716) | Pelagic marine sediment microbial communities from the LTER site Helgoland, North Sea, for post-phytoplankton bloom and carbon turnover... | ecosystem: Environmental > Aquatic > Marine >... | reverse complement strand
TAACTTTTATTCAGTTTAACCGGATTTAAAAAGTTTCAATCTTTATTGTCCTACGACATCTGTAAACTAACAATAAAGTATCATACTTTTGCGTCTACAAGACCCCCTGTTATCGGACGTTGAAAGACAAGTGTGTTTATTAAAGTATCATACTTTAAAAATTAAATTAGTAGCGGAGCTGAAAATCTCAAACAACAAAGTATCATACTATTTACATATGCTACTAATCTAACGATTATTATTACTTTATTGAATCAACTTTAGCGTTGATTTATCGCTAGCAAATCCCCTCACACATAATCATCCAGATGAAGTTGAATTTATCAAGCAAAATAAACTATTAGTTAATACAATTAAATTGAATGCCGCCAATATACTTTAACATTATGAGTGCATTTAATTAACCATCTAAAATAATGTGTATTGTCCAGCTATTAACCCTATTTAATGAAGAGTACTATCTTGCTGTAAGTTAATCCTAGCTGTCCCCATGCTTATGCCCACTATCTTAAATAATAGCAAGATAGAATATATACTCTAACTCGCTTTCGCCCCCAAAGTGAGTTAGGAGTGTGGAATATAACCTATGTATCATTCTGGAATATAGTTACAAAGAATAATAAAATTCATTGAAAACTTTAAATCAAAAGAGCTGGAAAACATCAGTTTTCCAGCTCAAAACTATAATAATCGGCTCTCAATATGTGAGCGTTCATTTGTAAAATGAAGACTAGTTACATATCGCGCTAATTTTATCTAACTCATTCATTGTTTTAGTAAAACTATGATCTGAGCCGTCACTAAAGAAATAATATGTCATACCGTTAGGTAACATTTGTACGCCTATACCACCATAGCCTGACATATAAGGGATCCAAGTTTCATTATTACAACTGGTCATAACCGTAGATTGATTTAAATCATATGCCCAAAAACTATTGTTATAATAACTACTGGTTGAGGTTGGATCTGTCGGTAAACCACGGTCATTAGCGTCACGCTGCAACGCAGCATCAAGCATATCACTGTCTAAAACTTGGACACCGTTTATCATGCCATTATCGTTATTCATCATATTGGCTAATTTAACAACATCATCTCGATGATAAAACAAGCCGAGTGCGGTAACGGCTGCAGCATTAGTATCTCTTGTGCGAATAGTTTCAGACATTGACGGGCTTAAACCTAAAGGTTCATAAACATCATTAACTAACATATCGGCAAAAAACTCTTTACTACTACCTTCCTGAGTTTGTAGATAATCATTAACACCAAGGCCAACTAAATAAGTATCTGATGAATGATAAACCCATGTTTGCCCAGCATTCTCCTTATGACTGTAGAAATTACAAGATATATTCGCTTTTTCGCTATGGGTGTTGCCATATAACCAATCAGTCGCGTAATCGGCTTCATCAGACTCATAGGCTGATGAGTCGTAATTCCCTGTGGCCATATCTAAGGCGTCTTCTAAAGTGACATTGCCCCATTTATTCGTGTCGCTACATTCAGAGACATAATCTTTAACGATGGCATCTTTTGCACCTGCATATTTCTGCTCAAGTCGCATTAAACTTAAGCCGCCTACAGCAGATTTAGCTGTTGAATATGACGGCAATGTCATAACATCACAAAATGGATAGGTACCATAGCGCGTTTCACAACCACCAACGTAATGTATACCATTATATGAAACACCAAACATGGATAAATCGCTTGAGTTTTGATCACCTGCTATATTTGCAATGTTAATACCTGAACTCGGATAGTCTATCGCTAACTCACCAATCGCTTTCGTTGGCATGCGATTAGCCACTTCCACTTCATAGTCACTTTTAATTATTGCAGCATTAGACACTGTTGATTGACTATAGTTAGCCGAAATTCGCCCATACATATTAAATTGATAATATGCACAAGTTTCAGAGGCTATTTGATATTGCACATTAGAGATATCGCCGCTGTCATTAAATACAAAACTCAATACCCCGTTATGAGTACAGTTTTGGTTGTATTCGATCAGTGCAAACGGAATAGCCGCACGACTATAGTTATTATCACTGTTTTCATCCCAAACTCTGCCAGGTTCTAATATCAGATCCCACTCGCCTAGCGCTGAGGCAGACTCAATTAAACCGCGTTGTTCAGGAATAAGGTGAGTACCATGCTGAACAAATTTATAATTAAAGTCCGGAAGTTGCTTAACACCGCTTAACGTTCGATATAAATACGGGTCATAAATTTGTGTCCAACCGAGTTGAGCGCCATTAAATGATAAAGCTCCTTCAAATGTATTACTGGGGTTTGCCGCATCATTTGGTAAAGTGAAACCACTAAAATTAACTAAACTGCCATTACCAGTACTTCCTGTTAAATTTGAATAGGTAACCGTTGTTCTACTGACATTTCCGTCTCCTGATAAACAATCATACGCACAACTACTCCCAGGGGAAGTACCAAACCCTGTTAAGCTTACATTTAAAGATGACTCGTCATTATCATTTGAGTTAATTGTTAGGGTGTCATTAAAAGTACCTGTTGCTGTTGGTGAGAATTGAATAGTCGTTGTGCAACTATTTCCTATGGCAATTGAAGCATTACTACAATTGTCAGCAATTAAAGAGAACGGCGATGCGACACCAGACAAAGTACCCACTAACAGTGCAGCATTACCGTCATTACTTATGGTGATTATGGAAGTACTTGAAGAGTCTATCTGTACACTGCCTAAATCTCCTGTTCCCGAAACAGTGATTTCAGGTTCTGCGCTACCAGCATTTCCTTCAATAACTATATTATCTAGATAGCAATAATCATTATTTCTATCACCGGCAGCTCGGGCACGTAATTTAAAATTACTATTGTTATCCACTCCCGTAGGAGAGCCGTTATATGAATAGAAACTTGAGTTATCACTGCCATTAGCAACACTCACTAAAGTTGACCAGTTACTGCCACCATTGGTTGAAGCTTCTGCGTAACAAGTATCCGTACCTTCTAATGAGTAAGCCGCTAAATCAAGCGATACCGTAACCCCTGTATAACCTGCAGTTGAGAAAGTTTTTTCGGCGGATAAGGTTCTGTTAACTCTCAATGAGTAATTTCCGCCATATAAATTAGCAGCAGCACTGCCGCTGCCAGAAGTACTCCAAGTGCTAATATCAGCATTTTGGAAATCTTCAGTAAAAATTGTTTCAGCACTCACCGAACTAGCTGTAACTGCACACGTTCCTATCAGTAATAATTGTTTTATTTTCATTTCTTATCCCTTTATTTTTCTTTAATTAATGGATAAACACCTCAAATATTAATTTCTCATTTAGAGAACATATTCTTTAAGGTTGAGGTAATTCATTGTCTATAACGACGATAAATACGGCTTTGTCTTTTGAAAGTTAGCGAATATAGAAGAATTCATTTTTCTATTATTAAACTTATAAATAAGCTAAGTACTTGCTGTTTTTTTAAGCTAAATTTCGACAAGCCAATAGAACATAGCAAAATACTTAAATGTAGAAAGGAGCCAGTTGTTGCAAATGAATGGTGCCAGATTTTAGTGAATAATAGATTACAATAAGATATATTGATTTTTCATTGAATGCCGTTTGATGAAATTAAATAAGGGCGAATTGTGGTTCTTCTAACACATAGAATAAGGTATTTAAAAGTAAATGATTAATCGCTTAATACATATAGACCCAAACTCGAGCGAAAGTTTACAAAGCCAAATTCGTAAAAAAATGGTAGAAGGTATCCTTGTTGGCTCTTTTCCCGCAAACGCTAAACTGCCCTCTTCTCGAAAGTTAGCGAAACAACTTGATGTATCAAGAAATACCATCGTTCTAGTTTATCAAGCACTTATTGATGAAGGATATATTGTTACTAAAGAACGTAGCGGTATATTTGTCAGTGATAATATCCATCAAGGCCGTGTTAACACCAATAACTTTTTACATAATGAAGAAGCTACTGAGCAACAACAGTTCTTAGAAAACACACCTAATAGCAAATCAGTAAAATTAAATATTGAAAACCGATTCAAAGGAGCCTTAGCAACGACGAATCAAACCGCCTGTCCCTCAAATTGGCGGAATTTTCATTTTCCATTTATTGATGGTAAATATGATTCATCTTTATACCCGGTAAAAGAGTGGCGTGATGCTAATAGCAAAGCCAATGCTACCAATGAAATATATCAATGGTCTGAACTACAAGGTTATCAAGATGATCCGCTGTTAATCGATGAAATTAGAAGTAAAATATTACCCCGGCGAGGGATTCAAGTCAGTAGAGATGAAATCCTTATCACTGTCGGTTCACAACAAGCACTGCATTTAATTACTCAATTACTGGTTGATAACACAGTGACGGTTGCTGTTGAAGAGCCTGGCTATCCTGAAATGCGAGATTTACTGAAGCACCGAGGAGCAAATTTAATTTATCAACCTATTGACGATAAAGGTGTCGTTATTAATGAGCAACTCAATAACTGCGATATTATTTATACCACACCAAGTCATCAAACCCCGACAAGCATAACTATGTCTATGTCACGTCGAGATGAGCTATTAAAAAAGGCAACTGAACAAGACTTTTTAATTGTTGAAGACGATTTTGAATTTGAAAGTAATTTTCTTGGTCAGCCTCATGCCGCATTACACAGTTTAGATAAAGATAACCGCGTTATTTATGTGTCATGCTTATCGAAAGTTTTAGCATCAGGTGTGCAAATTGCCTTTGTGGTAGCTCAAGCCAATGTCATTAATGAATTAAAAAAATTACGAAAAATGTATATGCGTAACCCACCGTTAAATAATCAGCGAGCAGTGGCTTATTTTTTATCCCTTGGCTATTACGACGCTTTTATGATGCATTTACATAAAGTGTTTTTTGAACGATGGTTGGAACTAAGAGAAGCCCTCAATATTTATTTACCTAACTGTATTGATACAGGGCCTATTCAAGGTGGAACCGCCTATTGGATCACTGGTCCTAAACAGCTTGACGGCGAATATTTAAGAGAGCAAGCAGCAGAAATGGGGATTCTTATTGAGCCGGTCAAACGCTACTTTGCCAGCGCTGAATATCCTGAGAACTGTTTTCGCATGGGTATAACCAGTATTCCTACCGACAAAATACGTGCAGGTGTTAGTAAATTAGCAGAACTCATTCATCAATTAACGGCTGAATTTGAAGAAAAGCTCACTAACGCCAAAGGAAGTTTGCTTACCAATAATGTATTAGAAGATGTTTTATCTGGCGCGACATTAGAATGCCAAATGGTTTATGGCGTTCCTTGTACCATTGAGCTACTGAGTAACGGTGATATGCGCGGTAAAACAGGTGGGAAAGATTGTGAATTTGACTCTGGCCGCTGGTGGGTAGAAAACGGTATGTATTATCGCCAGTGGAACTTATGGGGCTATGGTGAAATAAAGGGGTACTATGTCATTATGGACGGTCAAGAAATGAAGTGGTTCGATCAAAACTATTGCTTTGTTCGTCAACTTGAATATATACCGCGTAATAACAAATAACTACTTCAAAACACTATAGATTACTCACCAAACCAAACTGGACCTATAGCTTTTCAGAAACTGGTACTAACTAGTTTTTAATTAAAACCAGTACAGTAAACTTACTGACATACAGGTAACTGAAATAATATCTATTTCATTACTATTCACTAAATTGAGAGTTTATCAATGAGCCACTTTTCTATTGCGGGAATGCAATTATCACTACCTTGCGGTGATAACCTGAAAACTATAAGGCAAGAAATAACAAAAACCAAAAAGCGCTTTCCTTGGATAGATATGATTGTGCTCAGTGAGCTTTGTACTTATGGCCCAGAAAAAAAATATGCCGAAGAATCCCCCAGTAAAGCTGAAAAGTTTTATTGTGCTTTAGCTAAGTCGCTCAATATTTGGCTTATCCCAGGATCTGATTACGAAAAGTGTAACGATGAAATATTCAATACTACTTCAGTGATTAATAATGAAGGGGAAGTCGTAGAGCGTTATCGTAAAATATACCCTTTTTCACCCTATGAATCTGGCGTTTCAAGTGGTCAAGACTTTGTCGTTTTTGATGTGCCGCAAGGGAGAATTGGTGTCGCTATTTGTTATGACCTTTGGTTTCCTGAAGTAGCAAGAAGCCTAGTCTGTAAAGGTGCTGAAGTACTTATTTACCCAACACTTACTGGTACGATTGACCGAGATATTGAGTTATCAATGGCTCAAGCAACCGCGGCAGCAAATCAATGTTATGTGTTAGCGGTAAATGGCTTAGGTGATTACGGTAACGGTAAATCACTGATGGTTGGGCCGGATGGCGGCGTTATACATCAAGCTGGTAATAATAAAGAAATATTTCCTATTGAAATAGACTTTGCCCTTGTTCGTAGAAACCGTGAACGTGGTTTACATGGTTTGGGACAGCCTCTTAAAAGCTTTAGAGATAACGCTATAACCTTTGAGTTTGATAATAAAGAACAGCGATTAAATAGCAAACTCAATGAGTTAGGTCGATTAGAAGTACCAAAATAATATTTTTTATTCACGAAAACCGGATAAAAACTGGACCCAACCCAAACACTAAACTGGTACTACGTTATGCAAATTTTATCGGCTAACCTAAAACCAGTTCAAAAATACAACAATAAATCCTGGGATATCTCATGAACAAAACAACATTTCACAAATCAATCATTTCAAGTGCAATTAGTACCGCATTATTCGTGTCGTTTACGCCCGTAAATGTTATTGCTGCAGAGGATACAACGGCAGATAAAGGAAAAATGGAAGTCATTGAAGTAACGGCTAACCGTCGTTCTCAAAGCATCCAAGATGTACCTTATAATATTTCTGCTGTTTCTGGAGATGAACTTGAAGGTGCTGGAATTATCGATTCTTCAGACCTAATGAGAAATGTTGCAGGTATTACGGTGGTTGATCGCGGCTATCGAAATTCAGGTGCCGTTAACGGTGTTATTATTCGAGGTGTTAACGTCGATGGTGGTTCAAATGGTGATGTGGCATTATCTGCCGTGCCAACCGTGGCATCTTACATTAATGATACGCCGATGTACGCTAACTTCATCCTTAAAGATGTTGAAATGGTTGAGGTTTTACGTGGTCCGCAAGGCACATTATATGGTTCAGGGTCTTTAGCTGGTACAGTAAAATATAGAATGAATCGTCCTGACTCTGACGAATTTTATGGTAGTGCAAGCGTCAATCTAGGCCAAGCAGAAGGTTCCGATGGCTTTAACATGAATACCGATGTGATGTTAAATTTACCTATGTCTGACAATTTTGCCATACGTGCTAATGTTGGAAAAATCGACAACGACGGTATCGTAGATTATACCAATGTTTATAACCTCACTGATAATAGTAAAGCACCTTCTGGTTCAATGCCTAGTGCCAATTTTGACCCAACAAGCGGCTTTGTTCCTTCGAGTGGTTATAACCCACCAGCCAGTAATGGTGATATAGCTTCTGGCGGAAACACATTTAGAAGTGTTAAAGATGCCGATACTGTTGATATTACCTACGGTCGAATTTCAGCATTATTTGAAGCAACCGATACGTTACAACTTTTATTAGCTTATCAGTTTCAAAATGATGAGATTGGCGGTCGTCGACAAGTAACGCGTGGTACACATTGGACTGAAGGAACAGAACAGTCCTACGGCGATTACGAAAATGGTGCGGTATTGCTTGAGCCATCCGATCGCGATGTATCATTAACCAGTTTAGAAGTTGAATGGAACTTAGGTTTTGCGACATTAACCTCAAGCTCATCACAGTATGATCATGAAGGTAATTCAATCAGTGATAATAGTGGCTTTTATGCGCAAAACGATTGGTTTTCAGGCCTGTATTACGGCACGCCTCGCCCATTAGCAATGGCTGAACGCGGCTATAAAGAAGAAGCTTTTGTTCAAGAATTACGTTTAGTTTCAAACGAGCGTAACGCTAATATAGACTGGGTTGTTGGCGCTTATTATATGGACCAAGACACATTATCGACACAAGACAGCTACATGCCAGGTTACCAAGAGTGGGCATTTGCAGCGTTTTCTTCATGGTGGGACACCATGGGTGGATACGGTATGGTATATACCGATAATGACTTTCACTATGTAAGAAATCAAAACTTCGAAGATAAAGCACTCTTTGGTGAATTAACGTATCATTTTTCAGATAAATTACGTGCAACCCTTGGTGCTCGTTATTTTGATAACTCTTTTACAAACGATACCACCTTAGCACTCCCTATTTGGCCATTTTTAAGTGATAAGCCTAATTTTGAAACCAACGAAAGTGATACTTTGTTTAAGGGCAATATTTCTTATGACATCAGTGATGACACTATGCTTTACGCAACATATGCCGAAGGCTATCGTCGTGGCGGTGCAAACGCAGTACCATTAAGTGGTTCATTAGAAGAAAGACCTGAATGGCAACAATACACTTCTGATTTTGCCACTAATTATGAATTAGGCTTGAAAGGTTATTTAGACGATGGTGCTCATAGCTATACCGTTTCAGCATTCCTTATTGATTGGCAAGATCCGCAATTAAATACCGCGACTAGCTGGGGTTTTTTCGCGGTAGCTAACGGCGAATCAGCCCAAACATCTGGTATAGAATTAGAACTACAAGGCTATTTAACTGATGATCTACATTATGTATTAGGTTATGCCTATGTTCAGGCTGAGCTTACCGAGGATTTTTACGCCCCTTCTGGTGTTGGCGCTGCTGAATCAACTTATTTAGTCGCCAGCGACGGTGCTAGACTACCTGCAACACCAAAGAATACATTCAGTATTTCAATGGATTATACGCATACCATGGACAATAACATGTATTGGATAACGCAAGTAAACGGTTATTATCAATCAGATACATTAAATGCATTAGGTGATGGAAGATATCAAGCAGATATTGATGCCTTTTCTATCTGGGGATTAAGTAGTCGTATTAGTGCTGATGATTGGGATATTACTTTGTACGTTAAAAACTTATTTAACGAAGACGGAGTCACTGGCGTTATTCCTGAAAGTGCGATGGGCACGGATCCAGCAGAAAACTTTTTAGGTAATTCCTCTAAAGATTATATTAGCCAGCCACGCACTATTGGTTTATCAGCAACGTATAGATTTTAAAGCGTTTTAAACCTTGTAAACTGCAGGTCAATTAGCCTGCAGTTTACTTGACTCAGTTTAATTAATAAGGATATGTTGTTATTAACTTTAATACCTTCAATAAATTTTATGTTTAACAATGATTTTTCACTAGTTAACAATTCTTCAACCGATGCAATTCATTCCAAGTTAATTGAATCAGAGTTAGATGATATTTGGATTTCTATTAATCAAAGAAACGTCGAACAAGCCCAAAAAAAATGTCAGCAATTTAATCAAAATCATCCCGAAAACGCTGATGGCTGGTATGCGACTAGTTTTCTATATTTTCAACTAAAACAAATAGATATCACTTTAGAAACGATTAACAAAGCAATAAATTTGCAACCAAATAACACTCAGTGGCAACTCCATAAAATAAGCACTTACTTATTAATTCCGGATAAAGAACAAGCATATAATTTAGCGGAGTTTTTGAAAGATAAATATTTACCCTCTATTGAAGAATGTTCTGAATACGCTGAGCTTTTCACAAAATTAGCAGACTATGCGCAAGCGAATTTTTATTATCAACAAGCGATTAATCTCATAGATAATAAGATACCAAAAAATAAGCAAGCTCAGCTTTATTTTAATCTAGCCTCAATTCAAAGATACCAAGGTTCATTAGACTTAGCAGAAAAACATTTAACTAAGGCTATTTCGTTAAATCCACATGACTATGAAGCCTATTTACTGCGTTCAAGCATAAAGAAACAAACAAAGCAAACCAATCATATTCCGCAACTTGAACAGGTATTATCACAAGAAATAAAGCATCCAATTGCCAAAGCACAACTATTATATGCACTAGCAAAAGAACAAGAAGATTTATCATTATTTAGCCAGTCCTTTCAAAGTTTAAAACTCGGCGCGACAACACGCAGATCTCATATGCGTTACAATATTAATCATGATTTAACAACGCTAAGCCAAATTGTAAAGACCTTTGATGCTAGCTTGTTTCAGGCAAAAAATGATGCCTTTGATAATAATGAAGCCATCTTTATTTTAGGCTTACCTAGAACTGGCTCTACGTTAGTTGAGCGTATCATCAGTAACCATAGTGACGTTCATAGTGCAGGAGAGCTCAATAACTTTGCACTTTGCATGATGGATGAAGTAAAAAAGATTGCAGCAGTGTCGCCAAAATCTCGTACAGAATTAATAGAGTTAACCCGTAATATTAATTTCAAAGCATTAGGCGAAAACTATATTAAAAGTACGCGCCCTGAAACGGGTCAATCTGCACACTTTATAGATAAACTGCCGTTAAATTCCTTGTATATTGGGTTAATACATTTAGCACTGCCAAAAGCAAAAATCATTTACGTTACTCGTCATCCGCTAGACACCTGTTATTCAATTTACAAGCAACTATTTACTAATGGTTATCCGTTTTCTTACGACCTTAAAGAGCTTGCTCAATATTATATTGAACACCATAAAATGATGCAGCATTGGTTAAAGATTTTACCTAATGTTATTCATCAAGTTGCTTACGAAGATGTTGTTGAAGATTTAACCGGTGAAGCTAAAAAATTAACGTCTTATTGTCAGCTTAACTGGCAATCACAATGTGTTGATTTCGAAAATAACTCAGCACCATCCACCACTGCAAGTGCCAGTCAGGTTAGGCAAAAAATCTATCATAAATCTAAAGGTCAGTGGCGTAATTATCAACAAGAATTACTCCCTGTAAAACAACTGTTAGAACAAGCAGGCATTAGTTGCAATGAACTTAGTTAAAATAAGCGCCGTTTATGCCTGAACAAATTATTAACACTCATCCCACAAATAAGAGCTATGCTATGCCAACTTCATTCAAGCATTTTTTTGACAAAATAAAAGTACCGCCGAATAGCATTTTTGCTCGGGTTATATTGGCATTTTTAACCACTGCGGGGATTTTCTATATAAACATCATCCCTGCCGTTATCAATGGTTTAAAAGATGGTTTACATTTTACCAACCAACAAGCAGGTTTTGTCAGTTCAGCCAATTTATATGGTGCGGCAATAGGCGCTTTATTGGCGGTATTTATAGTCAAAAAAATCAACTGGAAAAAATGGTCATATTGCTTATTAATATCGCTGATAATCATCGATACGCTATGTATTTATATTACTGAGCCATTGATCATGATAATGGTTAGAGCCTTACATGGCTTAACCGGTGGGTTATTAGTAGGCATCGGTTTTAGTATTATTTCAAGAACATTAGAGGCCGACAAAACCTTTGGTTATTTGCTACTCATTCAATGGGGTTTAGGCGGCTTAGGTATTATGTATTTACCGGGATTAGTCCCTGAATTTGGCACCAGTGCATTATTTATATCACTGGTCAGCTTCACTTTTATCACTTTGCTAATGCTACCATTTTTACCTGACTATCCTCTTGAACTAACAAGTTCATCTTTAGCTAAAGAACAATTAAACACACCGAAAACGTTTAATATTCCACTTATGCTGAATTTATTTGGCATTTTCTTATTCCAAGCGGCAAACATGGGCTTATTTGCATATATGATCAGTCTTGGTAAGGCTGACGGTTTGTCGGTTAGTTTTATGAGTAACGCCTTAGGGGTCGCAAGTTGGGTTGCGTTAATAGGGGCAATTTTAGTGATTATTATTGGCACTAAATATGGCAGAGCTATCCCCCTTGTTAGTGCTATTATCCTTACCGCTTTATGCAGCTGGGTTTTACACTTTAGTAGCAGTGAAATGGTTTATTTGATTGCTAATATTATTATCGGTATTACCTGGGCGTTTGTATTACCGTATTTATTTGGCATTTGCTCTGAGCTTGATAAGACAGGACAAATGGCAGCGTTAGGGGGATTTGCTTCAAAAATGGGATTAGCATCTGGTCCTATGGTTGCCGCACTCATACTTCATGGCGAAAATTATCAGCAAGTGATCAATATTGCGGCCATTGGATTAATCATTTGCGCTATCGTAGTGTTTAAGCCCGCTAAATTACTTGATACGCATTAAGTAACCTCAACTCGGGATAATAATGAGCTCCCTAGCGGCTATTACCACAAATATAACAATTTCAAATGGTTAACTTATCTCTTAACCCAAGCTGAGGTTAAGTATTTACTTAATGCGATGATACCAATCAAAGTATTTAAGTGCGTTCAAATCATTGAACGCACTATAAGGATATTCTAACGTTAGTAGCCTAGTACTAATGTTAGTTTTATAAACATTAATCTTTATCGATACTGATATTTATAAGTATTACTGTTTATAGATAAGATGGGCATTCATTATTAATATGATTAAATACATCGTTAATCGTTCGGGTAATACCAAGCGCACCACTATCCGTCATTTGCGTGATAATCACTTTAGGTAATATTAAGCTAGTATGGCCACCAAAACCCGAAAGCATAGGCGCTTGCGTTGTACTGCCACAAGCGCTCATATCGGTCAGTGCGCCAACATGTAATCGCCAAAAACCATTATCATAATTTAAATTGCTGGCATTCGATGGTAAGCCCGAATTATTACCACTCAACACTTCATTAACCATAGTCGCATCAAGCATGCCACCACTAATCCCTTCATCACGAATATATTGAGCAACACGAACGACATCATTTAATGTTGCAGATAAACCATAACCTGCCCAAGCTTCGTTCGTATCTGTTGTTCTTTGAGTGCCACGTATGTAATGACTTAAGCCTATTTGATTATATAAAGGGATGAGAATATCGTTAAAAGCTTCGACGTTTTTACCTTCTTTGTCCTTAATGAATTGCGTAGCTGCATAACCCAATAATTCTGTATCTGTTGTGTGATATACGCTGTAAGTTCCTGGCGGAACTTGTTGAGGCCAACCATTACATGCAAAGTCAGCTCGCTTTGCTCTTGTCGTTGGAATAAAGTAATTTTCAATGATAGCTGCACTGCCTTCATCTTTTGAAAAGCTTGCGGATTGATAATTACCTGTCGCCATATCAAGAGCATGTTCAATCGTGACGTTATTCCAACGGGTATCTGAACATTCAGGCACTAAATCTTTAATCAGCTGCTTTTTAAAGCCGGGGTATTTTTTCTCTAACGCTGCAACCACTAAAAACCCATGAATGGTTTTGGTAAAGGAATAGATGCCAATGGTTTTTTCAGTACAATAAGGATGAGTACCATAGCGAGTAGTACAACCATCAACATAATTAATACCATTGACCAATATACTATAGCCATTGAGACTTTCCGGTGCTATCGCATAACCATAATTTGCTAAATTAACGCCTGGAAAATCTATGGCGAGTGAAGATAATGGTTTTGTTGGTATTCGAGCAGCCTCTTCTTTATCTCGTTCTTGAATAGCTTGTTGCTTCTTATCAATCGGGTAAGCACTATATTGAGCAGACATAGTGCCGTAAAATTCAAAACCATAAAATAAGCAAGTTTCAGCGACATTTTGCACCTGAACATTCGATATCGTCCCGTCACTTTTAAATAAAAAGGTTGCCAGCCCATTCACTTCACAATTAGCATTATTTTCTTTAATGGTATAAGGGAATGCAGCCCGAGAATAACCGTTATCACTAGCTTCGTCCCATACGGAACCAACACCAGCAGTAATTGACCAAGCGCCTTTACCGATAAAACCATGTCCTCTATTAACAGGAATTAATCGACCCGCATCTTGAATAAATTCATAAGAAAACTCAGGCCATTGCTCGTACCCTTTGGGTAAATCACCAATTGTTCCGTAGTTTTGTTTAAATGTCGGCTTGCCACTAATCGTTAACCTTCCCTCAAATACATGACTTGCTTTTTTGAAGTTAGTGCTCGAGTTATTATCTAAGTTATTTGGTAAGAAAGCCGTTGTGCTAAACGCTTTATCAAACTCAGAAAATAAATAATCAAAATTAGCCTCAATGCGCGGAATTTCGGTTTTTTCTGCTTCAATGGATAAATGTTTAGATACGTTTTTTTCTTTCACAAACTGACAACTCAGCAGAATAAAACTACATAAAACGGACGTGATAGCGAGTTTTAAATTGTTCATAAATACCTTTATCTATTTAGTGTCAAAAGAGGCTAACAGTTCAACATATGATCTGAACCTGTCTGTATTTTTTGGAGATGATTGTTTAGTAGTTCGCTTTTACTGGGATAAGAAGCAGCAAAAATAAGAGAAATACACCGACCTGTCAATTGACACACAAGACGAAATAGTTACCTTGGTACACATCATCAGCCATAGCATTATACGATATTTTGAGAAAGTTGGATTAGTTGTGCGCGATAAGGAAAACAGTTGCCTCAATTTACCGGTAGAAGGCGAATACATCCAATACTTTTCTTTTAATATCAATAAATATATAATTAACTGTTGAGTAAAATTTAGTTAAATAATAGTGAAGCCTATAGCCTTAAGCTTTTCTTTTTCCACCGGCTTTAATTTTTTTACAGCCCAAATCAAGTACTCTTTTGGCCTTGATGAAGCTACATAAGCAAACCTAGCATCCTCACTATTCGAGTCTTTTATCCAATTCGACCAATGTGGCCGTTTAATGTGTTTTTACACATACCTAATTGCCAATATCGTCGGAACCAACGATATACGGTTTGCTTTGTTGCTCCACTTTCTTGTATTACATGGTTTAGTAATACCCCTCTTTGTTTTCTAATATATATATCAGGTACCTTATTAACGGCACCTTGAATAGCACTCCAAGCTCTGTCTTGAATACTCTCAGATTTTGAACCTTTTTGAGGAAAAGTCATTGAAACATTAATATGTGGATCTTCGATTACTCCTAATTCATTTTTCGCCATCAGATGTTCAAATTCGTCTCTAGAAGCATATTCCGGCAATGCATTATCTCGATCTATATCAATATAAAATATTACTTCAGGATTAGACCAAAGCACTCTTAATCTTTTTGAGTTTATTTGGTATACATCATTAGGCATGAACATATTCATATTCCTTTTTGATCCAAAAATCTGAAGCTTTTAAATCTAATGAGTTTAGAGATTTATGATCAATATTCATGAGATCCCAAGTGAAAGCATTTTGCGCTAATAGATGCCTTAGATAAGATAAATATGTGCCTCCATCAACTTTATACTGATCATCTAGATACTTCATTACCACAGCTATTTTATCGCTTGGATGGGTAAGTATTGCCTCATTTACTGTATTAAACACCTCGATCTGACGTGCTTTATTTAAATCATAACTATGCATATGTGGTAAGAGCCACTTAATGTTTTGAATAAGTATGAAAGGGACTTCGTTCTCGGTGAAGAGATACCACTGGATACCTAAGCTTTCCCAGTAGCGCCGTTCTAATTCTTGTTTTTCAATAACTCGGACATCTTCTAATTCGTCACTATATTTAACAGAAATTGCTACTTGAACAATTTTGTTATTTTCTAATGTGTCTAAAAGAAAATCAGTAGTCATGACCTGAGTCACACCACTTACTGCAGGATGGGATATTCCTAGGCGCTCTGAAATTTTGGCTGTTTTTTCGGGATCGAGAGGAAACTGCTCTTTAATATCGGTGACAGAAAGGTCCCAATCGAAAAGTAAAAAAGTGGAAAGCTCTAAATCAGATAATAAATGCACGATACGGCCATGAGTTAGTGCCGGTCTTCTATGAACTCTGCCTTTGCTAGGCACATCTCTGACTGTAAGAAAGGGTTTATAATGTTTACCGTCACCTTGACCACGTTTTTCCACCGTTAAACGTTTTATTATGGCAGGCTTAATAAGTTCTACGATTGTTTTGGGGGATGGTACAAGAAAGTCTTTCATTTATAGGTCCAGGTTATTCTGATGAATTCAGAATAACCTGGACCTCAATAGTATGAAACTAATTTGTAAAGTATGACACTTTATTGGTTAGTATGATGCTTTATTGTAAAATTACATCAAGGTATAATATTTAGATGATTTATTCAACCGTCACTGATTTAGCCAAATTTCTTGGTTGGTCAACATCAGTTCCTT
>Ga0055584_100003210_pt1 | contig 16181 bp, 12 predicted proteins | sample OSDHelmetaG_FD_58716 | JGI IMG/M metagenome (GOLD analysis project Ga0055584, IMG submission 58716) | Pelagic marine sediment microbial communities from the LTER site Helgoland, North Sea, for post-phytoplankton bloom and carbon turnover... | ecosystem: Environmental > Aquatic > Marine >... | reverse complement strand
CATATCAATATTCATAGCTAAAGGTTTGAATTTGCGGAGCAACAATTTGTATCTCGAACCTCAGGAATACTCACTCATCCACGCTTCAACATTAAGTAATGACCAGATTAGTAGTCGCCGGTTTTGATCTCCGTTCAGATGCTGTTCAATAAGAGGCTTAACTGCAGCAGGATCCAAAACTTCATAAATTCGGGCATGGTCCTCAAGCAAACTTCGACGCACGAAATCAATACTCTCACCCTTGAACCAACTAGCATCGGGTGATGAAAATCCCTGTTTTTTGGCTTCTGTGATTTCAGGAGGGATGTATCGAGTCATAACTTCTCTGAGGATTTGCTTACCATCATTGGTTTTCTGAAAATATTGATTCGCTTTTCTTCCAGTTTGGTTTTCATTTAGCCGAATCACTTCACCAAGATTATTTAACTTTAGACCGACGGGACATTGCATAGCAAAGTCGACTAATTCATTATCCATAAATGGAACTCTAGTTTCAAGAGAGTGAGCCATACTAAGCTTATCTTCGACGACAAAAAGGCCATGTAAAAATGTCTTAGCCTCAAAATATAAAGAATGATTAATGAAATCCTCAGGTTTTTCCAAAGAATTTGAGTGATTGGAAAATACGTCTTCAAAGATATCCCTGGTCCAAACATCTTTCACGTCATTCCAAATCGGTGCGAATACCTTTGAGATCAGGCTGTTAGGTATTAGCCTCTGCCAATATAAATAATATTCGTCGACATATTGATCAAAATTTTTGGCTGTGACTCCACGATAATACCTCCATGGATATCCCCCAAACAATTCATCTCCACCGGCCCCTGAAAGCACAACTTTCACAAATTTGCTCGCTAGTTTCGCTGCATAAAAATTTGGGTAACTCTGCCCTACTCTAGGCTCTTCCAAGTGTCGACTTAGTTGGGGTAAACAACGCTCCATATCCCCTGCTTTCAAGACCATTTCATAGTGTTCTGTCTTGAACTTGGCAGACATTGCTTCTGATTTCGCCCGTTCATCAAAAGCCAACTCTATGCCTGAAGCCGAACTTAGATCAAAACCACAGGTAAATGTTTTTAAATAAGGAAAGTTATTTGCAGCCAAGGCAGTAATCGAACCAGAGTCCATCCCTCCGCTCAAATAGCTACCAAGTTCCACATCACTCACTAACTGACGATTCACAGCCTGCCTGAACAAACGATCCAATTCTTCTAAATATTCTTGTTTCGATTCAGGTTTATCGGGCTCCCTAAAGTGATAATCCCAAAACCTAGTTTGCTTGAGCTCTTTTTGACCATTACCAAAATCTAGGGTGGCAAAATGACCAGCAGGCAAAAGGTTAACTCCTTCCAATAAAGTTTGATCCGTAAAGATATTTTGAAAAGTAAAGTATTCAAGCAAAGCTCGCTTGTTGATTTTTTTATCAAAGGAAGGTTGCTCCAAAATCGATTTTTGCTCAGATGCAAAAAACAAGTTCTTCCCATCCAAAAAATAGTAGAGAGGTTTTATGCCATATCTATCACGAGCAAGAAGCAGCTTCTTTTGCTTCCGGTCCCAAAAACCCAAAGCAAACATACCATTAAATTTAGTAAGTGCATCGCTCCCCCACTCAGCAATGGCGTATAAAGCAACCTCCGAATCAGTTTGGGATCTAAAAGAATACCCTTTTTTTTCTAATTCCGTTCGCAGTTCACTGTAATTATAAATCTCACCATTGTAAGTGAGAACATATCGATGATCTGAGGAAATCATTGGCTGATCACCAGCAGAAGAGAGATCAATGATGGACAAGCGCCGATGGCCCAAACCAATATTTTTTTCGATCCAATGACCTTCGCCATCTGGACCACGATGAGTGATGACATCTGTCATTCTCTTAAGAATAACAGAAGAAACAGGAGTATCATCTAAATTTAACTGCCCGACGATTCCGCACATCAGCTCTTATATTCCATTACTTTTTGTATCACAAAACCCTGCTCCTTTTCTGTCATCCCGTGAAAAAGCGGGAGCGAGATGCTACATTGATCCGCCGCATAAGCATTAGGTAAATCAGTAGGTTCCAGATTATATTTTTCCCTGTAGAAGCTAAGCGTGTGGACTGCATGAGTTGCGGGGCGTGTAGATACGCCGCCTTTTTGAAGATCGTCCATCCATTCGTTGCGACGCACATTGATTTCCTTAATCGAGTTTGGACTGATTTCATCAGGCATGAATAAGCAGGGATAACTCTGATAACCATGGTGATAATCTTCCGACCTATAAGGTGTACGAAGCCATTCCAGTGTTGCAAATGCCTCATCGTAAGTGTTCGCGACGCTTCCCCTCTGTGCAACTATTTGATCTGCTCGATCCATTTGAGCCGAACCTAGAGCACCTTGTAAATCAGTCATCCTTTGGTTGTAACCAGCATCAGGGTGATCCGCTAACAGGTATGGGCGAGAACCAAGATGTCTTTGTAAATCTGTCATTGCAGCTCCGTGATCACGGAGTCTTTTGATTTTTTCAGCGAGCTGAGCATCACCAGTTGTTACCATTCCACCCTCGCCAGTTGTAATAGATTTTCTCGGATGAAAACTGAAGCATCCTGTATCCCCCAGCGTTCCAACATGTTTTCCCTTATATTTTGAACCGAATCCACAAGCAGCATCTTCAACAATCCAAAGATTATGTTTCTTGGCTAACTCAACAATGGGGTCCATATCAGCGGAAAGTCCAAATAGGTGCACGGGGAGAATGGCTTTGGTACGTTCAGTAATATGTGATTCAATCTGATTGATATCGATATTGAAGGTTTTCAAATCAATATCGCAAAAAACTACTTTGCCGCCAAGGTGCTCCACTACATTAGCCGTAGAGATCCAAGTAAAAGCTGGAACAATAGCCTCGTCCCCAGGACCAAAACCCAATGCCGCAAGGGAAAGGTGAAGGGCACTTGTACAGGAGGTAACCGCAATCGAATACTCCGCCCCAGTGAAACTAGACCATTTCTCTTCAAACTCTCGAGTTTTTGGCCCTTGAACTAACCAACCTGATTTTAATGGTTCTAATACGGAATTGATCTCCGCATCAGTAAGATTTGTTTTTGCGATAGGTATATTCAATGATTTTCCGGGTTGTGTGTTTGGCGCCAGTCGATCAAACGCTGGAGGCCTTCTCTTAGATCGTATTTGAAATCGAAACCTAACTCTGCCGATGCTTTCTTTGGGCACCCTATACGGTTTTGCACAAGCCTCCTAGCATCATCTTCGCTGTAAGGGTTGTAGGTAACCTTAAGGTTTGATTGCTTGAGATCCAATATAGTATCGCAAAGTTCTTTTATACTTGTCTGGACACCAGTCCCAACATTGTAAAAGTTATCAACGGCATCTGACTCTAAGGAGCAAATATTACTCCTAGCGACATCTTCAACATCAATGAAATCGTAAGCTTGGGTACCATCACCATTAATGGTGGGAGCTTCGTTTGCATCAATTTTGTTAAGCATAATTGGAATGACACCAGTGTAGGCAGCTGTTTGATCTTGATGAGGACCATAAACATTCATGTACCTCAATCCCACATAGCTCAATCCATATCGATCGTAATACGCCTGACACATCGCTTCACCAGCAATCTTAGTGGCTCCATAAAAATTTTTGTTATTGAATGGATGAGTCTCAGTCATTGGTACCTCAGATGCATCTCCGTAAACCGAGGCGGAAGAAGAATAAACCAATCGTTTTATATTATTTTGGACGCAAGCCTCCAACACATTAAAAGTGCCCTCGATGTTTACATGGAAGGCAGTTCGGGGGAAATCCTTACAGTGCAGAAGCCACATTGCAGCAAGATGAATGACAGCGTCGCAGCCTTTCATTGCATCGTTCAATATGTCTATATCACGAACATCACCTCCATTGGGATAAATTTCGCAGCGTGAATCTTGAAGGCTTTCGGACACATTACTTTCCTTACCCCTGGCAAAGTTATCATAAATAATAACTTTGCCTACCTTGGTCTTCAATAACTCAGATACAACAAAGCTTCCGATAAATCCAGCTCCTCCAATAACTAAAACTTTTGAGTTCTCAATTTTCATATAGCATTTATAAAATATTTAATTTGATTAGTTGGAAATTTTACACTGTCCAGTTTTCTGTTTAATCAATTTTATTTAGATAAGATTATCTAAACTTCGCTGACTACACTTTGGTAAAAAAATTTTGTATTTTGAGTACAAATACAAAAAGGCAAGCTAGCTATTTGTCGGAAAAGCGGAGAATAGTCTCGATCACTTGACTTTGCTCCTCTTCCTTAAGATAGGGACTCATCGGTAAGCTTAGACAGGATTTGGCCACATTCTCGGTTGTCGGAAAACTTCCTTCTTTGTAAGATAAGTCAGAGAAGACAGGTTGTAGATGCATCGGTACAGTATAATACGATACGGACGGTATTCCGGCAGCCTTTAAACTACTTTGAATTCCTTCTCTTTGCTCCGAGAGAATTGTATATTGTGCATATACCGAAGTACTTCCTTCAGGTACGGAAGGACAGGTTATGCCTTCCACTCCGGTCAATGCAGTAGAGTATCTATCTCCTATCTTCATGCGGGCTGAAACCTCGTCTGGAAAAACATCCAATATAGCCAACAGTATTGCAGCTTGTATGGTATCCATCCGACCATTTAATCCCAGTATTGGGTGGTGATGCTTGCGCTCCTGCCCATGCACGCGTATCCATCGAAATTTTTCAGCCCATTCATCGTTGTCCGTAAACAAAGCACCCGCATCACCATAACAGCCCAAGGGCTTGGAGGGAAAAAAGGAAGTGCTACCAATCGAAGAAAGGTTACAAGATTTTCGCCCCTTGTATGTTGCTCCGAAACTTTGAGCCGCATCTTCTATTACTGCTATGTCATACCTTGCTGCTATTTCGTTAATTGAATCCATATCAGGGGTCTGGCCGTATATTGAAACAGGCATGATCGCTTTCGTTTTTTCCGAAACAGCTGCCTCAAGAAGTTGCTCGTTCATATTCCAGTTATCGGGTCGTATATCAACGAATACTGGTTTAGCTCCGAGTAAAGCGATTACCTCAGCTGATGAAATCCAAGTGTAAGGCACGGTGATCACCTCGTCGCCAGGTCCGACTCCGAGAGCCATAAGGGCAATCAAAAGTGAGTCTGTTCCACTGGAAACGGTCACGCAATGTTTTACGCCAACATATTCGGAAAGCCTTTGTTCGAGTTCGCTGACTTCTGGTCCAAGGATAAAACGACCATGTTCCATCACCTTCTGAATATTGTTGGTTATATTTTCACTTATGAGTTTGTGCCGGGTCTTGAGATCAATGAAATCCATTTTTTGTTTAGTACTTGTCCGTGTTTTTGAAAAAATCGTAATTTTGAGAGCCTACCGAAAGATTGTCTGGCAGAGGTTGTTCCTCATCTAAATCTAAACAGTGGACTTCTTCCCCTTCCATTTCATAGGTAAATCCAGATTCAGGACAGTTTGCCCTTCCCACTTTATTAAAATGCAGACGATGACCGTGCCTGCTCATGAAACCTTTATGTATACCTGGATTTCCGATGATAAGACCGTAGTCAGGGATATCCTTCGTGACAACTGCACCAGCCCCGACAAAACAGTACCTACCTAAGGTTATGCCGCATACGATTGTCGAATTCGCACCAATGGTAGCTCCTCTGCGTATAAGCGTCTTTTCATAAAGAGATTTGCGGCTGACTTGAGAACGGGGATTGGTCACATTGGTGAGCACGCACGAGGGACCTAAAAAAACTTCATCTTCAACAGTAATGCCACCGTAGATCGCCACATTGTTTTGTACCTTTACGCAATTCCCGATTACGGCATTGTCTGCAACCAGTACATTTTGACCAAGAGAGCAATGACTACCAACGATTGCACCGGAACAAATGTGAGTGTAATGCCACACGGCAGTGTCGTTGCCTAGTTTGGCACCAGAATCAACTACCGCGGTAGGATGAATCTTCGGCTCCGTCATATTATAGTTTTACGGGATTACCGTTTTGCCCCATACTCTCCTGACATGCGTGAAGCACTTTTAAGACCTCGATGCCAGAAGAGGCGTCCGTGAGAGGATTTTGGCGAGAAGAAACGCATTCCAGAAAATGACGGCACTCTTCGCGCAAAGGCTCGGTCTCCAAATGATCGATAAATTGAGCGTCTTCCTTTTTCAAAATCGGCATTGTTCCATCGAAATCAACTGAGTTAGGATAAAGCTTTAGCTTCTGCCCAAAAGGAGCCACATCGTTAAAAATTGCCATTTTACGATCGCCCACCACAACTAGTCTTTGCTCCTTAAAGGGATGAAGCCAACTGACAAAAATATGAGCCCGACTTTCATTCGCAAAACGAAGATTGGAAACCGTGCTGTCAGCTAGTCCCTTAGTAATGTAAGAACCTCCTGTCGCTGACACTTCAATGGGGCATTCACCCATCAGCCGAAGAATTACTGCAACATCATGAGGAGCAAAACTCCAAAGTGCATTCTCTTCAGTTCTCACCTTTCCGAAATTCAAGCGGTTCGAATAAATATAGTTAACTTTCCCCAATTCTCCTGAATCAATTAACTCTCTAAGTTTCAGGACTGCAGGATGATATTCAAGAAGGTGACCAACCATTAGAATTCTGCCTTCTTGCTGAGCTGTTTCTCTCATTTTCCGGGCATCCTCCAAGGTTAACGACATAGGCTTTTCTACAAACACATCTTTGCCCTCCTTCATAGCAAGAATAGCAATCTCGGCATGGGTTTCGGCTGGTGTTGCTAAAGCAACTGCTTTGATCTTTTCGTCTTTAAGAACATCTTCCAAGGAAGAACTCACGGGAATACCTGGTGCCAATTTGAGAGCCGTTGCTTTACCTGCATCAGTAGCATCAACAACATGCCCTAAAGCGCCTAATTCATTAAAGTTTCGGCATAGGTTCTTCCCCCAATAGCCACAGCCTACCAAAGCAATCTTTTCGACTTCACTCATATTTTCATTTCCTTCAACCATTCTCTGTTTACAAGATACCACTCAACAGTCTTCTTCAAGCCTTCATCAAAAGAAAATTCTGGTTTCCAGCCCAAGAGACTTGTGGCTTTATTGATATCGGCCCAAGTTTCGTTCATGTCTGCTAGATGGGAGAGTTTCCGTTCTATATTGGACGATTTGCCCAGCAAATTGTCCAACTTTTCAATCATTGAGTTTAGGGAGATTGGCTTTCGCCCAGCACCCAAATTAATAATTTCATACCCGACTTTCTTTAAAGCCATAACAGTGCCACGGACAATATCATCAATAAATGTAAAGTCACGCGATTGCGACCCATCACCAAATAATTTTATCGTGTCTCCTTCCACTGCCCATCGAACAAAACGAAAGGGGGACATATCAGGTCGACCGGCTGGTCCATAAACAGTGAAGTATCGTAAAATTGAAATATCGAACCCGTAAAGCTTATGATAACTGTAAGCAAACAATTCAGCGGCTTTTTTACTAGCAGCATAAGGAGAAAGAGGCTCATTTACTGAAAGATCCTCATTAAAGGGCATGCTCTCACCAGCATATAGGGATGAGGTCGAAGCCATCACCATTTTGTTACAGGTTTTAGCCCGCATGCACTCGAGCAAATTGAGAGTACCAGAAACATTCGTTGATGCGTAAACATGGGGATTCTCCAAGCTGTATCGAACGCCTGCTCGAGCAGCAAAGTGAAGCACTGCATCGAAAGTATTTTGTTTAAAAAGTTTCTCGAGAGATGATTGGTCTTCAATGTCTAACCTTTCGAAATAAAAGTCAGTAGCAGGAAATTCCTCACTGAGTTGAGCAAGTCGCCACTCTTTGAGGCGGACATCATAATAGTCATTCAAATTATCAATACCAACGACACGATTTCCTGCCTTGAGGAGATCGTTGCAAACTTTGGCCCCAATGAAACCGGCAGCACCTGTTACGAGGTAGCTACTCATTCAGGCTTTATAATAACTTTGGGGTTTGTGCTTTATACAGTTTCGAGTGTCAACGACTGGACAAGGGTAATCACTAAAATCAAAACTTTTGTACTTTTCATGATCGGTAGAAAGAAGGATCAAGTCAAAAGAGTCATCAATTTCAACAGACTTTTTGCCTGCCATGTCAGCATATTCTCGGGTCTTCGGAATGACCGGAACAAAGGGATCATTATAATCGACCTCTGCACCCTTTGCCAAAAGCTTTTCCATCAGTACGAAAGAAGGAGATTCCCTGCAATCGTCAACATTCGCCTTGTACGCCAATCCGAGTATCAAAATTCTTGAACCTTTGACTGCCTTACCTAGATCGTTAAGTGCATTTGTAACCACTGAAATGACATAATCGGGCATTGCAGTATTGATTTCACCAGCCAATTCGATGAACCGCGTATGCTTTTCAAATTCTCTAGCTTTCCAAGTAAGATAAAATGGATCTATTGGTATACAATGGCCACCCAAACCGGGCCCTGGTCTAAAAGCCATAAAGCCAAATGGTTTTGTGGAGGCTGCGGAGATCACCTCGTGAACATCAATATTCATCGCTTCGTAAACGACTTTCAGCTCATTGACCAATGCGATGTTTACGCTGCGGAAAATATTTTCGAGCAACTTAGTTGCTTCGGCTACTCTGCAGGAGGAAACTCGATGAATCACATCAATCCCTTGACTATAAAGATCAGAAGCAAGATCGCAACATGTCTGAGTATATCCTCCAACGACCTTGGGGATCGTTTTGACCGAAGCGTCTTCCCTACCGGGATCTTCTCTTTCGGGTGAATAGGCGAGGTGAAAGTCAACACCGGCTTGCTTGCCTGAGCCTTCTTCTAGAACTTTTCGTAATTCATCTTCAGTCGTACCTGGGTAAGTTGTCGATTCAAGGGTGACAAGAACACCCTTTGCTAAATAAGGAGCGAGAGCTTCGGCGGTATCCAAAACGAATGAAAGATCTGGTTCTCTATACTCATTAAGTGGAGTTGGGACGCATATTAGGATAGCTTCGACCTCTGATACTCGCGAGGAATTCGTGGTGGCCTCAAAACGACCGCTGTTTACCTGCTCAGCAATGCTTTCAGAGGAAAAATGTTTAAGGTATGATTTCCCATCGTTGATAGAATCGACTTTATTCGCATCCAGGTCAAGTCCGAGGACAGATAAACCTGAGCGTGCGAATTGTAGGGATAAGGGAAGTCCGACATAGCCAAGTCCGACAACTGCGATTTTTGAAAAAGATTTAGACATTACTACTTTGGTTGGTTTTTAGGAAGCTTTCAATTTTTGGAAAAAATTTAGAACGAAAACGCCGAAAACACCGAGGATTCCACCGCACATGACCCCCAGAATAACTATCAACTTCCGATTTGGTTTATAAGGAGTCGTAGGGACCACAGCTGGATCTATGACTTCCAATGCAAAGTCATCGGTCACATTCGCTAACATGGCTTTTTGCTTTTCAGATTCAAGAAGATTGTAGAGAACAGCTCGCATATCCTGCAATGTGGTTTTGGCAAGTTCTTGCTCCAAATAACCAATTCTTTTCTTCGAATCGGCCACGGCTTGATCCCGAAGTTGACTATTCAACTGATCTACAACCTCATTGGCTACTTTCGCTGCAAATTCGGGGTTTTCCCAACTTACGGAAAGAATTATGAGACCAGACTTCTGATCTTCATTCAAAGACAAATTACCTTTCAAAGTGCCAATTGCACTTTGTTCAGATGGTGGTGGATCGATTGCCCATGCATTTTTGCTATCGTCCCAATACTGATTGAATAAAACCGGCATAAGGTTTTTGCTTTTGATATAATGTCCAAGAAACTTGCGAGACTTTAATGTCGCCATTACCCGCTCGATGTTGGAATCACGAGGAATTTGGGCACCTACCATGGTAGCCAACCCACCGAATTGACCCATTGCTGAGGATACACCATCTTGTTCTCCATGTACCGGAGAAAGCAGGATTTCCGCTCGAAAGATTTCGGGAGCTTGCCTTGCATACAGATAAGCCAAACCCGCAGATGTAATGGTAATAAAAGATATAATTTTCCAGCCCCGAAGAATAGTACGGATGAGCTCAATCAAATCGATCTCATCACCATCTATTGACGAGCCGGGATCGACCATGACATATTTTGTTTCAGAGTTTTTGTCTTCGCTCATATTTTTTATACGCTACCGCCCTTGGCCGTTTGCCAAAAGCAAAGCCAATCGGACGAATTCGAAATAATTTATTTTAGTCAGAACTTTTTTTTGCCAAACGATCACTCTTACCTACAATCATTTTGACCCATGGAAGCAATCGACTCATTTGCCTATGCCAGCCAGATAAAATCTCTTCTCGACGAAGGCCGCGCTTACGTGATCCCTCGGTCTCTTCGACAGATAAAAGCTTACGGAGATTCTCCAACCTGGATATCCCCTTTTCCATGTGCGGATCTGCTTGTTCCTTGAGAAAGCCAGCTACTAATTTTCGTAATCGTATTTCGGCGGAGAAACGCTCTTTGCGATCACCCGGAGCATATACGGACGAAACAGCACCAAGCTGTCGCAAAGAACGAAGACCTTGACTAGCAGAACCTTTGCTTATGCTAAGAAGTTTCATCACTTCATCCATAGCCAGTGGGTAGTCACGACAGAAGAGAAGACCGTAGATTTGACCAAGTGACTTAGGTAAACCTACGGATTGCACTGCATTAAGAAAAAGGTCTATAACTGCAACTTCCCACTCCGCTAAACCATCCGTAGTCGAATCATTTTTTTGGGAAGGTATACTGAAAGGGGTCATCTGTTAACAGAATGACAAAAAATTATGATTGTTCAAGTTTTTTTGAACAAACTGACCGATGGCTTTTTAAGGGTAAAAAAAAAGGGGGAGAAATCAAAATGAATTAACTGCTGCTGCTGCAACAGCCAACTGATAAACCACTTGAGTGCCAGAAGTTAAAGTTTCTAGCCACATGCCTTTTTCAAGATTTATCGGAACAACAATGACATCACCAGCTTCGAGATTACCTCCGCTTTTGTTCGTTTTAAACCACCCTGAGTTCGCACTAGTTAGTACTGAACCATTCGCCTTTACGGCAAAAACACGACCTTCATCAGCATTAGCGGAAAACCCTCCGCTTCTTTGGATATAATCCTTCATTCCTAACTTAGGGTCATAGAGGTGCGAAGTAGCAAATTGTACTTCCCCCATTACACTAATCTCAAACGGAATACCGGGAACAAACAAATTATCGCCGTTCCTTAATATGATTGATTGGTCATTTTCTCTACGAACTTGCTTTTCGAGATCAATGACGAGACGCCCCTGCGGAATACTATTCTTGAGCCTCCCAAGAAGACCGTCTGCAACTGATTTTGCTTTCGCAGCTGATTCGCTTGAACTCGCAGATAGTGAAACATTAGCCAAGTCACTTTCCAATTGGGTGATCAACTTCTCCTTTTGATCACTTTCTCTCTTTATCAAGTTGAGTCGCGTGAAAACCGCCCCCCGCAAAAAAGCATGCTCAGTGAATCCACCAGCTCTTTGAATTACATCATTTAGTTTTTCGTTCTTCTGGATAATGTATGTACCGGGGAAACGAACCTCTCCCCGAAGTATAACCGTTTGCTCTTCTGTCCAGGAAGGAATTGGCTTAACAGATAAAACATCCTTGGGTGACAGGGGGGTACTGAGGTCATCTTTAGACATTAGTGAGAAGTTCCGATGAAGAACTTTGGCAGACGGTATCGGGGAATTAAAATCAACGCTCTGACTAGATAATTCGCATGATAGCATATATGCCGCACCAGTCATACCACCTCCGGCGGCAATCAAGTCTCCTAGGGTCATATTCGGAGTGAAAGGGTATTCCCCTGGGAAATGAATCATTCCGTTAATTGATACGCTAGGGACGCCAAAACCAGGTTTGCCTTCGAATTGTAGCTCTTCTAGCAAAGGCCTGATTGAGCGAGACCTTTTGGATAAATCGGTTCTCGTTAGAACTACAATTTTATCTGAAGGTAATAACAGTAAGTTCTCTTTCGAGTCGGGCGATTCCAAAACTTTGTTCGGAGAGAATGCAAATATTGATACTCCCCCAGAGGAACCTTTCCTCCTAACCAAGGCATAATTAAAATCTGCATTATCCGAGTAAAAGGCTCTGGATTTCATTATGTCGGATATCCGTTGACCATCAATCCACTCATGCTTGCCAGGATGCTCAACTTCACCTTCGACGGAAATCGCCAAAAAGTTTCGTTCACTTATTCTTCCAACCTCAATGCGGTCGCCATTTGCTATTTTAAATGCTGAGTCAGACTCCATATCCAAGGTTTTCAAACCGACAAAGCCATCTTTACCCTTTGCTCGATAAAGTCGGATGAAAGATGGCCCAGCTTTGTTCGTCAACCCTCCGGATAATCGAATAATCTCAGCCAAAGAAGAATCCGCGGTAAATTCGTAAATTGCAGGACGTAAAACTTCACCGCTAACCCATGCTCTGGACTTAGCTGTAGGCAAAAAAACCATATCGCCCTCTTCCAATGTAGCATCAAGGAACTCTCCCCTCAAGAGAAGGTTGTATAAGTCCAATACCTGATCTTGAGAGTTTTTCCTTTTTAGTGTCAAAGTTCGTAGTGAGGCAATCTCTGTTACTCCCCCACAGTCCATCAAGAGGTTTGAAAGAGAACTACCGGCATAAACGAGTATTTGCCCTGGTTCCTTAAATTCCCCTGCCAAGAAAACACGGATCTGCCTAAGACCACCCATACCCACAAAAACTTGTACGCCTCCACCAAATTTTTGATTAACTCTTTCCTTAATTAGGTTTTGAAGGCTCTCAAAAGAATTTCCCTTTTCAAATATGTTGATCGGACCGATTCCAGGAAAATTGAGTACTCCACCTCTTCCGATTGCGAGAGAATACTGATCATCTTTCTGTCCATACAAGTGAATTTCCAGTAAATCACCTGGGCCAATCTTGTAGTTGGCAGGAAAAGCGGAATTAGTTGACCTTAGCTGGGAGTAATCCTTCCGGCGCAAGTTTTGTCCATCGAAAGAGGAGTAACCAAAAGGCGAAAGCTTACCCTGGATAGGAATTTCTCCCACTTTTATCCGTTTTGAAATGACTTTAAGTTGAAGGCTTTTGATCTCCCTTAAAATTAAGGTCAAGTCGTGTTGCCTGTCTTTTCGATAGGCCTCAAATTCTAGAGTCTTATTCTCTGGGTTTTCTTTAGACAGATCTTCCTCCAGTTCCTTTAAGTCAGTTTCAACTTGGGCTTCCAACTCGTATAAAATTTGCAATTTAATCGAATTTTCATTGTCCGAAGAGAATCTGGTGTCATATCGAGAAAATGAAGTTTTTTGGGAGTTGAGAACGGGTGCTGTAGATGTCAATGGGGATGGAGATGCAACAAGTTCATCAGTTACTTTTGAAGGCTGTCCACCCTTTTCAAATTGAGCTAAGACCTGCTTTCTCTGGGTCGGTGAAAGTCGATCGAGATCATTTAGGTTTTGCGAGGAGACCTCCGCAACGAAGCTAGATAATACTACTGAAAATAAAAAAAGTGTTTGTTTCATAAGTCTAGTTCAGAAAATTCGAGTAAATGAAAAAGATGCGGTCATGCCCTTGTTTTTAGCAAGTGAATTACTAAATTCCAAGCTTTCCCACCCCAAGGAAGTTTTTACTTCGAAATTGAGATTTGGATAGGTTCGAGAATTAGAAACTTCAAAAGATAATAAATCGGTCGAGTATCCATTAGAAACCGAGCTATTTCCGGTTCCATCCTCATTTAGTTTTCCGGATCGAAAAGTTCCTCCCCAGCCTACACCATCATTCAAGAGAAGGATTCCACCCAAGCTAAAAATTTGTGAATCCTGATCAGCCCAGTGACCAATCGCACGACCACGATACCTGAATCCATCGGCGTAAATCGAGTGCCCATAGGTCACATTTCTCGAGTTCGGGTCATCCGTCCACCAAGTGGAAGTAAGATCTGCATACTCAAGAAACACCCGGATGGAAGAACTTTCCAAAACAGTCCACGCCTCGACGCCATATTGAAAAAACAACGCATTGGGCAAGAACTTGTCTTCATCTTCCCCAACAACCTGTCCGTAAAGAGCGAAGGGAAGATCAAACGGTTGCCACCTTACATCAAGTCCAGCCAATTGATTGCCCGGTTCCTTGGATTTATCCTGGTGCCTTGAATTAGCACCATAATTGTCCTGACTTAGGAAAGCATCGATCCATGTAGAAAAACCATCTGGCCTTCCTTCTCCTCCCAATTGCATCATCCGAAAAAGTCCAATTTCAAGACCGTCTACAGGGGTTGGGGCAAACTCGACACGCATACCCCACAAAAAAGGTTTTGGAACATGCCTTTCTTTCTCCATTAGACCAATAAAACTGTGAAAGGACCAAGGACCAATCCAGGAAAGCCATTTTGACTCGAAGGGTTCGGGGACGCGACGATCAAGTGAAACAGCAGGAATGGGCCGAGCGTTCGTCGACATGATGAGGCTTCCGTCCCAACCAGGCCCCCACCATCGGTCTGTTTTCCCAATACGGCCCGACCAGTTACCCAGGCGAGCTGCAAGATACGAACCATCAACATTCAGGCCATCGTCTTGCCTCCCCTTCCAATCGTCCTCGACGCCGTGAAAATTAGAAATTGAGATGCGTGCAGCGAAACGATCGTTCATCCAAGAAGTCACAATACCAGATTCGAAGGATGCCCTCGGTTCGCTTCCAAATGAGCGAATGGTCACGCGGTTGTCAGCAAATCCAAAATTTGTACGCAAAGGAGAGAAACCGACCTGACTCTCACGTGCAATTGATGCTCCGACCAAATCGTGACCCCATTCAACTTGACCATCCTTAAGCCTTTGGCTTATTCCACCAAGAGAAAGAGGCCAAGAACCTGTCGTGGCCGAAAGCTCCCCATAGTCCTGCAATAACCTTATTTCATGCCTGAGAAAAGGATCATCAGGAGCAAGAAAAGGTTCGCCGACCAAACTTGTAGCGAATAAACAAATCAATAGCCGTTTGAGGCAACCAAAGCGAAGATTAAAAAACATCGTAGTTTAGGAATACCAAGATAAAACTTTTCCGCAATATCAAAGGAATGCGATTTGGCTCGCCCATCTGAGCAACTATCAATATCTGTCGTTTACTCGTGTGCAAATGGAAGATGATCCACTATTTAGACGCATCAGGCAACATGCAGAGCTAAGGCTCGGTTTTAGTGCTACCCAATCGACCAAGGCTCGGTTGGATCAAATCAAGGAGTTTATGCGTCTGGAGAAGGAGATGCTCCAACGCTACCACCAAAAAGGCGACTCTGGAATCCGGCTCACGAGAGCTCGTGCAGTTATCCTAGATGTCCTAATTCAAAATCTTTTTAGATACGCACTTGAAGTATTGTCGGAAACCAATGAAAGGTCCAAACCTATGTGTATTCTTGCGACCGGTGGCTACGGAAGGGGGGAATTAAGCCCACATAGCGACATTGACCTCATGTTTCTTTATCCCCATTCGTCTATTGGTAAATCATTGGAATTCCTCAAGGAAACCATGACTCGCGAGATCCTCTACCCTCTTTGGGACTCCGGTTTGAAGGTTGGTCATGCGTCCAGAGAAGTCAAGGAGGCCATAACCGAGGCCCAAAATGACATCAGGAACAAGAATTCCATGCTCGATGCCCGCTACTTGTGCGGCGATCGTAAAATAGCCAAAAAATTCATTTCCCGCTTCCTCAAGTTTTGTCGGAGCAATCACCCAGCAAAATACCTTGAGGAGTTGCATAGCCATCAAATCCAAAGGAGAGCCGAAAAGGGGGATACAGTTTTCCTACAAGCCCCAGACGTAAAAAATGGTGTTGGCGGCCTTCGCGACTATCAAGGAATTCTCTGGATGACGAAGGTGAAATTCGGGGATAAAGGGTTGGAGGATTTGGTTTCGAGAAAGTATTTGAGCCCACAGGAAGCAAAGTCTTTTGACGATGCCTATTCCTTTTTATTGCGGGTTCGCAACGAGCTGCATTTCCGAAGTAAACGGCCCGTCGACATCTTGCATTTGGAAAAGCAACCTGAAGTAGCCCTTGGACTCGGATACGAAGAGGAAGATATCTTTCGAAGAGTCGAAAGCTTCATGGGCGATTATTACTCCGAAGCTCGCACG
>Ga0055584_100003209_pt1 | contig 16184 bp, 15 predicted proteins | sample OSDHelmetaG_FD_58716 | JGI IMG/M metagenome (GOLD analysis project Ga0055584, IMG submission 58716) | Pelagic marine sediment microbial communities from the LTER site Helgoland, North Sea, for post-phytoplankton bloom and carbon turnover... | ecosystem: Environmental > Aquatic > Marine >... | reverse complement strand
CTATCCTGCAATGATTCGTATTTGACTAAATTAACAAATGGGCCCGTTAATACGGGTAGCTTATTGTACCGGGGCCACTTTCATGTCATCAGACCACAGACTTTTTAATTGCCTCACCTCAAGGTTACTACCTTTGTGGTTGGTAACGCTGCTTTTGTCCGCTTGCGCCACCGATTTGCAACCCGTCGAATCAACACCGGAGTTTACCCCCGCGCCGATGCAAACCATGCAATGGCAGGCACTTAACACTGTCCGGCAGGATGACTGGTTTCATCTGTTAAATACCGGTAGTGATGCACTCGACTGGCGTTTGCGCGCGATTGACAGCGCCGAGGGCAGTATTGACCTGCAGACCTTTATCTGGGATCTCGACGGATCAGGCGCAGCCATCAAACAACACCTGCTGGATGCCGCCGCACGTGGGGTATTTGTCCGTGTATTGGTAGATGATTCCTTCATCCTCGACGCCGATCAGGAACTGCTCGATATCGACCGGCACCCGGACATTGAGCTAAAGGTATTCAATCCCTATCAACGCCGCTCCAGCCACACAGCCATGCGCGAGCTGCTTAACCTGGGAGAATTCCACCGCCTGGATCACCGTATGCACAACAAGGTTATGGTGATCGATAACCAGGTCGCGGTGCTGGGCGGACGAAACCTCGCCGATCATTATTTTGGTTACGACGAGAACGATAATTTCCGCGATATGGAAGTTATCGCCGGAGGGCCAATCGTGCATCAATTGGTAGACGGCTTCGACCTGTATTGGAACGATGGCTGGTCATTTCCGATGGAGACAGTGATGGAACTGCGCGCCGGGCCGGGTTCGCCCAAACAGCTCAGCCAGGTCAGCCAGGTCAGCCAGTCTGCTACGCTGTTGCCAGAGGCGCACCTGGAAGAGTCAGCACAGGAGCGTATGGCGGCATGGATAGCGCTGGCTGAATCGGCCCATGCCGGTGTGCCACGGCTTTTGCTGGACCAACCACCGGCGGACAATCCCGCCGATGCCGGGCAGGCGCCGATCCAAGTAGCAGAGCAACTGGTACGTGAAATAGACGCAGCCCGGCAGGAGATCTGGCTGGTCTCAGCCTACCTGATCCCCACCCCCGAAATTGAGGCGGCTATTCAGAGAGCCGAAGAACGTGGTGTCGAGGTCCGCATCCTGACCAACTCTATTAATTCCAATAATCATATCACCGCACACAGTGCTTATCGAAAGCACATCAGGAACCTTCTTGAGATAGGTGCGGACCTGCACGAAGTGCGTTTTGACGCCCAGGACCGGGATCTCTATATCGAATCGCCGGTGGAAAAAAAATCCCTGTGCCTGCATGCCAAGGTTTTATTATTCGACGATAATCGGGTATTTATCGGCAGTGCTAACCTCGACCCTCGATCAATGCACATAAACACGGAAATGGGCCTGATCATTGAAAGCGAGTCGCTGAATGCCAGTGTGCGTGAGGCACTGGAACCGGATTTTTCACCCCGCAATGCCTGGCAGTTGCAACTGCAAGCGGACGGGCGGGTGACTTGGGCATCTGATAAAGAAACCCTCGATCACCAGCCCACGCATTCCTTTATGCGCCGCATTGAGGACTGGTTTTTCAGCTTGATCCCTATCGAAAACGAGATGTAAAGAGGTTTCAATGTCTCCCGGTCGGGACTGATGCACACACCCCAGATTGCGATCCAGACCTCGGTCGCTGGCCGCCGCTGAATATTTCCGATCTAACAGCATACACCGCCGTATGTCAGCGTCGTTTCCTGTTATGGATAACGATAAGCCTGTAGGAATGCAGGAACCTTCAGGACACTTTGTGTAAATTGATTCACACAAAGGATCAGGAGATAACTATTGATGAAAAATAAGTTAATCGTAAATTACGTATCCTTAATCACACCAATCAGTCAGGCAATATAGCTAAAACCTGCCGTTACTTTGGCATTCCACTTTCTTTCTTTTATATCTGTCGTAATGCGTATTATAAGTTCGGTGCAGAAGGTCTTAAACGGAACAAGCCTGCATCCAAAACACATCCTGATCAGACACCAGAGGAGATCGTCGAAAAGAATTTGTATCTAAGGTGAAAATATCATTCGGGCTCTACTCGGACTATGTGGTACATGGCTCGCTATCATTCCATGCGGGCATCAGACACAACGATATAAAGAGTATTGAAAAGACACGGTGTTAACCGCCTACCCGGACAACTTGGTCGAACAAAGACCCACACCAGACGTTACAAAAACCAAGTTCCGGGTCAGCACATTCAGACGGACGTTAAGTTGCTGATATTCAGAGGAAATAACGGCAGAAAGCTCACACGCTATCAACACACCACTATTGTTGATGCTGCACGCGTTAGACCCTTAAAGGTTAACCCGTGACATACCCGGGAGAGTGCCATTAATTTTGTCGATCACGTCATCGACAAGTTTCCGTTCCGTTTTCAACAGCTACGAACGGATCGAGGATATGAATTGCACACCCTGTTCCACTGACATATCGAAGACAAGGATGTGCGAGATGTTTATATCAAACCCCCGCTCCCTGCAACGCCACACAACGCAACGGCAAGGTAGAACGCTCTCATTGAGCAGACGAGGAAGAGTTTTATCCGTTATTGTAATAATAAAAATGACGTGGATCTTCAGAAGAAGCGCTCTGAATAGGAGCAGTTTTACAACTTTGCAAAACCCATAGTGCTCATCAGGGAAAAACGTCTTACCAATCTCTCAGAGATAAGTTACTTTGAAATTCGGGTGTCCAGAAGGTTCACATCTAATACAATCTGGCAACGTACAACCTTTGATCGACCAAGGAGAATTCCGTGACCAGAGATCCACGATATGACATTCTGTTTGAGCCCCTGAAGATCGGACCCGTAACGGCTAAGAACAGATTTTATCAGGTCCCGCACTGTACCGGCAGCGGATGGCAGAAACCTCGAATTCTGGCTGGGCTGAGAGAAGTGAAAGCTGAAGGGGGGTGGGGCGTTGTAAACACAGAATACTGCTCTGTTCACCCCGCCAGTGAGGACTCGCCGTACCCAACTGCTTCGTTGTGGGATAAAGGTGACATCAAGGCGCATTCGTTGATGACGGAAAAAGTTCACGCCCACGGCGCCCTGGCGGGGGTCGAGTTATGCCTTGGTGGTGCAAGAATGGCGAACCTTACCAGTCGAGAAGTTGCCATGGCTGTGGTTAGCATGCCGAATACCGATGGTAATCCGTTTCAAACCCGGGCTATGGACAAAGCCGATATTAAGGAAGCCCGCCGCTGGCATCGGAATGCTGCTCTGCGAGCGAAACAGGCTGGTTTTGATATTGTCTATGTTTACGCCACCCACAACTACATGTTGTCGCAGTTTCTATCCAGGACGCTGAACACCAGAACGGACGAATATGGCGGCACAGTGGAGAACCGTGTGCGTCTGATACGAGAGATCATTGAAGACACCAAAGACGCCGTTGGTGACACCATGGCGGTAGCGTGTCGGTTTTCCGCAGAAACAAACGGTGGAAATGGTGGCGATGGAAGTCCCATACCAGGTGAGACCGAAGAGATGTTTGGTATCCTTGGCGAATGCCCCGACTTGTGGGATATCAACATCGCTGATTATTCCCTGGAAATGGGGTTGTCGAGGTTTGCTCCGGAGGGGTCGCTCGAGCCCTATATCGCGTCCATAAAATCCATGACCAGCAAACCCGTGGTCAGTGTCGGCCGGTTTACATCTCCTGACACCATGGTCAGTCAGTTAAAGCGTGGAATCGTCGACATGATTGGCGCCGCGCGCCCTTCCATCGCAGACCCCTTCCTGCCAAAAAAAATTGAGGAAGGGCGCCTGGAGGATATTCGTGAATGCATCGGATGCAACATCTGTTACATGGGTGACGGCAAAGGCGTACCTATCCGCTGTACGCAAAACCCAACCATGAGCGAAGAGTGGCGGCGCGGTTGGCACCCTGAGACCATTGCTCCCAGAGGATCAGACGCCCGTGTATTGGTGGTTGGCGCGGGGCCAGCCGGACTGGAAGCCGCCCACGCCCTTGGTAAACGGGGGTATGACGTGATGTTGGCGGAAGCCACACGTGAACTGGGGGGGCGTGTCAGTCGGGAATCAAAACTGCCAGGGCTTAGTGAGTGGGCGCGAGTCAGGGACTATCGCCTGCAACAGATCGAAAAACTGGATAACGTTGAGGTATTCAGGGAAAGCAAGCTAAGCGCCGCTGAAGTGCTTGATGTCGGGGCTGATCATATTGCCCTGGCAACGGGCTGCTACTGGCGGATAGATGGATTTGGTACCAGCAATTGCGGTGGCATTCCTGACCTGGGCACAACGGACAAACTGTACTCACCCGATGACATTATGGCCGGTCGCATCCCCAATGGGCCAACGGTTATCTTCGATAATGATCATTACTACATGGGAACTGTGATGGCGGAACTGATCCGCGCCACCGGCGTCCCGGTAACGTTTGTAACCACAGATGACGTCGTTTCTGCGTTTGGCAGGTTTACCTATGATCGGTGGCGGGCACAAACAAGGATGATGGAAATGGGTATTGAAATCGTTGTCGCCCACAACCTGTCTAACTTTGATGGTGCTCAGGCAACCCTGACATGCGGATACACTGGTCGGGAAAAAAAGGTCGAGGCCGAGGCGGTCCTGTTGGTGACGGCACGCACACCCAATGACGGGTTGTATCACTCATTAGCAGAAAAGATTGCCAATACCCCGGACTCTGCGCCAACCTCCATTAAAAGAATAGGTGATTGCGAGGCTCCTGCGATCATTGCCGCGGCGGTGTACTCAGGCCATCGGTATGCACGTGAACTCGACACCGTCATTGACCGCGACAACCCATTAAAACATGATCGAGTCTTCTTTGAAGACGGTTGAACATGAAGAAGGCCGGCTAATCACCGGACACAACACCTGTTAAGAGTTCAAACAATTCGCGAGGCCTAATAAGGTGACGGAATACACTGAGATACCTGATAAACACCTTTGGCAGGCAGCGGCCGGAGGTGAGGACCCTCTCACTCCGACCATTTCCGGGTAGCCCGGAGCATTTATCTTGCAGATTCAGCTGATCGTCACAGCAATGATAAGCTTTGGAGTGCACGCCGACTTCAAAACAAATATTTCAGCTTTAGCCACATTGCCATCGATAAAAATCTGAAATTTCACGCGTGGCTTACAATATGCTGAATTATAATCGTGATTTATTTTTCGGTTACCTCTTCCATGAAAGCACTCTTGTTCGTCGCCCACGGCAGCCGCAAGGAAACGTCCAATGATGAGATTCGTCAGCTGACAAAGTCCATTTCAAATAACGACGCTTCATTCGATCTGATAGATTGCGCTTTCCTCGAACTGGCTGAGCCAGACATATTATCCAGCGGGCAGAATTTAATTGATCGGGGGGCAACTTCCATCCTTGTTTTTCCGTACTTCCTTGTTGCCGGTAGACATGTGGTTACTGACGTTCCACAGGATGTTGAAAAGATCAGAAAACAAAACCCGGATATTGATATCACAATCGCGCCTTATTTCGGCGCCGCTGATGCAATAGTTGATCAGGTATTATTACAACTGGATGAGCAGGTGAAAATCCACCTTTGAAATTCAGCCGGGCTGTATTTCTCATTCAAGTGGTGCTGCAAATGGACAGGCGCGCGGGCCATTCGAAAGCGCGCTATCTATAGTTATCCCCTGAGATTTATATTGACTGCCTGAGTTGCTCCTGCTTCCACTTTATCGACGCAGCGGACAACCAGTTTGTTAAGGGCGTCCTGATCAAACGTCGTGATATTGGAATATTTGGAATGATGCATCAGCGCCGATAATGCCGCGCCCAGTTCTGAAGCCGCAAGGGCTGCATTGTGCCCGTCTTTCATCACTTCAACAAAATAGGGGTAGAACAAATGGCCTGTAATACGGGCATCACCACGCCCTACCCCATACTTACCCTCAAAACCCGGGTCAACCTTCGGGTCGTCAAACTGTGCAGCAATGGCCACTGAATCTTCCACATCAAGTGGCAAGTGGATCAGATACTGTTTATTCTGGTATTGATAGCAAGTGAGTGAACCACCAGTGGAGAAGCCCAGCGCGAACGTCATGCTCGGCTCCATATGTGGATTGTGATTTCTGGTGAAGCGGTCGGTAATATTCCGAAGCACTTCATCTGAAGTTTCATCTGGAAATATATCCGTACCGAATTTTTCGATCAGTTCATCATCATTGCAGCATACGATCACATCATTATTGCCGATTCTCGGTTTGATCGAGTCAAAACCAATACCCGTAGGAATGATGACTTGCGGCCCCAGATAACTGTTGAGATAGCCAGGGGTCAGAATAGCAATATTATTCGCGGTCTTAAAACGCGCCTTGATCTCCGCGTCGAGAGAATCTATTGGCGGGTGTGGCGATACCAGTAAATAGGTTCGATCATGGGCGTTACCGTTATAACATTCTCTCGGACCCCAAATATGTGTATGAACCTGGACAATATTGACATCATTGAATACGTGCTGATCGATCTCCTGCTGGGCAATAGATGAGCGATCGTCCGGCAAAATTATCTTGAACTGAATATTCTGATCGGTTGCAGCATAGAGAGATACCAGACCAAGAAAAGCGTTCATCGTATTGCCACCAGACTTCGGTGGCTCAACATTATCTCGTGATATGAAGTACTCCGGATGTTCATTATCATCGAGCTGCAGATAAAATCCGTTTTTATCCTTCGATACTTTTTCCAGCGGAATTTTATTGTAGCGAAACTCCGGTATTTCAACGAAATCACGAACGTAATAATCGTTTACCGGAACCCCGATACCGCGCATTTTTGCTATAGCTGAAGACATTTGTAATAGTCTTTTAAAGTGTCTATTGAGGACAGGTTGTCTGTTCTGAAGGCACAGTCCCTGCCAGCAAAAGAAACTTTTTAAACGGTCCCATATTCTGCATTGCTTCCCATTTCGGCCCTGTAAACTTCAGGCGTCCAAACATCATGGCTTTCATCGGGCCATATTCACCAGCGCCCATTTGTTGCCAGCGTTCGGTAGTGGCATGCATCACATAATCTACTTTTTTGCTGAGGGTGTTATTAGTCAGCGCACCACCGTATATGCACTGCGCCTTACCATCCTTCTCGCTGATATGCATTTCCACCTTTTCACTATTCTCGCAATCTGTACGATAGATCTGCATTATCTTGAATCCGCGGTCATCGTCATTAGAAACCCAGCCAGAGTCGACCAGATCATTGGTCAACACCGGTTCATTGTTCCAGGCATCACAGGCATTTTGTGCCCATTCAGCAGACATCATCACCGGACTGGAAAAAGCTGTTGCCGGTAGTACAGCAGCAACAAGCAACAGGATTATAGATTTGATATTTAAAGTCATATGGTGTTTCAGATTAGTAATTATATTGTTTGATTAACTTGCTGCAGAATCAGCCGAGGCGAATCAGCACAAATCAAAACAGGTTTGCTGATTGCAGTGTACCTTGTAATAGCGAATGCAATTGAACCGATATTCTTATACACCAATAGATCAAATTGATTTCCACAATGAAACACCACTACAGATGATCCAGAGAGTTCATACGCCATTGAAACAATCTGCATCAAGCAGGATTGCGGCAGCAACAAACACTCAGCGTTTTTTCTACCAGCAGTAGAAGTAAAGAACTGGTGCTTGAAAAACAGGATTTATAAGATTAAAAATCAGGTGGAGGGAGAGCTGAAAGCACTTGAAAACATTGTGCACCAGCGAAACATCATTGCAACGGGATTATTATCCTGAAAGCTGTTGTTGCCGGAAAATCCACCAAACATTTTACTGAACTGGCGGCTCATGCAGCCAACTGTGGGCTTTGCAGTGTTAGATTGACCACCAGAGTCAATGGCGTCATCATCTGCGCAATAACGGTCTGTTCCAGTCTGTCCGGGCACCCCTTGTGGCGCTGCAAGCAGCTCATCAACACTGATAGCTGCGCTCTTTGCAGCGAGATTATTAGTGATAGTTTCATTAACAGGGCTCAGTGACTTGACTGAAGTCGAGCGTTGCGCATTGTCGTTACCAGGCTCGGACGCATATAACTGAGCGCCAGGTAAAAAAAATGAAACCGCAATAAGCGAACCAGCAAACAGATTGATTGTGGATTTAGACAACAGATATTTATTCAATGATTATTCTCCGAGCTGAAACACCCCAAATTGGATATCCATCATAGCTTAAAGTTACCCGCTATATATAATTTTCAACTCTGCATATTGTTTTTTATGGATTGCAGAAAAAGTGAGATCGAGCCGTTCAGACGGAGACTCAATGTTCTCCGCTCTTTCCAGCTTTCAAAAATAATATTTATTCATAGATAGATAAAATTAATATATCTATAATCCATCAGGGAAAATATCCAGTTTGTCTACTCGCAATCGAGTCATATTTCTGCAAAACTACCGAATTAGGTATTACTAATTTAGTACCTTCTTCAATAATAATCTGAAATATCGTCATCACTCACCCTTGGAGGGTTTCAATGCATCAACAAAAGTCAACAGGCCTCAGGGTTTCTCATTGTTTGCTTTTCCTTATCTCGCTTGCTATTCCAGGCATCGCTAATGCAACCAATGGCCTCTATGGTCATGCCTATGGCGCCCGTCAAAGCGGTATCGCTGGAAGCGGCATCGCTTTTCCTCAGGATGCCTTAATTGCTGCGATCAATCCTGCCGGCGTAGTCCAACTGGGGAAATCTCGAGAAATTGATCTTCAGTACTTTTCGCCAATGCGTCAGTACACCGTCAATCCCAGCCCAGCTTCTGGTGGCTTCCCCCCATTTCCCGGGCCAACCGTTGAGAGTGAGAGTGAATCGTTTTTCATCCCCGCCATTGGTTTAAGCTGGCCGCTTAGCAGCGACAAGGCTGTTGGATTTGCCTTATACGGTAATGGCGGCATGAATACCGACTACGCGGCGGCTGATACACCGTTCGGCGTAGGCGCATTTGGCGCCGGTGCCGTACCGGGTGCTGACCCCCGTGCTGGTGTCGACTATTCTCAGCTGTTTGCTAATCTGAGCTATTCGCAAAAATTCGGTGGCGGCAACGGCTCCTGGGGCGTCTCTGCGCTGGGTAACTATTCTGTTATTGAACTCAGCGGCCTGGCCGGCTTCGCGCCATTCTCAACAGACCCCCGCAATTTAAGCGACAAAGGCAAAGACGGTGAGTTCGGATTTGGTGTGCGCGTAGGAGCCCAGTTTGATGTTTCCCCAAGTGTCACCCTGGCGGCGGCCTATCAGACTGAAATCAGCACTCAATTCGACGATTATGCAGGCTTGTTTCCGGAGTCGGGAAAATTACACATACCTGCCAATGCGCAAATTGGAATTGCAGCCAAAACCGGCTCAGGCACATTTACCGCGGATGTACAGCAAATTTTCTACAGCAGTGCCGAAGGCGTTGGCGATCCTGGAACAACAGGCCTGACAACCGGCTGCAGACCTTCCGCACCGTTCACCTCTGCGCCCGTTGCCGCTGGACCCAGCTGCCTCGGTGGCAGCCCAGGTATTGGCTTTGGCTGGGAGGACATGACCATACTGAAACTTGGCTACACCTGGAAAACAAACAACGGCATGACCTGGCGTGTTGGCTTCAGTCATGGGGATCAACCCGTTCCTGAGAAAGATGTCACCTTCAACATTATTGCACCGGGCGTTATTGAACAACATTACACCGTTGGATTTTCCAAAGAACTTGCCAGCGGACGTGAGTTCACTTTTGCATTTATGTATGCCCCGGAAAAGTGTGTCACAGGGCCTGATTTGTTTACCCCTGGCCAGACCGTTGAACTTTGCATGAATCAATTTGCCTTAAATGCAGGAATAAGCTTCTAGAGCAACATCAGAACGGGGGTTCGTTGCAATGACGAACCCCCTCACCTGCCACTTCACATTGCTCCGACTTCATTGGCCTGGAGGCACATTGCAGATAGAATAAATCAGCTGTAACTGGCCTTTATGACGCAGGATGAACTTTTCAGTTAATTTGTTTTCGTAAACAGTAACTGATCATTCATTGACCAGACTGGAATCTTGAGAAAACACCACCACTTTCGTTTCAACCTTTGCCACACCGCCAAGACCGTATTGGCAGCCTGGTTATGGACTCTCGCGCCTTATGCCCTTGCTGATGCGGAAAAACTGCAGTCAGTACATCAATGGATTGAGGAAAAGTATCCGGCAGTTGATCATGTGGATAGCGACGAGTATTTAGCTGAGGTTGCAGGCTCAAATGAAGTAGTGGTTTTTGACGTCAGGGAGCCTGAAGAATATGCCGTGAGTCACCTTGAAGGTGCCATTCAGGTGGATCCGGAAATTGATCATGACATATTTATTCAACAATATTCGAAAGCACTTAGCGGAAAGACAGTAGTATTTTACTGCTCCGTAGGCAGACGTTCATCGTTACTGGCGGATACCGTATCAGACGCCCTGATTGAGGCAGGTTCAGGAGATATTTATAATCTGAAAAATGGCATATTCGGCTGGCACAACGAAAGCAGGCCACTCACCAGGAACAATCAATCCATAGATTATGTTCACCCTTACAGCTGGCGGTGGAAGCGCTACCTGGAACGAAAGGATCTCACTACCTATAAGATTGACTAAGGGTCCACTGCAGTGGACAGTACCCCCTAAGTGACATTGATGTTGCAGTGCAGCCCGTTACAATAGGTCTCTTCTCCATGCAAGCTAACCACCACACTGCCTATCATGACCAATGAAACAGGATCAATCGACCAGTCAACGGATGAACGTCGTATTCTATCGATGATGCGCAAGGTTCTGTCGGCAGTAGCCAGGGATACCGCACCGCAGTCCGGCAGGCGCTCTGCACTGTCAGAAGACACGGTACGGGATATCAAGGATTGCATGTATGTCATTTCAATGCGCGAGCAGGAACTTGCCCGATTGCATGGAAAGTCTCATAGACTGAGACCTGGGTTCATTGATCAGCCAAAAAAATCAAAAGTGGTCTCCCTTGATCCACTGCACACAGAGCCGAAAAGTACGTCAGAAGATACTTAACCGCGCAGTCTGTCGACGCAGTCTGTGGTTGACAGAGCTAACCTTGCTGCAGCGCTTTGGAGCCGGTGTTGTGCAAAGCTTCCGGGTGATGATCCGAGGTCTCTTCTGGTAGCAATCTGCATTCACGAAACACCCTTTTATCGCAATTCCTGCAAATCCGGTGATCCAGTTTTTTAAATATTTCCTGTATTGCAGTTTCCTTACTATCGAATATCGTACCGCAGTCAAGGGCTTCCATATATTTACCTCGATTGAGTACCCGCATCGCACTGTCCTTTAACCGGTACATATACAATTCTCCTCCCATCTTTCGCCGCTCATTGGCCTCCTTCAGCAATAGCTCGGCACCAGACATATCCACCTGGTTAATACCTTTAGTCAAAAGCAACAGATGTTTCTGCTCAGGGTACTTTTCACGATATAAACGCAACAAATCGCCTACATAGGCAATGGATCCAAAATAAAGCGATTCATCCAGACGCAGTATCTTCAACTGTGGACACTCATCCAGCCCATAGCTGGAACTGAATTTTCGGTATGGCAGCGCTGGGTTAGGAATACGCGCCAATAGTTTTGGCTTCGAGGTTTTACGCAGAAAAAACATCAGCGATAACACGACGCCAAGCAATATTGCATCCTCCAGCCGTAAAAATATTGTGCTCGCAAATGTGACCACCATCACAACGGTCTCCTTTTCGTCCGCCCTGATTATTTTCCTGATCTGGCCGAAATCAATTAACCGCCAGGCTACCAGGAACAACAAACCCGCAACTGCAGCAAGGGGTAAATGCGCGGTAAATGACGCCACTACGGGAAGCAGGGCAAACAATAGAACCCCTGCGGTGATGGCGGCTATAGGGGTTTTGGCCCCGGCATCATAATTTGCTCCACTTCTGTTGAATGACCCGGTAGCCACATAGGAAGAAAAAAAACTGCCGACGATATTAGATAACCCCTGACCAATGAACTCCTGATTCGGTTCAAGGGCCTGTCCGGATTTCAGTGCCAGTGAGCGCGCGATAGACACCGCTTCGGTTAATGCGAACAACGTCATTGCCAGTGACACCGGCACCAGTTGCCGGATAACGTCCATCGAAAATACAGGAGCAGATAATGGTGGCAGGTTGCCTGGTAGCACACCAACCATATGGATTCCTGTGGCCTCTGAGCCAAATCTCAGGTTCAGAAAATAGGCCACAGTGCTACCAGTCAGCAGGGCTATGACCATTCCAGGGGCTTTTGGCCAGAATTTTCTCGCCAGAATACCCGTCACCAGGGTCGTCATGGAAACCAGTGTAACCATTGGATGAAACGCACTCAGGTGAGTCCACAGGTACATAACGGTTTCCAGCAAATGATCGCTGTTGGGAATTTCCAGCCCCCAGAATGCCTTGGCCTGCTTTGCGGCGATCAGACAAGCGGCACCTGCGGTAAAACCGACGATGACAGAATGTGATATAAAATTCACCAGGGTTCCGAGCTTGGCAAAACCAAGTATCAGCTGGATTGCTCCGACCATAAAAGAAAGGGTAATAGCCAGCGATATATATTCCGCTGAGCCCGGCGACGCCATACCACTTAAGGCTGAATACATTACTATGGAAGCAGCTGTAGTAGGACCTGACACCAGATGCCACGATGAACCGAACAGCGCCGCAATAATGGCAGGCACCATACTTGCATACAGCCCATACTCCGGCGGCATACCGGCAATAATGGCAAAGGCAACGCCCTGGGGCAGCACAATAGCGGCCCCCGTAAGACCCGCCAGAAGATCTGCTTTCAGTGTGTCGCCATTAACTGTCTTCCCCCAGCGAATAAACGGAAATATTTTTGTTAAGGAAACATGCGTCATCCATTTATCGTCAAAAATTTGAGACGCCGAGTGTGCGTCAGCCAAAAAGCTCTTTCAATATCCATTGCGGACACTTTTCTGCAAAACATATTGCATTAAGAGCTGCGCGTCTGCAGGACGGCAGGTGACACTCACGTTTGTACTTTATACAACTGTGAGTGTGGTATGGATTAATCAGCTCATTTCAAATCGACTTGGGCGGCAGCACCCGCACCGAGCGATCTTCAATTGTTAATTCCATGGCGCTGCCAAGTGAAACACCTTTGCCACTATGTTCACGTCCATGGGTCGTCCCGCTTTGTCGCGCACCCTGTTTAAGACGATTGAGCGATAACTGCACCATTTCATGTAGTTCTCTGCTGTACGCCAATACGAACGACCGCGGCGCATCGTGTGGCTCGTTTTTTAGCCACAGGTGAATTCGCCCTTCGATTTTCTGCTGTGAATCCGGTTCAATGATATCGGCACTGATCAGTTCGAACTGTGCCGGCAGTACCGCGTCCGCAGGCCAGCCTTCATATCGTTCCACGGCCTTCCAGTAACCAAGATAAATCAGTGGCAGCAAGGCAAGAATGACTAACCTGGTTCGCTTGCCAGCACCCCCGGCAATCCATACCCAGGCGATCAGGGTGAGTGGAACAATATATGCAACAGTCAGGCCTAGTTTGCCCATGCAGGGGAATGCTCCAGCGCATATGGCGTGAGTATTACAGGCAACTTGTTAAATTTCTCGGCACGGCCATCGGCAGAAATACTGAAACGCACTGCAGTCTGCTCATCGTCGACGCCATTGAGATAAACCGTATCATGGAAAACGGTTTCAAACTTCGGATTCACTTTATCGACCCGCACATCGACCGGTAAAGGAGATCCGTGATAGGCATGATAATAGTAAAGGTTAACGATATATTCCCCTGGGTGCTGCTTACGTACAGTGATAATTTCCTGGTTAACGGGGTATATTTTTTCGACACCATCTATCACCATAATGTCGTTGATTTCACCCCGGTCATCACGATCCAGATGTAACCAGCCAACTTCCTTTTCAAGATATGACACTGTCTGATCATCAGGCCCTCTTACCCACAGATCGACATCGTCTTTAAGATGCTCTGGCCAGGTTGCAGAAATTATAAATTCAGCCTGTTTCTCAATGTTTGCCAGTTTTGCCTCGGGGTTGATATAAAGCAGGGCCGCGAGAAAAAGAAAGACGAAGCCGAGCAGGCAGTTGAACAGAAGATCAATAAAGGGATCTGCTGAAATGCCGAGGCCATTGCGCCCGTTATAAAGGCTTGACAACGGAATCTCCTGACAAGGTGCTCGCTCCAAGTCGAATGATGTTGCTTATCAAGTCATCGGCAAATCGATCCAGAGCCTTACAATAAATACTCAAAACCAGTGAAGCGCTTATGCCTGTCAAGGTGGTATAAAGCGCCACCTGCATGCCAGCCCCCATGCTGCCCAATAGATCCTGCAACACCGATATGTCTTCATCGTTCAACTGATACACAGCGCCCAGCATTAATATGAAGCCGATCACCGTGCCGATTAAACCAAGCCTGATCAGCGCGTCCACCGCGAACCAGCCCAGGCTGTGACCACGATGGATCTGTTCAACCAACCGGGCATGCAAGGCCTCGCCCTGGGCGCTTTGGCCACCCTTGATTCCCCGGGATAATGTCAGATGCTCGTGAAGCCAGGGTTCATCTGCCTCAGGCAGCGCCGAAGTATCAGACGATTTACTGTATTGCACCACCGCCAGATTTAACTGGCTCAACCTCCAGGAAGCACCACCAAGGTAGATACAGGTAACCCCAAAAAGCACAAGAATCACCAGAGACAGGTAGGTTTGGTCAGCATCAAGAATCAAACCGGCAAGATCATAGCGCCACAGTAAAAACAAACCAAACAGCAAAATCCCGGTGATCACCAGCCATGCATATATCGGTTGGTGCGGGTCTTTGTATTGTGCCGATGACGCCATTATTACTGCTCGCTGTATTTTTCCGGAAACGCTGGTTGGTTGATTGTAACCTTCCCCCGGCAATTTTATAAATCATCAGAACCGAAAATTTTCACCATGAAAAAAAAGCTTAATCCGGCATTGAGCCTAAACAGCGACTACAGATTCACAAGGAGCCGAACCATTTACCACAAGCACAAATAAAAACTATCGACTTACCCGCCCTCACCGACATGTACCGATTCGACAGTGCGCTGTCACTCGATGGCTGCGATGGCGTTTTTGATAGACTGCTCGAGATAGAAACCATAGAAATCCGGCGTCATCAACCCGACCATTTTCTCACTAAGCTCAACCTGTTCGCTACTGAGAAAGAGCACCGTCGGCGTGAGACTTGTCTGATAGACTGAAAGAAATTCTCTTGTCGAAATTTCTGTTCCTGCGCCATCAATAATGGTTTCGCCATGATCGATGGAAATCTTGCCGAAAACCGCCTTATCAGTCAGCTCCCCATTGGCAAAGATTGCCGCAAAAAATTCACTTTCCACACGTCGGCAGTAAGGACAATCTTCCTGATCCACCATAATCACAACAGGTATTTTTTTATCTTGCGCCTTCTGCGAAGTCTCAGCCCAGTTTTTAATTGTCTTCATTAATCAGAACAGCTATAAGTATGTGTATATTACTAACATGGATCACAGTATCGGCTTGAAGTTTCTACAATAAATCAATTCTATTCCAAGCGCAGCAAAAAAAAGCGCTGTCTGCAGACAGCGCTTTTCAGAACTAAGCATAAGAGCTTATCTGTTGTATCGTGAATCTGCTATTGAGGTACTCTGGTAGCCCACTGAGCAGACTCCCTCTCGTATTGTGCAATAGCATCTTCAGACTGCTCCTGGGCCTTGGCTACCAGCTTCATTGCCTTGTCAGCCTCGCCCTTATCCGAGGCTTTCCTGGCTTGATCCAGCATCTTCCCGGTGTCCCGCCACTCAGCGCCGAGTTTACCCGCTTCCTTTCGCCTGGCGTCTGCTGCTTCCCATGCTGCGGCAAAATCTCCGCCTGCTGCAGCAGGTGCATCAGGTGTTGTTGCCGTTGCACAGCCTGAAAGAAAAACCAGACTAGTGAGAAGCATAATGATACGTTTGTTTTTCACCACTAAATTCCTCATTTTCTTGCTCCTGGGCCATTGAAATCAAGACCGTTGCTCATATACGTCAGAAAGTATTCGAGCTCTCTATACTCGACACCCTGGGG
>Ga0055584_100003208_pt1 | contig 16185 bp, 9 predicted proteins | sample OSDHelmetaG_FD_58716 | JGI IMG/M metagenome (GOLD analysis project Ga0055584, IMG submission 58716) | Pelagic marine sediment microbial communities from the LTER site Helgoland, North Sea, for post-phytoplankton bloom and carbon turnover... | ecosystem: Environmental > Aquatic > Marine >... | reverse complement strand
CGATTTGACAATCCGCTCCATCGCAAGTGCCCGCAGAGACTATGGCGACAGCTTGACGGACCGACACCTTGCTGCATCAAGTCCCGGTCGAGATACATGCCAGGGAGATAGTGGTGGTCCACTATTTGTCGCAGGGGGTGGCACCGGAGGCAATGATCTGGTTGTGGGAATTACCAGCTTCGGATTGGAATGTGCAGCCCAGTCGCCTGGTATTTATGCCAATGTCGGCAAATACAACAGTTGGATCGAGGCATTTCTGGCAGCCCCTGGTGATGTGGACCCAGCCATCACCATCACTGGAAAAAGCGGCCGACTCCTCACCAATGGAACCAGACAAAAAGCACGATATCTGGGCACCCACTGGGGACGTCGCTACAAAAGAAACAAAGGGAAAACTTTGAGCTACCGCATTCAAAATGCTGTCGACACCACTCCCGCTTTGATTCGCCAAGTCCGAGTGACGGGAAGAGGATTCACGGTAAAAGTGAAACCGCCCTACGTTTTCGGTGGAACGAGCCAACGGCTCGCAATCCGTTTTCGCGCACCGAACAAGACCCGAACAAATAAGGGAGTTGTCAGGGTCTACACGTCTGATCCTAACAACCCCGTCTATTCCTTCGGTATTCTCGCAAAATCAAAGCGTGCGTAGGGCTGTGGAGGATTGGGGTTCTTCGCCTCTGTGGCTTTGTGTTAAGACCAAATTGATTTCACTTTCCTCAGTCTACTGGGCCGTTTTTCGCTGCCACTGTTCTTTTCCCGGTTCAGCCTGTGGAGCTTTTGAAGGCTTTTCTCGTCACTGAGCCATTCGTCATGCAGATGATGCATGACTGCGGATGCAGCCTGGTGCTCCGACCTTTCCTCCCCCAGTGTAAGGCGAGGACAAATCCCTGTTTCACGAGAAAAAATCGCCAATGCCGAAAAGTAGGCAGAATGCAGCCCCTTGGCGTGTTTTCTTAACATCGACAGATCGACCTCGAGAGCCTCTCGAATGGCGACTTCGGGAGATTCATCGGCGGCGAACTCAATCGGAACATCATCGTGCTCCCATAACTCGCAGTAGCTCTGCGTTGCCTTTTCACCGACCGGAATATTGATTCGAGCGACCCCAGCGGACATGCAGATGATCCGGCAATCGAGTGAGGTTCCACAATAGAGCCGCGCGTGCAGGAGCATTGAAGCCACTTCCCAGATATTTGCCGAAGGAAAACCGGCTGCAATCCACTCTGGAAAAACTTCTACCCATTTTCGCACACGAGAAGATGGCTTTTCCTCTCCGCAATGGGATGAATCGAAAAAGACAATTCCAAGGTCCTCTTTTTCCGCAACGTTTCGGAGTGCCTGAGTCAGGCTCTCAAACTGCTCCTCTTGCGCCTCGCCAATCTCAACAGCGATCCATCCATTTGGAAAACGGTGCCGCATTCCCTCCAGCGAATCACAGTCTCGATATTCACGGAGCTGGCGAGCACAAACCTGCGGCAAAGCCGTGAGCGGACAAGGCATGCGGTGGACCCTCACTCCATTCGACTCGAGAAATTCAGATCCTCTGTCGTCGCGAATCCCGACAAAATCTGCCTCACGCATCAACTCAAGAAGTCGGCTGCGCTGATCATTACCCAATTTCTCTGGTTCTGACAGCCCAACTCCGTGAAAACTGCTCCGCGCCCCGTGAAATTCGCCCTCGGGAGCAAGCACATAGCCGAAGTCATCCAGTTGACCTGTCCTTCGGCGAACATATTCAAGCAATTGATCCTGATCACTGATCACGGCAAGAGATTCGAATCTCTCTCCCTCGCTGCCGCGTCCGGCAGTTTGATTTACGCGTTTGTAGCTTTCGATGAGATCACCATCAAGGGTTTCTCCACCAAAATGAACCATGCGTAGACCACTGCCTATCATCTCAAGAGCACTCTCGCCATAATTTCGTACCAAATGCCCGCCAAACCCCGTCATATCTACGCTTCGCAGCCCGGCGCAGCGGAAACGAGAAAAGTTCATAACACGCGTGAGGACATGAGGCCGCAGCATATCCCCGACTCGATAGCTATCTGCTGGCCCGATCAAAAGAGCATCGTTCGCCGGCGTCGTAACATGATTGGTCTCCCGCACAGACCCAAGCCACTTCAATCCCGGGCGATGATGCGAGGTGCGCTGCCCATTTTCCTCCAGAGATGATTCTTCAGATGAAGAATCAACTAATTTTCCAAAATTTACCCCGATGCGCCTATGCCTCATCCAAAAACATTACGTATATATAAAATATTTACAATAATTAAACGATTTTTTATGCGATTATTTCAATCCCCGAATTACTTTTCCAAAAACAATTTTCAAGCGAGGCATTTTTGCCCAGCCCCACGCACTCAGAGTGAATCGAGCGCCCCAACGGCTTGCTTCATTTCTGCGCCACTCGATCCCGTTTCGCGAATCCTGACCAAGTAATTGCTCGTTTTTTCCCTCTCCGAAAAACTCAGCCATCGGACCAGATTTTCCGGATGCTGAAGTCGCGACAGCACCGCACGCTTGATGCGACTGGTTTCGACCCACATCGTTCCATATCCGGACGAGCCATCTGAATTCTTCATGTTGCTCGACCACACTTGAATCGCATCGCCAGATTCATTCCTTCCAAGGTAGACCACAAGGTGCCCTCTCTCTCCTAAGCCAATGTTCTCATTCCAGAAAATCTTGAGAAAATCCCCGGGCTTCGCGTTTTGCAGCCCATAGAAATTCGAACCAAGCCCAAGGCGATGAAACAGCATTGCTGTGCCAGGGCCATCAGCATTCCAGTGCCCGAATATCCCGACCCCATCCATCTTCCCGGCAATCACCTCTTCTTTCTCTCCCACATCGGCAAGTTCGCGGCTCAAACTTCGATTCGATGGAACGATTCCCCGCTTCTGCAGGTCAGAAATCACCTCACAGAACAAGAGGTAGGTAGCACTGGAACAGAAACTGAGCTTGTCAGCCGAACTCGGATTCACCTTGAGCTTGCCCCCTGAAGCAACTTTCAACGCAGCACTGAGGTCGCCGACGGTCTCCTGCAAATCACGGAATCGCTGCCCATCGGGAAGGTCCTTGCGATAAGATGCATACACTCCGGCAGTGGGCATTTTCGCAATCTTCTCGACTACCAGTTCATTAAAATCCTGTGAAAATGCCGTCGAAAAAATGACGAACACCACGATCAGCGGAGGAAAACAACGACGAATCACGGCTAAAGGATGAATCATGGGAAATTCTCGCTCGAAATATGAATGCGATCAAGTCGACCGCCACACATTCTGCTGAGCAAGAACCATTTTGAGCGCTTGTCGCTCTTCCTCTGGAGTCTTCGGAGATCACGAATGTTTTCCTGTTCCAACCATAGGACAGTCTCTTTTGGCCAGAGTCTCACGTCAAAACACTCGCGGAGTTCATTATCTCTCTAGAACGGAAGTTTAATTTTTCCAGAAAAATGAGACTCATTAGTTTCATTAGATTTAATGAAGGGCGATGCTACGGCAGAGAGCTGACAGAGAAGAGTCGCAATGCCGACTGCAGCCGCGATAGGCAGTAGGTAACGGCACATAATCAATAAGGTTAAGACGTTATATCTTTTATGCTTCACCCCTGTAGTTTCTTAGTTTCTCGGCAAATCTCCGGTTCTCGACGGCCGTTTATTCATCGAAAATTCCACTGGAAAAGAACTCATACTCAGAATCGTCATTTTTCCAGGCCTCAACCGCTTGACAATCTGTTCAAACCACCTAAATTCCCGCTCCCTACTGACCTCGGATGGCATCTAGGCCGCGATCGCACCGCACCTCCCTCCGAATCACAGGTCGAAACAGGGAATAACCAATCAGGGGAATGAAAACATTTTCTGCAAAAGCCGAAGAAATCGACCGCAAATGGTATGTGATCGACGCCGAGAACAAGGTTCTCGGCGACGTAGCAGTTGCGGCAGCTAACCTCCTGCGCGGGAAAAATAAGCCGCTCTTCACGCCTCATTGTGATTGTGGAGACTTTGTTGTCGTAATCAACGCTGACAAAGTTCGCCTCACTGGTAATAAAGAGCAGCAGAAGCTTTACACTTCCTACTCCGGTTACGTCGGAGGTCAGAAGCGCGAGACAGTTGAGAAACTTCGCGAGCGCCGCCCGGAACTTATCGTAGAGCGCGCAGTTCGCGGAATGGTTCCCCACAACCGCCTTGGACGCCAGATTTTCAAGAAGCTCAAAATCTATAACGGTTCGGAGCATCCCCACGAAGCACAGCAAGTCGAGACTTACGAACTCTAATCCAGAGACTCCACCGAAATGAGCGAATCTTTCTCAGCCACCGGACGCCGCAAGACATCCACCGCACGCGTCACCCTGTCACCCGGAAGTGGATCTATCACGATCAACAAACGTCCCTTCGACGAATACTTCGGTACTCTCTCCCTGCAAAATCAGGTTTTGCATCCCTTCCAGGTCGCAAATGCGATGAAGCAGTATGACACTGCGATCAATACCAATGGAGGCGGTGTTACCGGTCAGATCGGTGCCATTCAGCTTGGAATCGCACGCGCTCTTCTTAAAACGAACGAAGAGCTTCGCGAAACACTGCGTGAAGAAGATCTTCTGACACGTGACTCTCGTAAGAAAGAGCGCAAAAAGGCAGGTCAGCCAAAAGCGCGAAAGCGTTTCCAGTTCTCCAAGCGTTAATCCGCTGGAACGGACATATCCTTTTCAATTGCAACAGGGTTGGGCGTCACACTCAACCCTGTTTGCTTTGGGACCTAACCCTACCGGGCAGATTCCACTTCGGTTGCCGCAAGGCGGCAGATATTAATTCGATTCGATTTCCTCAGCCGCCTTCTCCGGTCCGAGATGACGAACGTCGGTCGCGCTTTCGAGGAAAATCCCATCCTCGGCAATGTTTACCGCGTGGTCTCCGACTCGCTCGAGGCTTCGGACAATAAAGATCAGGTGAAGAAATGACTTCACTCGAACTTCTTCGTTGTCGATCTGCTTGGTCAACTCACGTATGACATTCTTGTGCGCCTTATCGAGTTCACGATCCCGACCGTAAAGGGAAAGCGCCAGATCCGTGTCACCTTCCGCATACGACTTCATCCCGTCGCGAAAGAGGCTGAGCGCCGCTTCGTAAAGAGGCTCGACGAGTGCGACTTCAGCGATCTCCGGATGCTTCATTATCTTGCGAGCTCTTTGCCCGATGTTCCGTGCTTCGTCAGAAATCCGCTCAAGGTTGTTAGCAACCTTCATACCAGCGATCACTTCGCGAAGATCAGTTGCCACAGGATTGTAGCGCATCAGTATTTCGAAACTTTCTGCATCGACTCTTCGTTCCAGGTTATTGACTTCGTCGTCTTCAACGATTGCTTCGTTACAGAGCTCTGCATTTCGCGTTAGCAATCCCCTGACGGCGCTCTCCAAATTCTGTTCGGCGATACTCGCCATTCGAAGAACGTTTTCTCGGGCTTCCTTTAAAGCTTGTTCAAAGTTGGCAAGCATGTGTAGGTGTGAATCGCTCATGGGGTATATGTATATCTGCGTATGGTGAAGGTTAATCGAGCAAGCGACTGCTCTCAACAGTGCTTTCCTCTGATTTCGCCATCTCTCTTGCTATGGAGCTTTCTTATATCAGCTCACTCAATTGTTTCTCAAATCGCCCTACCACTTTCTTCCACCTTACATTCCGGGCAGAAAATCGTCTATTTTGCCGAAGTTCAGAAAGGTCTGATTGGGCAGCGAAAAGGGCGGTTTCGATATAGGAGTCTTCCTGATCAAAGGGAACGGTGAATCCGGTTTCGCCGCACACAATATGCTGACGAGCGGCGGCGTAATCGTAGGCAACGACTGCAAGGCCGCTTGCCATCGCTTCCAATGTCACGTTGTCGAAGGTTTCTGTGGTGCTCGGAAAAATGAACAGGTCAGACGATGCATAGTATTCGGCGAGCTCTTCTCCGCGTTTCACACCCACATAAATGAACTGGGGAAACTCCGTTTTGAGTTGCTCCAACTTTGGCCCGCCTCCAACGAAAACACCACGGAAATCCCGAATCCGTTTCTGGATCTCCAGAAACGTTCGCAGGATAAGCTGAAGGTTTTTCTCCACCGCAATTCTCCCTACAAAGAGGCCAACGACATTTCCTTCACGAGCGCCCCACTTCCGTCGCAAGAGATGGGATCGCTTCCCGGGAGAGAAAAGCTCCGTGTCGACGCCCTTAGGCAGGAGCTCAAGATTTTCAAAACCTCGCTGCTCCAATTCTGCGAGGGAACAAAGGTGCACGAGGAGCGGTTGTGAACGTGACGCGGGTATTTCAAGGTCACTTTCTCTAGCAACGGCAATTGATAGTGCGCCACGTATTGCTGGAAATTGGCGTGAAAGCGCGATGCCGCAGGAATCCCCAGCGCTCGCGCCGCGGAAACCGCGGAAGCACCCAAAGGAGTCTCCGTCGCGACATAGATAACATCGGGGCGCTTTTTGTAATAGCGGGTCTGGAGGACTAGTTTTATTGGGAAGCCAAATCTGACGTCCTTGTATCCCGGCAAACCGACGGAGGGGACTTTCAGTCCAGCTTCTTCACAAGTAAGAAAGGCTAAACGGATGATATCGATTTCGTGGCCTCGATCCCGGAGCCCCTTCGCAAGTTGTTCCAGCGTGGTAGCAACCCCATTCGCTTGGGGAAAATAGGTATCTGTGACAAAAGTGATTTTCATAAAATGAGAGAAGTGAATTCGTTAAACAAATCTGATTATTTCTCCCGACTTTCGAACTTCTTCGTCGAAGCACGACATTGAAAAGCGCTTATTGAGTATCGATGGAATCGATAGACGGCCAAGCAACAGCTTTGTCACTTTGCCCCTTCTGGAACCGAGCCTGTCAGAACTTCAGAGCTATCAACCCTTACACAAACGAGCCGCAGCCCGGACACCTGCCAATAATCCGGACTGCGGCTACCCCTCAACTCAGGAGGAACGGTAATCGACGATGAAACAAGTTACTTCGACCACTATTCACTCCCAAATTCATTCCCGTGAAGGTTCAATCCTGCCAATCGAACACTTCACAGATAGGTCTGTTTGTGTATGGAAATTTGTTCTCCTCGCCTCTCAGAAATTTGCGTAAACACTAGGCTGCCGGTAGGAAAAGCGGCGGCGAAATGGTGTGAACGAGAAAGTCATTGGAAGCGGATAGTCCTCTATACGAGGTAATCTAGGTTACTGGATATTTTAAATTATGCAAATCAATTTTAAAATTTTTCTAAAGATTGAGATAATTCCTCGCAATCTTTTAAAATTTTTAACCATTGGTGGAGATCATTCACCAATTTATCAAAAGAAGGCTTGTGATGGACAGCCCCTGAAAAAGCCTACACAAGAGCGGCAGTATGGTGGCTTCAATCAAAAGATGGTCCGCTGGGTTGAGCTCTCGTAAAGGAAAGTCCTTCAGAGTCAACGCAGCCACGGTCAGTGCTGCGGCAACTAGCTCCCAACAAAAGGACTCATCATCAGTAGAGTGAACAGGAAAGTCCCCTCCCCTGATAACCCGGAACTTATCGAATCACAATCCTCGCGTGATCCACAAACGGCGTCCAACGACGCTCTACTTCATTGAGGCAAAGCGGGCCGAGACCAGATCTGCTGTCGAAGCATCTCCGACTTTCTTCTGGCTCGAGTCGATCCAGTTCTGCTCCAATTCGTTTTTGGTAGGGCGGCGATCCTGGTAAAATACTCCGAATTTACCGGGATATTGCAGCGAAGCGAGTTCGTAGGCCGCATTCCCATCTGTCACATCGTGACGAGCATCATCCTCAGACGAACCGTCGCCAACCTTCTCTTCGATAATATCAAACTCTCCGCCTTTACGGGGGTTTCCATCGTCAAAAATTCCGGGGTAAAACACAACGCACTCCGAAAGAACTTCCACCACACTGAAACCAGGGTGGAGAATAGCACGCTCGAAGACCTGCATCATATGCTTCACTTGCGTCGCATGTGTTCTTGCGACAAAAGAAGCACCGCCATAAACGAGTTTCTTCATCGGATTGATCGGCTGATCGATCGAACCGGTCGGGTCGGTCTTGGACTTGAAGCCTTTCGGACTCGTAGGCGATGTCTGCATTTTCGTAAGCCCGTAAACGAAGTTATCCATCACCACATAGGTGAGGTTGACGTTCTTTCGTGCGGCATGATCAAGATGGTTGCCCCCAATCGAGTATCCGTCTCCGTCTCCGCCAAAAGCAAACACGTGAAGATCCGGTCGCGACAAGCTCACTCCCGTAGCAAGAGGCAATGCGCGACCGTGAATGAAGTGAACGCCATGTCCATTGACAAAATAGGGAAAGCGCGATGAGCACCCGATCCCTGCAATCGTGCAAATCTTCTCGTGCGGATACTGAAGTTTTTCGAGCACTTTGAAGAAAGCTGCGAGAACGGCGAAATCTCCACAACCGGGACACCACGTAGGATGGTCCGCAGTGAGATCTTTCTTCGTTAGTTTTTTTGGTTCGGCGGGCGCTGACATGAGAAAAAGAAGTCGGAGTTGGTGAGTTAGGAGACGAGCGCATCAACGCGTTCAATAATTTCCCGGACCTTGTAAGTGAGACCATCAGTCTTACAGACAGAAACGATGCGTGGATCGCAATAACGGGCGCGGAGAAGTGTGGCGAGTTGGCCCATACCATAGAGGCCTTCATCGTTGATTTCGACAACCACTACGTGATCGTACTGAGAGAAAACATCCTCAAGTCCGTTTGGAAGCGGATTGAGATGACGAAGGTGCATCGTGCCAACCTTGCGACCTTTTTCACGCATGCGGTTGATCGACTCGCGAATCGGACCCCAGGTAGACCCCCATCCAACGATGAGAACTTCACCAGAGTCGTCTCCGTGAATTCCGGGAACAGCGAGCGAATCGCCAAACAACTTAATTTTGTCACGACGACGAGCATTCATCTTCGCGTGCATTTCCGGGTTTCCACTAGGGTGGCCCCATTCATCATGCTCCAGACCGGTTACAACCGGGTAGGTGCCGCCTTCCATCTTCGTTCCCGGAGGCGCATGCTTGGTGAGTCCATCTAGTGGATATGGCTTGAAATCCTCACTCCGAGCGTCCTGGTCCAGCACAGGCTCGTGAACCAGCGTTGGCAAATCGGGTTCCGAAAAGGCCTCGATTCGAGTGGCGAGAGCCTGGTCGGTGAGAACCAGAACCGGGCAACTGTATTCCCGTGCAATCTGGCAGGCTTCCAGAGCGATGTAGAAACAATCTTCGACATCCTTCGGAGCAATCACGACACGAGGGCAATCTCCGTGACTACCGTAGATCGCCTGCATGAGATCGCTCTGCTCAACACTGGTGGGGAGTCCGGTGCTCGGTCCTCCGCGCTGCACGTTGATCACGATGATGGGAAGCTCCGCCATCGTAGCGTAACTGAGAGCTTCCATTTTAAGCGAAAGACCTGGGCCGGAACTACCCGTTACAGAGGTATGTCCTGAATATGCAAATCCAAGAGCCATCGACACGGCCGACAACTCATCTTCGCACTGAACAAAAAGCCCTCCGTATTTGGGGAGTTCACTGCGCAACTGCTCCATGATTGTAGACCAGGGAGTGATCGGGTATCCGGCTCCGTAACGAACCCCACCCGCAAGCAGGCCCAGAGTCATCGCAGTGTTACCGTCTGTCGTGATCTTATCAGTGCCTTTGACAGCGCCTTCCTTCAGGTCAAACCCGAGACCGATGATATCACCAATGGGATAGGCGTAACCGGCATCAAAAGCCAGCATCGCGTTGCGAAGAACGTCCTCGCCCTTTCTTCCAAAGGTTTTTTCAATGAGGGTCGTCAGCTTCTCGCGATTGAGTGAAAACAACTGAGTGACCAGACCAAGTGAAAAGATATTTTTTCCCCGATCTCGTGCACTTCCCCCGATCGCTTCGACTGTGGTGCTCGTCATTGGAACCGGCACGTGAATGATTCCGTTCCCTTCCTTCAACTCCTCCACATGATCGGAGTCGTAAATGCAGATTCCGCCCTCTTTGAGCGAGCCGATGTGATTATCGTAGCTGTGCTGGTAAAAGGCGAAGAGGAAATCTGATTCATCTCCAGCAGACAGCACTTCTCCCGAACCCAAGTGGACCTGAAAAATGGACGGCCCACCAGAAATCGTAGATGGAATCGTCATGTAGGTCATGACATCCCGGGCACTGCGTCCAGCCAAGCGCGCCAGAAATCCTCCAACGGTCTGAATGCCGTCCTGCGAGTTACCCGCGAAGCGGATCACGGCGTCCTTTAGTTCTGTGATCCCCTGTCCGGAACCGGTGGGGCTTTCGCTTGTTTCGGGATCACCCGAAGTCGCGGATACACTCATGAAAATTGTCGGAGTCAGGCAAGTTGGAAAAGCTGAATAAACTCACTAGACGAAAAAAAAGCAAAGAAAATGTCGCACGTTTTTGCTGTATTTCGCCCGAATACAGCACTTTATCCTGACTTTGCTCAATTCTGGAATCTTTACGCGAAGAATTTGATCACTTAGCAGGGTAGACCGCGGCTGGCGGCGGACCCACAGGCTGCACGTTTCTGACAGGAACATCCTGTCGAGTGAAGAGCTCAGGTTCTTCGTCAATGAGTGGTGCATTGATCGGGTTTCCACCCGGGTCGACCAGCTCTGCTTGTACGAAAATGATCAGCGCTCTTTTCGTCGCATCACGAGTTTTGGAGCGGAACGCCTTCCCGACAACTGGCAAATCACCGACGAATGGAATCTTATCCTCCGAACCAGTGACCGACTCGCTGATGTAACCTCCAATCGCTATCGTATTCCCATCCCAGATCGTCACATTGGTGGTTTCCTTGATCGCATCGAAAACCGGCATCAGAATTCGGTTTTCTGTCACCGTGGAAGGTGAGCCGTCATTGAGCTGGAGAATGACGTTACGAATCGGAGTTCCGTAGTTAATGAATCCGCCAAACTCGGTAAAGTCAGCGAGAACGTTCAAATTAATCGTTTTGTTGTCCGATGAAACAGTAGGCTCCACTTCAATGACACCTCCGAGCTCCCTCATTTCGAAAGCTGTTGGAGTAGCTGGCACCGCAGGAAACTCCGTCACAGGCACGCTGACTCGCACACCGCCAAGTGAAATGAATCCCAGATCATTGGGAATTTCGGGTGGATCATACTCCGTAGGATAGATAAACTCCCGCACCTGCGAGATTCTCGCAATCTGGCCGGGCTGAACCATGACACTGCTGCTTTGCAAGACGTCAGACCCACTCTGCTGGCTCAACAACCGAACCATCATCTGGAACTGAGGATCTGTGAAAACCCCAGCTAACGAAAACACTCCAGGCGGCTTTCCCGACCCCGCAATCGGATTGTCACGACTAATGATGTCGTCTATCGATTGAGTCGTGGCTAAATCACCTGTCCGAAGACCCGCCGAGATTGGATTCTGACCAATGGGGATTCCTGTTACAGGATCCACGAATCCGTAGTCCTGCGGAAGAGTTGGATTAGTCGCATTCCCATCAGTGCCACCGGCAGCAAAAACCCGTGGCGTGTTTCCAAAGTTTGCTCCCCCAACGAGGAAATCGAGCCCCGCCTGCTTCAGAAGCTGATCCTCAACCGAAATCAGCTTGATTCCAATTTGCACCACTTTGAATCCACTCTCGATCGAAGACCGAACCAGATTCTCCACATTGAGCAATTCTTCTGCCGTGTTGCGAACTACAAGTGTGCTGGTCGCACCGATGAAACTCGCAGATGAGCCAGGGGGAAAATTAATCCCGTTGTTCTTGAGGAAGTCTTCAGCCGAAATCCGCTTCACTGAAATACTTGTGTTGGGGGCAAGCGCATCGTCCCCGCCACCAAAAGGATCGTCATCTGCAGGAGCAGCTCCTCCCGGAGCTGATGTGATGAAACCAGGAGGCACATCGAACGAGCGAGCGAACATTCCTGCATCCGGGTTTACTGATTCTGGAATCACTTTAACGGCAAACCCCTCGACCCGATATTTCATATCGACCTGCTGAGTCACATATTTCAACGCCGCTGACAGAGGAATGTTGGAAAGCTTTACGCTCAAAGGGGTTTGCGACAAATCTCCACCATCGAGAGCACCACTGGAGTCGATCACGATATTCACACCTCGTCTCGTTGGATCCGGCTCAGCGGTATCCAATTCCTGCGATTTCTGGGAGAGGAACTCCAGAACATCGATAAGACGGGCGTTGTTGAATTCTAATCTCGGAATCGTAATCGTATTCAGTTTCTCCTCAATGAGTGGACTGCCGCCATTCGCTGTTTCACTTGAGAGTTCAATCAATTCAGTCCCATTATTGATAATCGGCACCGGGCTTTCCCAACTCTCTGCGACTTCTCGCAGCATTTTCGAGCGTGCCTGCTGACGGGCCGCATCGGAATATTCGAGACGATAACGTTCAACGTTCTCCAATCCACGTCGTGCAGCGTTGTTGTATGGATCAATTTCGAGGGCAGCGTGATAACTGCGCTCGGCCCGATCATAGTCACCCAGTTCCAAGTATCCCTTTGCCAGAACCAGCTTTGCCTGAACCGCTTCTACGTCCCGGAGGTGCCGTGGTGAGGTCGCCATATTGTGGCGATCGTCGCGGGACTTCAATTCTCCGAGCATTTTGCGAACCTGCGGATCGATAAGCGTTACCGGCATTTCGTGCACCTTCGCCGTATTCATCACTTCGGTGAGCGTATCAATCGCTTCTTTCCAGCGCGCTTCATCAACTTTCAGTTGGGCAAAGCGCAGGGCAGTGAGCTGGTAGCGCTTAAAAAACACTCGGCGCTGGTCTTCAACAGCAGGGACAGGCGGCAGAGTTTCAAAGGCTGCCTTGTAATTGTCCATCGCCTCACCATACGACTTATCAGCAAAGGCATGAGATCCCGCAGTGAACAGTGTCTGCGCCGACTTTACCATGTGCTGACGCTTCTGGACCTCAAGAGCGGCGAATCCGGCAATACCATCCTCCACATCATTGCCGTCAGCCACCAGATTAAAACTGCACACGGACAAGCACGCGATGAGGGCAAATTCAATCACCCTGATCCGCGATTTCTCGACGGGGCCTGTTAGACAATTACACACGTGTTCCGATAGGAAGTAAATTACCTTAAACGAGGACTTTAGCAGTAGATGTCAACGGTCCGCAAGGAAGGATTTCGGCCCCGAAACGATTTAAAAATCAGGAAAAAGCCCTCATTTTCGAATCGATTCTACTTTTTCGGGATTCTTCACGTTCTCAAACGAACGGGAAGCGATCCAGAAAATGCAGGCTGACAGCGTAAAAAGTAGAAGGACAGCCTCGAGCTATATCAGTCCCTCGATCCAGGCACGATCTTGAGTTTGATCTCTTCGCCGTCACGTTGCACCACGATTTCAGTCTCCTTGCCCACTTTCAAGGCCGCCATCGCATCGGTGTAATCGTAAATATTGAGAATTTTCCGACCTGCCAATCCAACAATCACATCGCCGCCCTCAACACCTGCTTTCCCTGCCGGACCTTTGTCGGAAACTCCGCTCAATTTCACGCCTTTGATGTCCCCCTGACTGTAGTCGGGTACAGTCCCTAGATAGACACGGAAACCGCGTGCTCCGCGATTTTTTGGAGGATCCACCTTCACATATTTCGGAGCCTCGGAATCCATCGCCAAACCACGGGCAATCAAACCCATCAACTTGGCAATTTTCGTTGCGCCCTCGTAATTGACCTTGTCGGCCGTGTCGCGAGGAGTGTGATAGTCCTCGTGCGCCCCCGTGAAGGCACTCAGGATGGGAACTTTCCTCAGGTAAAAATTGGTCGCATCCGTTGGGAGAAAGGTATCCGACTGAATCGTGATCGGCAGCCCGATCGGCGCGTTGCGACGCTCAACTGCGCCCCTCCAGTAGTCACTCGAGCCCGTCCCCTGAATCACAACCTTTTCGTCGAGTCGGCCGATCATATCCATGTTCAAATAGGAGGAAAGCAGAAGACCGAGAGGCGCGCTTTCATTGCCCATCGTATCTTTCGCCAACTTCCTCACGAAATGAGACGAACCGAGCAGGCCAATTTCTTCGCCTGACCATGCAGCAAAAACCAAGTCACGTTCCATCTCTAATTTACCCTTCTTCTTCAAGTCACTGAGATACTCCGCTATTTCCAGCAGCCCTGCAGTGCCGGAAGCATTGTCATCCGCGCCAAAGTGAATTTGACCACGCTCATTTTCCTTCGCGAGTGACCCCGCTCCCGCCCCCGCGCCAAGGTGGTCTATGTGAGCTCCAATCACAACCGCAGGCGGTGGATGATGTCCACCTTTCCCCGATGGAAGAACCGCAATCACATTTCGACCCGTCTTCTTCTCCTGATCAACGTCGATCTCCGCATCGACGCGGAGATCCGGAATCGCAAAGCCCTGGACCATCTTGCCGGTATCCAGCTTCTTCTGTATTTCGGACAGATTTTTCCCTGCCGTCGCAACGAGACGAGTCGCCGCTTCCGTGCTCATCGAGATCGCCGGGATTCCAGAGTCCGCCAGTGAAGCGTCGAACTGCATCGGAATCAGCTCCTCGTTTACCTCCGTTTCCGGCCCCGTTACGAAAATGATTCCCGCTGCAAACTTTCGCCTCGCCAGTGTTGCCTTGTGACGAAGCCGGGAAAAACGTTGCATTTCCTGGCGTTTCGAATCTTCCACATTTTCCGGAACAAAACGAAAGACCATTACCCACTTGCCCTTCACATCGAGGTGGAAATAACTCGTATAGGACTCTCCGCCTTCTCCATCCGGAATCTCCAAACCGTAACCAGCGAACACGACGCCTGCTTCATGGATGTCGCCCAGTTTAGAGAAAGAAACAGGACGCCAGTCTTTCTCGACTTCCAGTTCACGTTCGTAATCCCCCTGCTTTACGAGCAGCTTGTTGTCCTTTCCAACGGCAACACCAGCCGTGAAATTAAACTCCTGGAAATAGGATTCATCATCCCCGCCCGGCTCCAGGCCCCAACTCTTGAATGCACTAGCTACGTGATCCGTCGCGAGAATCTCCCCCTTCGTTCCAGTGAGACGTCCGCCCATTTCTTCCGATGCGAGGTAGCCAATGTGATTCCGCATATCTTCCACCGTGATCTCCGGAGTCGTTTCAAACTTCTGAGAAGACACTTTCTCGGTTGGCGCTTTCATTGGCGCAGAAGAGAGCTTCGAATTTTTCTCCGGTGCTCCGCTTTTCTCGAGCAAAGCCAGTGCTTTCTCATGATCCCAGTTCGCGAGGAAAATCTGCGACTGCTCTTCTGGAGTTCGATTCGAAGTCCACGACAACTTTTTTCCATCCGGAGAAAATACAGGAAGACCGTCGAAGCCTTCCGTCCCCGTCACCCGCACCGGCTCTCTGTCCCCCGCGGCATCTACGAGGTAGAGCTCAAAATTGTCGAAGCCGTGCTTGTTCGTCGCAAAAATCAGGTATTCCCCGCTCGGGTGAAAATACGGAGCCCACGACATCGCACCCAGGTGCGTCAACTGCGTTTGCTCTGAGCCATCCGCATTCATCGTGAAGATTTCCGCCGTCAATCCTTTGCGATCGAAACGCCGCCAGCAGATTTTCTTCCCATCCGCACTGAAAAAGGGTCCCCCGTCGTAGCCGTCCGTGTAAGTGAGCCGCTTCGCATCGGTTCCATCGGCATTCGCGACATAGATTTCCATCGGAAATTTCTTATCCAGCTTGAACGCCTTTTGATCCGCCTCGCTCATCGTGCCGTCGTAGGCCTGGCGGTTCGATGCAAAAACAATCTGATTCCCATCCGGAGAATAGGCACCCTCCGCATCGTAGCCTTTGGTATTTGTCAGGTTGAGATACTCCCCAGACTCCGGGTCGTATTCGTAAACCTCGAACTCTGCGTCGTAATCCCACGAATACTTCCGTGCCTTCCCCGACTCTCTTTTCTCATACTCCTCCTTCTGATACTTCTCCGAGTCCGGGTCTGAATGCGTCGACGCAAAAATGACACGCTTTGCGTCTGGGTGAATCCAGGCGCAGGTTGTTTTTCCCATCCCTGGAGAAATTCGCTCCACATCACCGAATTCCAGATCCATCAGGTAGATCTGATAAAAAGGATTCCCCTCCTCGCGCTCGCTCTGGAAAACCATCTTCGTCCCATCGGCAGAAAAATACCCTTCCCCGGCCCGACGCCCCTCAAAGGT
>Ga0055584_100003207_pt1 | contig 16188 bp, 13 predicted proteins | sample OSDHelmetaG_FD_58716 | JGI IMG/M metagenome (GOLD analysis project Ga0055584, IMG submission 58716) | Pelagic marine sediment microbial communities from the LTER site Helgoland, North Sea, for post-phytoplankton bloom and carbon turnover... | ecosystem: Environmental > Aquatic > Marine >... | reverse complement strand
TGTTAATTTCGACGTTGGTGTATATCTGCTATAGCGAAGCTGTGCACTACGGACTGTTAAAATGGGACTCCCAAAAATACATCATTGAAAATGAATGCATTCATGGATTAACACTGTTTAACGTGCGCTGCATATTTTCCAGTATATATTTTTCCAACTGGCATCCCCTCACGTCACTTTCGTACGCTATTGAGTACGAATTTTTTGGTCAGAATCCAAAAATTTATCACGTCACCAATATTGTTTTTCATGCCATCAACAGCCTTTTGATCTATGTGGTTACGAAAACGCTGTTGTTGACTAAAAACATTGATGGAACCCAATTAAGACTCGCGGCACTGATTTCAGCAGTTCTGTTTGCCGTACACCCTCAACATGTGGAGTCCGTTTCCTGGGTATCGGAACGAAAGGGCCTGCTGAGCACTTGCTTTTTTCTACTGTCCATCTGGTCCTATATTCAGTATGTTCTGCAACAAGCCTTGAGAGCGAAAAAGGTGTACTTCACGCTCTCCTTTGCCGCTTTTGTTCTCTCCCTGCTTGCAAAATCAATAGCGATTACCATGCCGGTATTATTGCTGTTAATTGATTTATATCTGTTAAATCGTCTTTCACATCCTTTGAACTTCAGAACCATATACAATCAACTGAAGCCATTGATTTTTGAGAAGAGCGTATTCTTTCTAGCCGCATTTGTAATGATCGGCGTGACTGTTTTCTCTCAAGTGGATGGTGGCTCGATGTCTAATCTGGATAATTATCCAATCCAGTCTCGGCTGATTAACGCAATATATAGTGTCTTTTTCTACATCGGAAAATGGTTGTTACCGTTAGAGTTATCTCCCTTCTATAGCGACCCCGCTTTTGTAGAACATGGAAATTGGGCTACGTCCATTTTTATTGTACTCGCCTTTTCAGCCGTAGTTGCGGTGTCGGTTGGTCTGCTGAAATCAGGAAAACCCGTTCCTTTCCTGCTGTTATCTTTTATCTTGATCTCGTTATCGCCGGTTATTGGCATTATTACGGTAGGTTCTCACGCTGCAGCCGATAGATACACCTATATGCCACTGATTCCACTTTACCTGATAACCGGCTACTACGGCGCAAACTTTTTCGTCAGCCTCAGAACATCGAGGAAATGGCTGGCGGGTATTTGTTTTGTTGTTATAGTGTTGACACTGATCAATGTTTGCAGAACACAGGTGACCCTGTGGAAAAATGACATCACACTGTGGTCCTATGTTACTCGCGGCTGGACCGGGTCAAACACCTTGCCGTTTACCTCCCTTGCTAACGCCGTATACGAACAAGGCAACTACAAGCGGGCCATCCGCGTTTATCATCTGGCGCGCTCAAAGGGTTTCGTGCCGCCGAGATTTTACCTTGGTCTGGCTCGATCCTATGGCTATCTGGGAGAATACCATCGCGCTTTGGAGGTATATCAATATATGCTTGACCAGCAACAACTGGAAACACAATGGAGAATAATAGCGGAGTCAGATATAGCTGATATCCGCAAAAAAATGCTGGAATCCAACCACGTCACCGAATAGTATTGTTCGTATGCCGCACAATAAATACAAGTAAATTCGATATCAACCCCGCTAATGCAAATCAATCCATTTTTCTGAATTGAACAGGCCCTGTCAGAATTGTGGCTGTGCAAAGCTAGAGTTTTTATTTGATGCTCCAGCATTTGATAACGCATCTTCGGATTCTCCGAGTCGCTATGATCTCGCCCGCTGTCAGCAGTGCAATATTATCAGCACCCTGGGGGTGACGCCCGACATTCTCTCCGATGCGTATTCCACTGACTATTATGGTTCTTCCACAGATAAGTTTATCTGGATCATTGAAAAAATCCTTTCATACTCAACCATTGCACGTGCCCGCAGGTTTGTGAATTTCTGGCGAGCAGGTCGAAATGACAACACTGCACCTTATGTTGTTGACATAGGATGTGGCAGAGGCCAGCTGTTGCGCGCTTTTCAAACATTGGATGCCAAAGTGTTGGGCTTTGAACGCCAGGAATACCCAATCGATGAAAGTCTGAATGGCCGGATTCGCGCGGGATCGATAACCGAACCACAATATGCAGATATAAAATTTGATATCGTGGTTTTATGGCATGTGCTGGAGCATATACAGCAGTCAGGAGAGTACCTGGATGCAGTTGTCAGTCATCTCAACCCAGGTGGTCTGGTGGTGATTGCTGTGCCAAATTTTGCAAGTCTGCAGCGAAAACTATTCAAACAACACTGGTTCCATCTGGACCTGCCTCGACACCTGGTTCATTTTGAAGACAAATGGCTTCACAAACGAATGGAGGATACGGGATTATCTGTAGTCATGGAAAACCATAATGACCTTGTGCAAAACGGATATGGTTTTATTCAAAGTCTATTGAATGCAATTAACCCTGCCAGGCCCAATCAGTTTTATCGATTGTTAAAACACGGTGGCAGGATTCAACGGGTTTTCGGCTTGTCTTTCATGATCAATTGTTTACTTTCAGTTTTGTTTCTGCCTCTTGCGATTATTGAGAGTGCTATCAGTGCGGTTTTTCGAAAAGGCGCGACTATTCAGATGGTCTTTAAACTGGAGGCGCCCAATGATCAACAATAAAAGAGTGGTGGTTGTGATGCCGGCATATAATGCCAGCCTGACCCTTGAAAAAACCTATCGTGAGTTGCCATTCGACATTGTTGACGATGTCATCCTGGTAGACGATGCCAGCACCGATAATACTGCCAGGCTCGCAAATGAGCTTGGCATCGTACATTCCTACATGCACGATGACAATCTGGGCTATGGGGCTAATCAGAAAACCTGTTACCGGAAAGCGCTTTCTCTAGGGGGGGATATCATTATCATGGTGCATCCTGACTACCAGTATACCCCTGCACTGGTACGTTCTATGGCCTCACTTATTGCAGACAATGTTTTTGACTGTGTATTGGGATCGAGAATACTCGGAACAGGCGCTTTAAAAGGCAGAATGCCTGTTTACAAATACATAGGCAACCGGTTCCTGACATTCTTTCAGAACATACTGGTCGGATACAAACTGTCTGAATATCATACAGGATACCGGGCTTTCTCAAGCAAGCTGCTGCATTCAATCTCTCTGGAGCAGAATTCCGATAAGTTTATATTTGACAACCAGATGTTGCTGCAGATTATTGCAAAAGGGTTCTCGATTGGTGAGGTCACCTGCCCCACCAGATATTTTGCCGAGGCGTCTTCCATCAGTGGCTGGCCTCTAATGGCCTATGGCTTCGGTGTGCTCAGAGAATCAATAATCTACCGCCTGACTCGACTTGGATTGATCAATAGCATTTACTCTGCATCAAAAACAGACAACTCGCCAGACGTCATGGGTTGAGTTCTGCGCGGATTGAACAGCGAATCCACCACTAAAGGCGAATGGGTGAAAACGGCTAAGGCATACTCACCATTTACAAATCCGCTCTTGCCGCAGATCCGTCCAGCACCGCCGCTGTTTTGCTTTCCATATCAGTAACGGTCAGCCGCCATAGATTAATCACCGGATTGATCTGATCGAGTCGCTGCAGACAGGCCCACCGCTTCCAATGCACTGATCCGGCCACTTCTGATTGCTGCTGCCATACGTCCTGCGGACCAGAACAGGAAATCCGGGGCACGACTCATTGGCTGAAGCGATGATCGAAGCCCGCCTGACTCATACACTCTGTAGAATCTTCGGTAACCAGCAATTGTTGTTCAAGTTTAACCCCCTGGTCAGCTTCACTGGAGCCGATATAGCTCTCAATACAAATCACCATGCCCGGTTCAATCACCCCTTCCAGCGGATAGGGTTCATCTTTTATTTTATAGGGAATATTCGGCCGCTCTCCAGACATACCCAGACCATGGCCGATACAATAATAACGACTGTCCTGGTGCTCATCGGGAATATTCCAGGCATCACTGGCAATTTCTTCATATGTTTTTCCGGGCTTGATCAGCGCCATATTGTGTTCCAGCTGCTCTCTGGCCCTGGAGTACAGCACCTGCTGCTGGGGGCTTGGTCTGAGATCGCCGCAAAGATATGATCTTGAAAAATCCACAGCGTAGCCATGAAAACCCAGGGCATCGGTATCCAGGCAAACGAGATCGCCATGTTCCAGGACGCGATTACCGCATTCCTGAAAATATGGAAAGGTATTGCTTCCACTTTGCATCAACCGGGTTGCAATGTATTGGCCCTCACCACTGATCAGACCTTTGTAAAATTCAGCCCATACTTCCGATTCGGTTTTTCCGGGTGTAACGGCGTTATAAAAACTCTCAACTGCCGTCTCAACCCGACGCATAGCTTCACGCATATAAGCTATTTCTACCACTAACTTGTTCTTGCGGGCGTGGTAAAAAACCGGATCTGCATCACTTAACAGTAAGCCTTCAGCTCTCAACGCGTCGGTAAATGCAAAGGAAAACCGATCAACAGCAAGACGTCTTTCAGTACCAACGTGCTGCTTCATCAAAGAGTGGATTTCCGCCGCAACTTTTTTTGCATTTTTTTCAGTCTGATCATTTGAACTGGTAAAACATAAACCGCGAGCAGGGCGGATCTGATCAATAGTAGGCAAATCCTGGGCCAGGTGCTCACAGCCAAAAAAATCATAAAGAACCACAGGACCTTCGGCAAACAACAGCAGATATCGGGCCTGTGTTCGCGATGACCAAACAGTCATATTGGATGCACCTGTTGCATACAGAATATTGATCGGATCTACAATTAGAACCGCTGGTGTATCCGTGGCAATCATTGCAGCCCGCGTCTTCTGAAGTCGCAACCGATATAACTCATGCAATGGGGTCAGTTCAGACATAAACAGATATCAAAGGCAAATCTCGACAGAGTGTAGAACAACAATGGATATAGTGGAAAGCAAAGCCTGTATTCACGCTCTATGGCTTAACCGACCCCTGAGCCATTAGAATACACTCACTTCACTCAAAATTGAGCACCCCATTCTAATGCCGAATGCCCATCGACCGACCCTGGGAACCGCAATATGGTCGATCTGGTCTCTGTTGCTGGGATTCGGCATTCTTATGCTGGGGGACGGCCTGCAAGGAACATTGCTGGCGGTAAGGTCTGATCTGGAAGGTTTCAGCGCGACCAAGACCGGCCTGATCATGTCTTCTTTCTATATTGGTTTTCTGTGCGGCTCTATCATGGCCCCCAGAATAATGGTTCAGGTGGGGCATATTCGGGTATTCGCAGCCCTGGCGGCACTTGCCTCCGCATCTATTCTGGTCCATGCGGTATTTGTCCAGGTTCCCGTATGGATAGTACTGCGGCTGATCAGCGGTTTTTGTTTCGCTGGATTGTACGTGGTCGCTGAAAGCTGGCTGAATGAGCGTGCTACCAATGAAACCCGCGGCAAACTGCTATCGCTGTATATGGTAGTTACCTACATTGGCGTCGGCCTGGGCCAGCTGTTACTTAACCTGGCAAACCCACAGGGTTATCCTTTATTTATTCTAAGTTCAGTACTGATTTCTATTGCAGTGGTACCCCTACTGCTGTCTGCCGGGGCTTCTCCCGCGTTCAGGGAAGCTGTGAATATCAGCACCCGTGAGCTTTACCGGCTGTCTCCTCTGGGCATAGTCGGGATGTTTATTATTGGCATGGTAACCGCGACATTTTTTGCCCTTGGACCCGTTTATGCCCAACGACTCGGACTGAATCTGCAACAGATATCTTATTTCATGACTGCGGCAGTGGTCGGTACTGTACTGCTGCAATGGCCGATCGGCGCGTTGTCTGACCGCTTCGACCGAAGGCTGATTCTGACTATTGTTACCCTGCTCACCGCGCTGGCTGCCTTTGCCTGTGTTTATGTCCCCCAAAATTCAACCCTTATGCTGATGCTTGCCGTTGGTCTGTTTGCAGGATTAGCGTTACCTCTTTATTCAGTATGCATCGCTTATACAAACGATCACCTGGAAGCCAATCAGATGATCGCCGCCAGTGGCACACTGGTTTTAGTGGGTGGAATCGGCGCAGTCATCGGACCGACGCTGGTGGCGACAATGATGGACCAGTTTGGTAATGCAAGCTTTTTCTGGTGTATGGGCATCGCCCATCTACTCACAGGATTATTTGCCCTTTATCGAATGACCAGACGCGAACTGAAGACCGTCGGAAAAAAAGGCAGCGTATCTCCCACAGCAATCCATACTACAAGCTCTTCCTTTGAAGGTATGCAGCAGCATGCAATAGAAGAAGCGGATAAACGGTAAACAGTTTCTACCTGTTTTATTCCTTTTTCAACAGACCGCGAATGTAATTCACTCGAGAGACAAATTCTTCTTCAAGATGACGAAGCTCGTCGGCAATCAGCTTGTCACTATCCACTACTGATTTCTTTGCTGCGAGTAGCTGGTCTAGCTCTTCCACTGCTTTTCGTAACTCGCCAGAGCTTTCGAACATCACCTGTGTTTGCCGGGACCCACTATCCACCATGGTTGTTTTCTTAACCTGGGGAAATCTAAATTTTTTGGTAACAGGCAGGAACGACCCCTTTTTACGGTTGTACACGATACGAAGGACGTCGTGTCGATCCAGGTCATAAAGCTCGTAACGTAAAATTTCACCGGGATTCTTTATTCCCATCGCGGTCAATGCTTCCAGCTTGCTCATTATCATGCTCTCACTTGTAAATTATGCCCCGATTGGCTTTGCCGCGCTTTCTTCACCGGCCTTTTCATACCCCTGGAGAATCTGCCGTGTATCGACTTCTGCTTGCTGCAGTTCCTCAATGCTGAGGTGACACGAAATCTGATGGCCATCTTCCAGCTCACGAACGGGAACCGCTTGTTTGTTACAAGTGCCATCGATACCCATCGGGCAACGATTATAGAAAGGACACCCTACCGCCGTGATTTCCACCCCTTTAGCAATACCTACTGCCATTTCACGCTTCTTCATCGTGTCTTCAAGCCAGCCAATACGCAGCTCTGGCACTGAACTGATCAATAAGCGGGTATAGGGATGAAAGGGCGGCGTCAATACTTCGTCTGTAGGGCCTTGTTCAACCACCCGTCCCGCATATAACACCACAATCTCATCTGCAAAGGATGCAACTGTAGACAGGTCATGACTGATGAATACGAAGGAGACACCGGTTTCATCGCGCAACTTGGTTAACAGCTTGATCACATTAGCACCGACAATACTGTCCAGTGCCGAAGTTACTTCGTCGCATAACATTACCTCTGGATTAGCCGCGAGAGAACGTGCCATATTGATCCGCTGCTTCTGTCCCCCGGAAAGTTCCATAGGGTAGCGGCTGGCGAAATCCGCAGGCAGTTCTACCATATCGAGAATTTCCGCCACTTTCTGGTGCTTGGCCTTACCTGAAATACCGTGATAAAACTCAAGTGGACGACCAAGTATGTCGCCGATGGTTTGTTTAGGATTCAGCGCGGTGTCTGCCATCTGAAATACAAATTGTATCTTTTGCAGCTCTTCAAGTTTGCGATCATGAAGGTCGCCTTTAAGTTCTACACCTTCAAGTATTACCTTGCCTTCGGCCTGGGGCAACAATCCTGCCATCACACGTGCCAGGGTTGATTTACCGCAGCCGGATTCGCCAATAACGCCGACAACATGGGCATTCCTGACTTCAACATTGATATCTCTAAGAATCGTCACCGCCGGACCACCACCAGCGCCTTTTCCATATCCGGCAGTCATATGTTCGACTTTAACCGCAGCTAATTCCCGATCATGCTCTGCTCCCACTTCGCTACCCATACCTGCAACCGGCTTAGGTCGGACGGCATCCATCAGACGCTTGGTATATGCATGGCCTGGATTGTTAATAATCTGCTCGGCGCTACCTTGCTCCATGATCTCACCGCTATATAACACCACAATATGATCAGCAATCTGGGCAACCACTGCGAGATCGTGGGTGACATAAATCGCGGCCGCGTTCTCTTCCCTGATAACTTTCTTAAAGGCCTTAAGCACCTCGATCTGGGTTGTCACATCGAGAGCCGTTGTAGGTTCATCCAGAACCAGCAGGTCTGGCTTGCCACAAAGTGCCATGGCAGCCATCAGGCGTTGCAATTGACCACCAGAAACCTGATGGGGGTATCGATTACCTATCCTGTCAGGTTCCGGTAATTCAAGCGCATGATATAGCTCTACCGCTCTCTTGGTGGCCTGTTCCTGAGTCAGGACACCATGCAGCACCGCGGACTCTGTGACTTGTTCGCCAATAGTGATGGCAGGATTAAACGTAGCCGCTGCGCTTTGCGCCAGATACGCTGCCTTGGCACCACGAATCTCTCTCTGTCGCACTGGCGCCGCTGTAATAACATCTTCGCCATTCAGTAACACTTCACCACCGACTATCTCCAGACCCGGCTTGGTATAGGCCAGTGAAGAAAGAGAAATCGTGGTTTTTCCAGAGCCCGATTCGCCAATCAGAGCGACAACCTGGCCCGGGTAGATATCGAAGCTGACGCCTTTAACAATGGGAATTTCCTGCTTATCATCATTATAGGCGCTGATACGCAGGTCTTTAACTTCCAGTAATTTATCACTCATTGTCTACACCATTTTCTTTGCAAGACTACCGCCGGATTTGGCAGATATATCATCGACAATCAGGTTTACAGCAATTGTAAATGTGGCGATAGAAAGTGCCGGCCAGATCGCAGCATAAGAACCGTAGGTCAGACCCGCAAGATTCTCTCTAACCATACTGCCCCAGTCTGAAGCCGGAGGTTGCACGCCAAGACCGAGAAAGCTCAAACTGGAAATAAACAGAACCACAAAAACAAGTCGAAGACCGAAGTCAGTTGCCAGAGGCATGGCTGCATTGGGCAGCACCTCCGCCCGGATAATCCACCATATGCCTTCTCCCCTGGCTTTGGCAGCCTCTACAAAATCCTGCACCATGATGTCCTGTCCCAGGGCCCTGGCAATTCGAAAGACGCTGGTAGCATAGATTACAGCTGCAGTACCGATTAATATCGGGATGGAGGACCCCAGCGCGGCGATCACAATCAAACCAAGCATAATTGTCGGCAATGCCAGTATTGCATCATTTATTCGGCTGATAATCATATCTATCCAGCCACCCTTTACAGCAGCGAGAATACCCAGCGTGATACCCATCACGTAGGCGAGAAGAGTAGACAGCAGCGAAATACCGATGGTGTTACGAGCACCAAACAGTACCCGTGAAAACGTATCCCGCCCGAGATAATCAGTGCCGAGATAAAAGGTCCCGTACTCACCACTATAGGCATCCAGGAAGCCATCATCGCCTTCGATATCCATTTCGTGGAACGGTGCAATATATGGTCCGATCACTACAATGATCAACCAGAATACCACTACCGCTACCGATACCTTACCTACCCAGGTAAGCTTGATACGTCTTTTCGGCGGCGCATCCGGAAGTTCATCAAAGGTATCCAGCTTGGCAAGGACTTCTTGTTCTTTTGTCGTATTAATTTCAGTCATTTTTCATATCCTCTCTATTGCCTTACTTAGGTTGCCTGAGGCGCGGGTTAGATAGTATTGATGCGATGTCTGCGATCAATATCAGAACCACATAGGTTCCGCAAAAAATCATTGCGCATGCTTGAACCAGCGGCAGATCCCGGGTTTGAACACCGTCGATCATCAGCTTTGCCAACCCCGGATAAGCAAATATGGTCTCAACAATTACAACCCCACTCACCAGATAGGCGAGATTCAACGCGATAACATTCACAATGGGGCCAATGGCGTTAAAGAATGCATGGCGTAAAATTATTCTTCGTCTTGGCACGCCCTTCAGGATTGCCATTTCGATATACGGAGAACTCATCACGTTGAGAATACCCGCACGAGTCATTCTGATCATCTGAGCGGATACTACTATCACCAATGTGATCAGTGGCATTGCCAGCGCTTTCAGCAGCTGCAGGAAGGTTTCGTTACCAGTCATATATGCGGTGGAGGGTAACCAGTGGAGCTCAACTGCAAGAATCAATACAAGTACTGTTGCGATAAAAAACTCTGGTACCGAAATCAGGCTCAATGTTACAAATGTCACAACACGATCAAGCCAGGTACCTGGGTGCATTGCCGCCCACAATCCCAGCGCAACAGAAATTGGAATCGAAATAAGCGCGACAATTCCGGCCATCATCATGGTATTACCAAGGCGGCCGCCAATCAGACTCGAGATAGTTGCGCCCCCTGCCTTGGAAATTCCAAGGTCACCACTGACCATATTGCCAAGCCAGGAGAAATATCGAATATAACCAGGTTGGTCCATACCGAGCTCAGCACGCAGCGCTGCAAGGGTTTCCGGTGTGGCACTCTGGCCAAGAATTATCTGGGCGACGTCACCGGGCAGTATGCTTGTGGCCAAAAACACAATTACCGACACTACCCACAAGGTAGCAAAGCCAATGGCGATGCGGCGAAGCACCATTTGCGTCATCATAAGCGCAATCCTCTGAAAATTACTTGGTTATCGTTTTGTAGTTTTTATAAAAAAAGGCCTGCATTGGAAAATGCAGGCCTCTTTTCTGTAAGCCGCCCGGAATCAATCCGGGCGCAATGCCCTGCTAGGCCAGCCAGATAAACTCTGGCCATTCACAGGCGCCCAGCTGCCCAAGCGGTACAGTAGGCATGCCCATGACGTTATCAGCGATCGCATCGTTGATATTAGAGAAAGCAGGAATAACCATACCACTACCTTCGTGGATCAGGGTTTGCATTTCACAGTACATCGCATGCCGTTTAACCGGATCAAGCTCTGACAGCGAAGCTTTCAGCAACTCGCCCATACGGTCATTGTTCCAGTAGGTGTCGTTCCACGCGGCGCCCGGGCCAAACTGAATTGCCATCTGTGAATTTGCCGTAGGACGCATATTCCAGGTAACGACATTAAGTGGCTCATTCATCCATACCGCTCCCCAGTATCCATCAGTCGGCACCTTCTTGATCTTCAGGTCAAAACCAATCTTGGCACAATTAGCCTGGGCCAGAAGGGCGGCATCTTCGATACCGGCAGTAACGGGCGCAACGAATAACTCGGCGCTGGAAATACCTGATTTCTCAAAATGGAACTTGGCTTTATCAGGGTCATAAGCACGTTGTGGCAGCTCTGAACAGAAATCCGGGCCGTGAGCAGCAGAAATAGGCGTATCGTTACCAATAGAACCTTTACCTTTCAGGACTCTCTCAACAATACGTTCACGATCCTGGATGTACTGCAGGCCTTTTACGAAATCATCATTTTCACCGGGCGCTGTATTTTTCAGGGCACAGATACCGAGCTGCAGCGCAGCTGGTGTTGACAGCAGAGTAACCCCGCTGGCTGATTCCACCTGCTTGAATGCCTTGGGTTCGATAACCGTAGCCAGTTGCACATCGCCGGCAATCACAGCGTTAACCCGGGCCACCGGATCAGTAATTGCGGTAATCTCACAGCCATCAAGGTTTGCACCTTCACGCCAGTAATTTTCATTACGACTATGAACCGACTTTACACCAGGTTCAAACGAATCCATTTTGAACGGCCCTGTACCGTTACCTTCGCCGGTACTGCCGTTCTTGATAATCTTGGTTTGGAATAAACCAAGCAAAGTAGGCAAATCGGCATTTGGGCCATCCAGGACTGCTTCGACCTCGTACTCACCCACTTTCTTCCATTCAACAACCGATGCAAGAACTGATTTTATGACAGACTTGGAATCCTCACCCTTGTGACGATTCATTGTGTACAACACATCATCTGCGGTCATTTTTGAGCCGTCATGGAATGCAACACCCTTGCGGATTTTGAAATTCCATTTGGACGCATCGGCATTTGGTTCAAATGACTCTGCCAGTTCCGGCTGAGGTACCAGGTCATTGGAATGCTGGATCAGGCTGTTATAGGTTGCGCGGCCGCGTGTGTAGTCAACTGTAGATGTGAACACAGCGGGGTCAAGTTGATCGTCGGGGCCGTGAAGGTTGGAAGCCATGCGCACGGAGCCACCTTTCTTCGGGGTCTGGGCCATTGCCTCACCACCTGTGCTCAACAAATTTTGAGCCGCAGTCATCGAAACACCAGTTACTGCCATCAATCTCAGCACATCGCGACGAGAGTGGCCACCACGGACCGCTTTCTCTACCTGCTCCTTGTCATATTGAGACAGGTCATGATAGCCAAGCTCACCCTGCGTAGCTTTCGGGTTAATTTTATCAGTCATATTTTTCTCCAATTGGGAATTTCAGAAACAACAAATGTTGAGATATTTTTATGTATGCTCTTATAAATGTATTATTAGCCAACAGCGTGTCGCGGACAGTCTGTCGCGCACCGCGCGTCAAAATGATCCGGTTAATCAACCAGCATACTTAGTGAATTGCGGTATGCAGCGCTTTGCACACGTATCCATTATAGCCATTTACGCACGTATGGCAAATTAACGAAAATTAAACAATTTCACACCTGCATCACCAGCTTAGGGTGTAATTTGGTACCAATGAGTCGCAGTTCGGCAAGTTCTCCTCTCTAAGCTCTGACGGTATTCCCTCATACTTTGCTGTTCATAGAGAAAAACAAAATGGCCAATACAGCAACTGCGGAAATTCTCAGCACCGATAGCAAACGCGGACTCGCGATGGCGATGATGGTGCTCAGTTCGGTGGTGATCAGCTTTGGCGGCTTGATCATGCGCAACCTTGAAACCGCGGCACCATGGCAAATTAATTTTTACCGCGCGGTGGGATTGATGGGAGCGATTTCCATGATCCTGCTACTACGATATCGCAGTCGTTTGTTCACCACCATCAAAAACATTGGCCGTATCGGCATCATTGGAGGCGCGCTGCTCGCCTCGGCCGGAATCATGCACATCCAGGCAATGACCTATACTTCCATTGCCAACGCGATGTTTGTACTCGGCGCCATTCCATTCTTTGCTGCACTATTTGCCCGGCTGTTTCTCGGTGAGAAATTACGTCCAGTGACCTTATGGACGATGTGCATCGCCGCCACAGGACTGTCGGTGATGGTATTTGAAGGTTTCCGTACTGGCGCCGTTTATGGAAACCTGATGGCTATGCTTACCGCAATCACTTTCGCCAGCTATGCGGTGATACTGCGTAAAAAGCGGCAGCAGGAAATGTTGCCGACGCTGCTTGTATCCTCGGTAATCATCATTACTATTGCGGCCGTGGCAACCGGCGGAGACCTGCAGGCATCTGCCCACGATATGCTGTTATGTTTTGCATGGGGCGCGGCACTTTCCGGCGTTGCGAATTACCTGTTCATCTACGCATCACGTCATCTGGCCGCAGCGGAGACAACTTTATTCATGCTGCTTGAATTCGCCCTGGCGCCACTCTGGGTGTGGTGGTTCATATCGGAAACACCCGGCAACTGGACAATTCTCGGCGGCATGCTGATCATTACTGCGGTAGCGCTACGCGCCCTGATAGAGCTGATACAGCGCTCACCAAAGCAACAAACCGTCAGCGGCCCGGTATAACAACGAATTCTGATGAAGCCTGATCTGGACCGAAAGTATCCTTCGGTATTTGACATTGAAAAGGCGGCTGTTTGCCGAATGCCAAAATTCGTCGGCCAGTACATCGCCTATGGCATGGGGCGTGGTGGAGCGGTAGATAACAACCGGCGCGCCCTTGATCGGATAAAACTTTCTCCGCGATATAATATCGAGAGGTTTACAGTCGACACCACATGCACTTTTCTTGGCCAGTCTTACAGCGCACCTTTCGGCATCGCGCCAGTCGGGCTGGGTGGTCTGGCATGGCCGGGCGCCCCTGAACTGCTTGCAGATAGCGCCAAACGCGCATCGATTCCCTTTACCACGGCGACCTTCAGCCTTTGCTCCCTTGAAAAGCTGAAGGCTCATGCTGCAGAGATGGGCTGGTTCCAGCTTTACCTGCCAAATCAGCCGGAAACTGCCGAAGATTTGCTGTCTCGTGCCGAAAATGCGGGCTATCAAAACCTGGTGATCACCGTGGACATCCCCTCAGCCATGCGCCGCGATCATGATATCCGCAATGGCTTTTCCCTGCCTCTGCGTTTTTCTGCAAATACGCTCAGGGACCTGGCCCTCAGCCCGGCCTGGTCCATCGCCATGGCACGACATTCGTTGAAATATGGGTTTCCTGAGTTTGAAACCCTGATGCCATATGTGCCCAAGGGCATGAACAGCAATCAGGCTCTTAATTATATGGGAAGCCTTACCGCAGGCAATATCGGCCGCGCCGAAATGAAAAGTCTGCGACAGCGCTGGCACGGCAATCTGATTGTGAAGGGCGTGCTCGACCCTCTGGATGCCGTTGCCTATCGTGACCAGGGAGCAGATGCCCTGATCGTTTCCAACCATGGTGGGCGCCAGCTGGAGGCGGCACCCAGCCCCATAGAGGTATTACCCGCCATCAGGAAGGCGGTGGGGCCTGATTTTCCTCTGATTGGTGATAGCGGCATACGCACCGGTCTCGATATTTGTCGGATGCTGGCAACTGGTGCTGATTTCGTGATGGCCGGCAGACCCTTTTACTATTCGGTGGCAACAATGGGTGCCGCAGGTGCTGATCATGTTGTGCAATTGCTTCACGAAGAACTAAAATGCCAGATGGGACAACTAGGGTGTGCCAGGGTCGCCGATATTCGAGATCGCTTATGGGCAAGGTAATCGAAACTAAATGCATTAACATGGGGACCTGAAAATCGAATCCTGGATGATTACAGCCTTCCTCGCCTTTATCGTGTCGGGCACGATTAAGGGTACTTTGGGGGTTGGACTGCCGATTGCTGCCGTTGGCTTAATGACATTGTTCGTTGACCCCAGACTCGCCATCTCTCTGATGGTGTTTCCCATTATGTTTGCCAATATCTGGCAATATTTCCGCTCTGGAAAAGCACTGTGGATTGCCAGACATTACTGGTTGTTTGCCGTGGTACTGTTACTTTCACTGTTAGCCACCACTTTTTTTACCGCGCGGATTTCCACCAGTCTTCTGTTGACTTTTATTGGCATGGTAATCGTCATTTTTTCGTTAATGAATCTGGCTTTCACGCCGCCACCAATCCCGGATCGCTTTGACCGCCTGGCCCAGGGCATCGGTGGCATTATAGCCGGGGTGATGGGAGGGTTAACCGCTATGTGGTCCCCTGCCATTGCTACTTACCTTATTTCAAGAGGGACCAGTAAAGATGATTTTGTCGGTATCAGCGGCTTTCTGTTCCTGGTTGGCAGCGTGCCATTGTGTATCGGCTTCTGGCAGAACGGGATGCTTACCGGCCCCGTTGCCCTGGTGTCAGCGGCTATGATCGTACCTACCCTGATCGGATTTTCCCTTGGAGAATGGATAAGGCGAAAGCTGGATGCTGATAAATTTAAAACAATTGTCCTGGTATTTTTTCTTTTTGTTGGTCTTAATCTGATACGAAAGGCATTTACCGGGTGATCTCAGTTCAAATTATTCAGCATCGTGCTGAACCAGCTCCATTTTTGTCGTGAAACATCGTTAACCACAAGATAAACCGCTCTACTGAACTCCACTGCACCAACTACTGGGAACAGGGTTTCATTGTTGATATGAGGCAACACCAGTCGCTCTGGAAGATAAGCCGAACCCTCTGTCTTTAACAGATATTCCAGCGCCCACACCGAAGAACCAAATATAACGGTGGGCGTATCCCCATCCGGATAAGCTGCCGCGTGACTCTTGCGAAACTCCTCGCCACTATCAACATAAATATAACCGGCGTCCCAGCGCATCAGGCTTCTTGGTCTGGTTGATACCTGGATCAGTTTATCTTCCGCCAGACTGTAAGCGGTCCAGCTGTCCCTGAGGGAGGACGTATAGCAGAGGGCCATGTCAATTAAGCCGTTTTTTAACCACCGTTCCAGCTCCTGCTGGTCACCAGGCCACACCGAGGTTGCTATGTTTGCCTCGCTCAACTTGACCTGTTCAAATATCTGTTGCCCCGTCACCGGCCAGAGATCCGGATGGCAACCAATATTGCAGACGGTTTCAATAGCTGCCGGCAACGCTGTTTCCTGTTGTGCCTGGCGCCATAAGTCTGTCATCAACTGGGCGTATCGTTCAAATCTGAAACCGGCCGAGGTCAACACTGCACCTGATTTACGACGATGAAACAACTTCTGACCCAG
>Ga0055584_100003205_pt1 | contig 16191 bp, 16 predicted proteins | sample OSDHelmetaG_FD_58716 | JGI IMG/M metagenome (GOLD analysis project Ga0055584, IMG submission 58716) | Pelagic marine sediment microbial communities from the LTER site Helgoland, North Sea, for post-phytoplankton bloom and carbon turnover... | ecosystem: Environmental > Aquatic > Marine >... | reverse complement strand
TAACTTTATTGGGTGGAGATGGCTTTCAGTCAGAAATTTCAAGAACAAAACCGTTTATATTATTTGCCGAATCGCAAAATGGTGCAATGTCACGATCTATTAATGGCGGTGTTTCATTCGCTCCAATTTGGGATGACCGGATTGGAGATGGCAATTTATCCATACCATCACCTCAATCAAATTTTGCCCCATTTGATTGCCAATTTAGGTTATGGGAAGATGAAGTGGATTCTTCTAGAAGCAGATTGTTTATGGCACCATATGGTAAAATTTGGATGGCCTTGAATGTATTGGATGCAACCAATAGACCCGTTTGGTATAACATATCGAATAATTCATCTAGTGCGGGAAGTAACCGTAGGGTAGTAAATATCGAAGCCTCGCAAGATGGTGGAAACTTGTTTTATAGTTTAAGTAATGGTGGCTTGTTTAGAGTAGATAGTATTAATGATGCAACATTTGATACGGCCAGTGCTAAATTCGATATTCCTGCAAAGATTACAACAACAAACATTAAGGGGAATATTTCCGCTGGAAGGGTTGTTACCTCAATAGCCATTGACCCAAGTAATCCGAATCGGGCTTTGGTAACTTTGGGTAACTATAACAATACAGCTTACGTCTATGTTACCAATAATGTTTTAGATCCTAGTCCTACCTGGACTAATGTAACAGGAAACCTACCAAGAATGCCTGTTTTTCATGGTATCATATTGATTGACAACCCGAATTATTTTGTGGTAGCCACAGAAAGAGGTGTTTGGGCAAGTGATGATAATGGAGCTACTTGGGAGTTACAGGATATTGGAATGCCGGCAAATGTGCCTTCTTACATCATAAGACAATATGAATTTAAACCATGGGAAGGTCCAGTGGTTTACGTTGCATCGCATGGTAGAGGTTTCTTCAAAAGCAAAACCTTCCTAACCAATGTAGAAAAGCCAACAGCACAACTCAATACGTTAGAAGTAAATGCTTATCCTAATCCAGCTACAGATTATTTGAATGTAGAATTCAAGGCAGAAACGTCTGGACAAGTGAGCATGGTGCTTTACAACTTAAATGGCAAACAAGTTCGAAAGGTTATTGAAGATGTAACTAAAGGGCAAGTGACCAAAACAATAAATACAAATGGCTTACCGAAAGGTGCATATATATTAAGCGTTGGGTCAGGTAATAATAAAAAAGCACTAAAAGTGCTGGTAAATTAATTCAGCATTTAAATGCTCATGAAAAAATACCCTCAATTTAATTGAGGGTATTTTTTTTGCAATAATAAAATGACTAAAGCGGTAGAGAAAAAAGAGAATGCGGCATAAATGACTGCAGGTTTTTGCAGCACGACATTACCAGAAGAAGCTGTTATCAGCAGTGCAAGTGCGGTGTTTTGCAAACCTGTTTCAATCGAGATGGTCAAACTATTTTTACGATTTTTTAAAAGATAGAAGGATATAACAAACGCAGTGAGAATAGATAAAACATTTAGTACAACTAATGGAATAATCACCTGCCTAATATCATCTATTGAAATACTCAATCCACCTTGACTTGGTTTAGCAAAAAACTTGATAGCAAATATGAGTACTAAAAGGCCTGGGAGTATATATTTGAGTTTAGTCTGAACCTGCTTAACAATGGAAGGGAAAACACCATTGAGAAAAACACCCAGCATGCCGGGTATTAAAATTACGAGAACAAGGTCTCGGATAATATCAAGGTAAGGGATGGTGATGGATAATTGCTGATGTTGAAAGAACCAAATAGCCAATTCGGTAAATATTGGAATGGATATAAGGCATAGTATTCCGTTGGTAGCGGTCAAACTTACGGACAATCCGACATTGGCGCCAAACAAATAGCTCAAAAGATTAGCAGTAGTTCCACCAGGGCAGAATGAAATAATTAGGATACCCAGTTTTAGAATAGGATCAATGGGTGCAAAAAAGCATATTAAGATTGCAATTATTGGTAATAGAATCAATTGTGTTGCGAGCCCAAGAATCAATTCTTTAGGTCGCTTGAAAATGGTTTTTATTTCAGATTTAGTAACACCGAAACCTAGGCTAAGCGTTATGAAGGCAAGTGTAAGTTTAAGCAGAAGGTTTACGGAATCAGGATTAAGCATTCCATATCATCCTTATGCCATGTACCATAAAATAGACTCCGGCCGCAACGAGTACAAGACCTATGATGGATTGGATTCTAAAAAACCCACGTTTCGGGATATACTTGCCAATGCGGTTAAATGTAAATGCTTTGATTATATCCATACTTAACAGCCCAAAAAGGATGCTTATTACCGCAATGATTACTTTCTGAGTATAATAGGGCTCAGATGACTCATAATGCGAACTGACGTTAGCTAAAGTGGTAGTCCAAAGCACAAATGCAAAAGGGTTTAAAATGTTCATTAAAAAGCCTTTTAAAAGACTCCCTTTTTTTGAGGATTGTTTGTGTAAATCGGCAAGGAAATTTCGGTATTTACCGCGAAAAGTCTTTATGCCCCAAATCAACATGGCTATTCCCGCCACAAAACTAAATATGGTTTTAAACAGAAGGCTATCATAAAAAGAACTCAACCCGTAGTGAATTATTAAAACAAGGATAAGATCACTTACGAATACACCAAGCGAAAGTAGGACCCCTCTGGAAAACCCATCTCTTATGCTGGTATTTACAAGAAGAAAGAAAGCAGGTCCAAATAACAAAATGGAAATACCAATTCCAATAAGCCATCCATACCAAATAGGTGTAACGAAATCCATCGGCACCAAAAATAGTAATTTTACTTCATAAGTTTTATGTAGCTAAATATTTTTCAAAAGGTTAATTTTGAGGCCTTGGAATTAGTTAAAGCAAGCCATCTTAAATTGGGTGAAACTGCAACAATAGAATTGATTGAACCGAATGAAAATATGGGGAAATTATTTGAGTTGGGTTTTATTAAAGGGGTCAGTATTAAAAAGGCTCATATTTCCTTCGATGGGTTGAACATCTGTTTTGCCATAAATAACACCATGTTTGCTGTACGAAACAAAGATTCACAATATATAATGGTGACCCGTGAAACAGAATAATTATGGGTAAAATTGTTTTAGTTGGAAACCCAAACTGCGGAAAGACTTCTGTATTTAACTTGCTTACCGGGCTGAAAAGTAAAGTGAGTAACCTTTCTGGTACAACAGTAGAAGTAAATAAGGGTAATTTAGAAGTGAATAATCAGCAGTTTGAAATTGTTGATTTGCCTGGAACATATAGTATTTATCCTAATTCGAACGAAGAGGAAGAATCCATTAATTTTTTATTGGAGCATAAGGATGACATTGATCTCCTTGTTTATGTGGCAGATGCAAATCAATTATTTCGCAACTTCCTTTTTTTGGGGCAACTTCTTTCACTAAAAATGCCCACCGCAATTATTGCGAACATGTGGGATAAGGTTAACAAGAAAGAGGCAACTCGAGATCTCGATAAAATTCAAGAGAAGTTGGGCATCCCAATTCTACCTTTTTCTGCAAGAAGCAATCGCGAATTACCCATATTAAGGAAATTTATTGTTGAAAAGAGCTCCCTTAAACCAAAAACAGATTACTTCATGACGAAAGATCTGCCGGCAATGGAGGATCTTATTGAGCATACTTCAGATACAAATCAAGTAGATCGATCAAACCATACGTTGTTTATATATAAGTGCCTATCTAAGCTTTTTGATAAAAACAGTGTGCCTGTTGACTCAGATAGAACCTATAAATGGGATAAAGTTTTACTACATCCTATATGGGGATTTGTGATTTTTGGAATAGTTATGTTTCTCATGTTTCAGATTTTATTTCCTCTTGCAGAATTCCCAATGCAGGCCATAGATAGTCTTTTTCAGCGCTTAGCTGATTTTGTTGGGGGACAGCTTCCTGCAGATTCAATGGTAACAAGCTTGATTGTAAAAGGCATTATTCCAGGAATTGCTGGTGTGGTAATATTTACCCCTCAAATCGCACTTTTGTTTTTATTTTTAGGCATACTGGAAGACACTGGGTATGTATCCCGCATTAGTTTTCTGATGGATTCTACACTGCGAAAAGTAGGATTAAATGGTAAGTCAGTAATCCCAATGGTAGGCGGATTTGCATGTTCAATTCCTGCGATTATGTCTGCAAGAACAATTGGTAACAAGAAGGAACGATTGATTACCATGTTGATCACCCCATTAATGGCCTGTTCAGCGAGATTATCGGTTTATACCGTGCTGATAAGCTTACTATTTGTGAAGGAGGATAATTCAATACTTAGCCAAAGGGGGTTGGTGTTTTTTGCCATGTACATGTTTGGCATTGTAGTAGCTTTAATTGCCTCTTGGCTGCTGAGCAAACGTATGAAAAACACTAATTCTGATTTCATGGTTATTGAAATGCCTCGATATCGTTTGCCGATATGGCGAAATGTGAGAAGTCAAGCCTGGCAAAAGACCTATCAGTTTATTAAAGGTGCAGGGATGGTAATTTTTGTAGTTTCAATTGTACTTTGGTTTTTAGCAAGCTTTGGCCCGAAGAGTAAAATGGAAGCAGTTTCTGCGAAGTATTCAGCAAAACCGCAGACAGAACAGAATATCAGATTGCAAAATGCTGAAAAGTTAGAAAATAGTTTTGCGGGCCATATCGGAAAGGTCATTGAACCTGCAATTGAGCCATTGGGGTATGATTGGAAGATTGGAATTGCTTTAATCACTTCATTTGCTGCAAGAGAGGTGTTTGTAGGGACATTATCTACCATTTATGCTATTGAAGGGGAGGGCAATGAACGTATTGTCAGCAGGCTCAGAAAAGCCAAAAGACAAGACGGTAAACCGGTATATACATTGGGAACCATTATTAGCTTACTGTTGTTTTATTCACTCGCTTTGCAGTGTATGAGCACCCTTGCGGTAATGAAAAAGGAAACGGGGACTTGGAAATGGCCTTTGCTTCAATTTTTGTATATGGGAGCTTTGGCTTACATTCTGGCATTAATTGCATACCAAACAATCGTCTAAATGACCTGTTATACAGGTGTAAATTGACAAATAAACAGTATATTTGCAGGCTATTTTAACGTAGCAGAACAACTAAACATATATGAGGCAGCTAAAAATAAGCAAACAGTTTACCAATCGTGAGAACAAATCATTAGATAAATACCTAAACGAAATTAGTAAGGTAAATATGATTGATGCTCAAGAGGAAGTGGAACTCGCAAGAAGAATTAGAGAAGGAGATCAGGCAGCATTGGAAAAATTAGTGAATGCCAATTTGAGGTTTGTGGTTTCTGTTTCAAAGCAATATCAAAACCAGGGTTTAACTTTGGGAGATTTAATTAATGAAGGGAACTTGGGATTGATTAAAGCTGCAAAGCGATTTGATGAAACCAGGGGATTTAAATTTATATCATATGCAGTATGGTGGATTCGTCAATCTATACTTCAGGCTTTGGCTGACCAGTCAAGAATTGTACGGTTACCTTTGAATAAGGTAGGTAGTATTGGCAGAATATCTGCTGCTGCTGCAAAACTTGAGCAACAGTTGCAAAGACAGCCTACAGCTGATGAAATTGCAAATTTATTGGAAATTAGTGTTACCGAAGTTGAGAATGCTCAAAAATCTTCTGGACGTCACTTGAGTATTGATGCGCCATTGGCGGAAGGGGAAGATAATACGCTTTTGGGTGTTTTAGATAACAACGATGAGCCTGATCCAGATTTAAGTTTATTAAATGAATCTTTACAGAAAGAAATAAATCGTGTGATTTCTACTTTAAGTGAAAAAGAACGCGATGTGTTAAAATATTACTATGGTTTAGATGGTGGTCCAGCTCATACGCTTGAAGATATCTCAGAAAAGGTAGGACTTACCAGAGAGCGAGTTCGTCAGATTAAAGAGAAAGCACTAAGGAGACTCAGAAAATCAAGTAAGAGTAAAATTCTAAAAAGTTACCTAGGATAAAGATCAATAACCCCGACCCATATTGTCGGGGTTTGTTTTTTAACTAAATTTGCGGATATAATATTTAAGACTATGGCAATTGAAATAACTGTACCATCGCCAGGCGAATCGATTAGTGAGGTAACCATAAGCCAATGGCTGAAGAAAAAAGGGGACTATGTTGAGATGGATGAGCCCATTGCCGAATTTGAAAGCGACAAGGCAACTTTTGAGGTGAATGCTACTGAAGCGGGTGCGATTGAAGAGTTGGTAGGTGATGAAGGTGATACCATCGGGGTAGGTGCTGTTGTAGCTCGAATAGACACATCTGCTAAAGCACCTAAGAAGGCTAAAGTAGAGACACCAAAACTAGAAGACAAACAAGAAACACCTAAAGCGGAAAAGAAGGTTGAAAAACCCGCAGAAGTTGCTTCTGCTGGGATGAGTGAAAGCTTTGATGCTGAAAACATTTCTCCTTTGGCCAAGCAATTATTAGTAGAATATAACTTAAACCCGAGTCAAGTGGTTGGAACGGGAGCTAACGGTAGAATAACAAAAATGGATATTCTCGAAGCTGCTGCAAAATTGGGAAGTGGAAGTAGCTCGAGCTCAAATTATGACAACCCTACTCAGTCAAGAGAATCCAGGAGAAATAAGATGAGTAACCTACGAAAAACAGTGGGTAAACGTTTAGTGGCTGCCAAAAATCAAACAGCCATGCTTACCACTTTTAATGAGGTTAATATGAAACCCATTATGGATTTGCGTACGCAGTACAAACAGAAGTTTGCTGAAAAGCACGAAGTAGGATTGGGCTTTATGTCATTCTTTACCCGTGCTTGTTGCATCGCGTTACAAGATTGGCCCGCAGTTAATGCCTATATTGATGGTGAGGAAATGGTGTTCAATGACTTTTGTGATATCTCCATAGCGGTGAGCGGTCCCAAAGGATTAGTGGTACCCGTAATCCGAAATGCAGAATCATTAACCTTTGCTGGCATAGAATCAGAGGTAAAAAGACTTGCTATCAAAGCGAGAGATAACAAGTTGTCTTTGGATGAAATGACGGGCGGAACATTTACGATTAGTAATGGCGGGGTGTTTGGCAGTATGTTATCTACGCCAATCATAAATCCCCCTCAATCGGGCATTTTAGGCATGCATAATATCGTTGAACGACCTGTGGTTGAAAACGGGGAAGTTGTGGTGCGTCCAATTATGTTTGTAGCGTTAAGTTATGATCACCGCGTAATTGATGGCCGAGAAAGTGTGAGTTTCTTAGTGCGTGTGAAGCAATTGCTTGAAAACCCAGAAATGATGTTGGATGGTAAGAAACCAGAGGAAAGCTTATTGAGGCTTTAATTATTTATTCGTCTTCCTTTTTCACTTTTGCAAGTAACTCGTCTAGCTTGTTGAGCATATCTAAAGATGTATCTTCTATAAACCGAAGCTCTGGAATTTTCTTCACAGAGTTTTTGATTAAACGCGCTAACTCCCTGCGAATAATGTGGTTTTTCTCTTCTAAAGCATTGAGTATAGCAGTTTTATTTTTGGTGTTATAAAGACTCACATACACTTTGGCAATACTTAAATCGGGTGTAACCGAAATGGCACTGATGGTAACAAATTCACTCTCAAACCAATCATGCTGATTCTTTAAGAAAAGTTGAGAAAGGTCTTTTTGAATTTGTCTTCCTAGTTTTTCGTTACGTTTTCCGCTGGCCATGTTATAAGAAATATTATCTGAAGTATTAGGCTTGATAGAAGTCCAATTGCAACAGGTGTTTCAGTTGCAAAGTTACTCATATTGTAAGGATTTATTTGAAAAAACAGACATGTGAGCGTTGCTGCAAACATCTGTGCAATTACAAAGTGGTTAGGCAGCTTAATCTTTGGGATGAATATGCTGATAAATGGAAGAAACAAACCGCTTATTGCTGCTGGAAAAAGATCAAATAAAATGTCAATTACACTTGAATTTGCGTAAAGATATACGGTGGTTAAATAGGTGATTAAAAACATTGCAGCTGCAATCAACCATATTCTGTTGGTCTTTTGTTTAAACCGAAATAGGTCAAAGGCAATGTTATTAAAACTGATATTAAAATAGGTGTTGGCAGTTGATAAAATTACTGCTAGGAGCATAAAGTTGAATAACAAACCTATTTCTGTTGGGAGCAATTCCGCAAGTTCGTAAACCGTATCAAATTCAGCAATATGTCCTTTTTGTGAAATAATACCAATGATTAATACATCAAATAGAAGCCAGAAGAAAATGGAGCTCATCATTACTTTAGCTACACGATTCTCATTTTTAGTTGCCCATAGTCGTTGATGAATGCTTGGATCGATGAAGACAATAAGCGCCAAGAGCCACCATCCCCAATAAGAATATTTTGATGCAGCTGTTTCCGATATCACATGCCGGTAAGTTGGAATGGTTTCTATGCAATTAAGATGACCCATTTTTAAATAAATAAATACGGCAAATAACCCACCATATGTGAGGAAGAATAAGAATATATCCGAATAAACGATACGCTTAAAACCTCCAGTGATTAGGGCAAGACTGGCCAGAAAAATAAAAAGCACCGTAGCCCACTCAAATGACATCCCAAAAGAATGATTGAGCACCGAAGCGCCCATATGAATATACATAATGGGCAGAAAGATGAGTGTCAATAAAATGGCAGCGAATCCACCGGTAAACTTACCGTAATGCAACCGGAAAAGCCCTGGTGTGGTGTAGGCTTTTTGCTGATAAAGATATTTCCCAAGGAAAACCCAAATAAGATTGAAAATTAAATAGGGCAAACTAAGTACAAACCATGCTTTTGGGCCATCCAATAAGTACAATTCAAATACACCGTTAATCCATCCATATTGAGAAACAACTAAGGTTGCGATTAGCGGAAAGAGCCCGAGTTTCCTGCCCGCTAAGAAATAACCTTCCTCACCCTTGCTTGATTTAGACTTCCATAAATGAAGGAGTAGATAAAGGGAGATAAAGACAAGGAGAAAGGTGGTATACATGACCGAATCGCAAATATAATTCTGAAACCGAAAAGAAGTGTAGATTTGTTCTGTGTTTGAGGCATTTGGTTTAGGTTTTTCTTATGGAATAGGGCTCAGCCTAATGTTGGGCACGGTTTTCTTTGCATTAATAAAATTTGGGTTAAGCAATGGTTATAAAGCTGGTTTGGCCATTGCAGCTGGTGTTATTGCTTCAGATATTTTATTTATACTGTTGGCATTTTGGTTTACAAACAGGTCAAATGAACTTATTCAAGCGAACCAGCAGTGGGTGCTGCTATTTGGAGGAATTTTTATATTGCTCTTTGGGTTGATTGGGTTTTTTACAAGGATTGAACCTAAAGAATACAAAGCTTCAAGCCATCAAGCTAATCTATTAAAACTGGTTGCATTGGGGTTTACCCTTAATGTAACCAACCCAGTAAATTTTTTCGCTTGGGTAGCCATTCAGTCCATTTTAGTAACCAAAGCATATTCGGATGTGATGCAAATTTCCTTTCTGATGGCTAGCTTAATGGCTATTGGAATGGTTGAAGTATCCATTGCGAGTATATCCAAAAAGGCAGGAACTAAAATGAATGGATCGATCCTTTACAATATAAACAAAGGGATTCAAGTACTTTTTGCACTTATTGGGCTCTATTTAATAGTCACTGCAATCCTACACTGGTATACCTAATCACCTAACTTAAAATGAGTAAAGAAACGATGGTACTGCTTGTCCATTAGCATGTTTTTGTCACCAGTAATCTTTAAAGTATATTCCCCTTGATCGGTTTCAATTATGCGTGTTAGACTACTGGAAAAAGAAGTAGAGCGATAATTTACTTCAATTGGACCCGTTGGCGATTCAATGCTCCATAGGGTGTCAATGGGTGGATCTCCTTTAAACATGGTTGCCATCATCATTACAGTTTGCGTTTTCATGTAACCTTTCACACTATCCCCTACTTCTTCGAGATAAGCGTTTTGTGCACTGTCTTCTAAAAGTGCCGGCTTTTTTCTAGGGGTATATATTAGTTCATCTTCGTCTTCAGTACCCGAATCATAATCGTATTCTTCAATGCCATACTCCTCTTCCTCTTCTTCATAATCTGTATCATCACTTTCTACTTCTACCTCATACACTGTTTCAACGGAGTCATACTCCACCTCATATATTGCCTCTTCCACCAATTCTACTGCATCTTCTGCGGATTCTGTTACCCCTTCATCTATATATTCCATGGCATCTGCAACTTCTTCTGTTCCTTCATCAAAACGAACTGTAAAACTCAATTCTCCTTTAGGTGTATAAAGCGTATGAAAAGTCTTAGTTGAATCGCCAAGAATACTGAGCATAGAAAAATAGTAATCATCGTCTTGAAGCTTCAACGCCACCCCTTTGGGAAGATCAACTTTGAAGTGTTCTGTCTTAACAATGTTCCATGATATTTTGGTGTTGGTTTTAGATAGCACATTCATAGGCCGAACCGTATAACCCAGCTGTTCATATTGCTTAATTAATCCATTTTCGCCAATAAGATGACCAGCGCCTACGGCAATAAATATATTTTCTTTTGGAATCAGGTTTTTCGTTCGGTTATACATGATATCATTACGCTTCACAAGAATGCGATCGTAAATGGCACCATAAGATTGGATGTTTTCCGGACTTGTAAAAAAAATTCCAATTTCAATTAAGTTACCTGAATGGTACATGTTGATTATAGTATCTGGACTCATCCCAGATCGGAGTAATTCGAGATTGAATTGATCCTTTTTTAAATATGCAACTATTTTTTCTGCCAGCTGCATAGAATCTAAGTTCATTGTTTTAAAATCACCCAAAAGTGCATTGAGTTGCTCATCAACGGTTTCCAAACCGATTACTTTCTTCTTTCTATTGTATGCGTAATTTTGAAGCAGTTGGTCAACAAATGAGATTCGTTGTTTCTGTTCAGAAACACTTTTGAGCATTTCAAAATAGAGGGGCATTATCTGCCCTGTAATTTTATCTGCCAAATCTTTAGCCGGAATTTCATTCATTAGCAAGGGCATAAATTGTGATGAAGTATAATTCTTTACTTTATTCACGAATTGAGTATCCTGGAAGTACTCTTTTATTGCTTTGGGCATATTTGCTCCTTCCTTACCGGAAAGCTTCATTTCAAAAACTGCAGCAGTAGTTTGGTCAATGGCCCAAAACACACTGTCGTTGAAAACAAATGCTCTTTCATCTTGTGTATGGATGGTCCCAAAAAGATAACTTTTCTGGGTGCTTCCTGGCTTACTCAATTCATATAACAATGAGTTTTGGGCAAAGCTAAAGCATGCAGCCAGTGTACAAACTGCGGATAAAAGTAGTTGTTTCATTCTAAATTAATTACTGACTAAGGTTCCCACTTTTTCACCCAAAATAAGCGATTTAAAATTGCCTTTTTTGTTCATGTCAAATACAATGATTGGGATGCTATTTTCCTGACATAATGTAATCGCGGTAAGGTCCATTATTTTTAGGTTGCGTTTATAAACTTCATCAAAAGAGATTTCTTCGAATTTGGTGGCACTACTGTCTTTTTCAGGATCGGCAGAAAATACACCATCTACACGGGTCCCTTTCAGGACTACATCAGCTTCTATTTCGACAGCACGTAATGAAGCGGCAGAGTCTGTGGTGAAATATGGATTCCCAGTCCCTCCACCGAAAATAACAACTCGTCCTTTTTCTAGGTGACGAATTGCGCGCCTGCGGATAAAGGGTTCAGCTACTTGCTCCATGTTTATGGCCGTTAACAAACGGGTAAAAACATTTTTTTTCTCGAGAGCTCCTTGCAGTGCCATTGCATTGATAACGGTGGCTAACATACCCATATAATCCCCCTGTGCTCGATCAACGATTCCTCCGGTAACCCCTTGAACTCCTCTAAAAATATTTCCACCTCCAATTACTACAGCAACTTCAATGCCTTCTGCAACTACGGATTTTATTTCTTCAGAAAATTGATCGAGGACGTCTGGGTCTATTCCAAATTCTTGCTTACCCATGAGTGCTTCACCGCTTAATTTCAGTAAAACACGCTTGTATTTAATGTGGCTCATTAAAAAGCAAAGTTAACAATATTTAACATTCTGCTTAATAATGCTTTTATTTAATTTTCCCGAGTAGTAACTTTTTGATAAGTCTAAATTTGCGTGCATTTTTAATTATTAATGGGTCGATCCTGAAATAGGTCGTTCCAATTCACTTTTTGGAATTCAGAATATCTAATAATTTGGTCTTTTATCACTTGAGGCCCTGTATAAATACCAGCAGATTTAAGTGCAATAACATCACTTTCTGACATTTGATCAAATACGAGCTGTTTTTTGATTAGCGGAAACTTATTCTTTATCAAATCTAAAGGTTGATGAAACATTGGATTGTTTTTATTCATCTTTGGAATGTTTAGGAAGGTTGAAATTACATTTTTCTTGCTCAACTGAACTTGACTTATACCTATTTCATAATACTTGATCAGTTTTCTTTTGTCCTTAACAATGCCATGCTTTTTAAACTGGTTTTGAATTTCCTTTAAACCTGTCTGGTTAGCGATCGTAAAATAGGATTGAACATGGAATTTACGTTCATTGCTATTAATTAAACCAGCAAAATCAAAGTGGGTGGTGTTTAGCCAGCCAAAGAAAGCCTTTAAGGGCTGAGTTAGTATACATGAGTCATTGGCAAATAAGAAGTGTGTGTAGGCCTTCATATCCAGTTTTTCTAAAGCTCTCATCCATGAGCCAAAGTCGTGTCCGATATTAGGCAAAATGAGGTTTGAAATAGCATGTTCTGCTAAAAATTCAGAATCTGTTTCGAGGAAAGCATCATCTTCATTAATAAGAACCAGCTTTCCAGAATACTTTTTCAGTTCAGATAAATAGAGTTTCAAATAGCTCGGAATGCCCTTGTTTTTGAAATGACAGGCAAAAAGACAGATGGTGGTTTCGGGTTTTATTGGCATAAAAAAATCCTGACGCGAAGGTCAGGATTTCTAACTTATAATAAAACTGTTTTTTTAGGCTAAAGCGATCCGCTTAAAGCTGTTGACTGTTAGGCCAACTTCAGTAGTCTGAAGCATCTGAGCTACGGTTGAACCAGAATCTTTTACAAATGGCTGAGCCAATAAGGTGTTTTCTTTGAAAAACTTGTTCAATTTACCCATGGCGATTTTCTCAAGCATTGCCTCAGGTTTTCCTTCAGCTCTAGCCTGTTCTTTGCCAATTTCAATTTCACGTGCAATGGTAGTTTCATCTACTTCATCTTTCGTTACAGCTACTGGATTCATTGCTGCAATTTGCATGGCAACATCTTTACCTGCAGAAGTGTTGGCTTCTGAAGCTGCATTGTTTAATTCAACCAATACACCAATTCTATTGCCACTATGAATGTATGAAACTACATTGTTAGCATTAAGAATAACGTACGTACCAATACCTATTTTCTCTCCTATCTTTCCAACATACTCTTCAAGTTTAGTTGAGATAGGTGTTCCATCAATGGATAATGCCATTAATTCATCAATTGTTGCAGGCTTATTCTCTAAAGCCACTGATGCTAATGCATGTGCAAATGAAACAAAGTCTTCATTTTTGGCAACAAAGTCCGTTTCACAATTTAGTTCTACAATTACACCTGTAGTTTGATCCGATGAGGTAGTTGCAATAATTGCGCCTTCATTAGCTTCGCGATCGGCTCTTTTAGCTGATACTTTTTGACCTTTTTTTCTTAAATAATCAATTGCAATATCAAAATCACCGTTGCTTTCAACAAGTGCTTTTTTACAATCCATCATCCCAGCTCCGGTTAGTTTTCTTAGTTTATTTACTTCTGACGCAGTTATAGTTGTCATAATTCTATAATATGATTAAAATGTTAATGAAATAGGGTTGAGAGGGATGCTTAGCTTTCGCTTTTAGCAGTTTCCTCTTCTTTTGCCTTAGCAGCACTTGCGGCTTTTTTGGCTTCTGCCTCTTCTTTGGCAATTCTCTTCTCTTCAAGTCCAGCACTAATTCCTTCAGAAATATGTTTTAACAAGCATTCTATTGAAGAAGCTGCATCATCATTTCCTGGGATAGGGAAGTCAATTAGTGTAGGATCACTATTTGTGTCTACCACTCCAAAAGTTGGAATATTTAATTTCTTTGCTTCAGCAACAGCAATGTGTTCTCTCTTGATATCAACAATAAATAAAGCTGCAGGAAGTCTTCCGATTTTTTCAATCCCACTAAGTACTCTCTCCAATTTTGCTTTTTCTCTATTGAGAACTAGACGTTCTCTTTTTTGAATATTTTCAAATGTACCATCTGTGGCCATTTTATCAATATTCTGCATTTTTTTGATTGATTTCTTAACTGTAGCGTAGTTTGTTAGCATACCACCTAACCATCTTTCTGTTACAAAAGGCATGTTAAGATGTTCGGCAGTACTTTTTACAAGATCTTTCGCTTGTTTTTTAGTAGATACAAAAAGTATTTTTCTACCACTTCGCGCAATATTTTTCAAAGCTGATTTAGCTTCTTCCAATTTAGCGACGGTTTTATTTAAATCGATTAAGTGGATTTCATTTTTTTCTGTAAAAATGAATGGAGCCATTTTTGGATTCCATTTCCTTGTAAGGTGACCGTAATGAACACCAGCTTCGAATAATTCTTCTTGAGATACAGTTGACATGTATGTATATAATTAACGTTTACTAAATTGAAATTTCTTTCTTGCTTTCTTTTGACCTGGTTTCTTACGTTCAACCATTCGTGGATCTCTAGTCATTAAACCATGCTCTCTTAATACAGGCTTAAGTTCAGCATCAATTGTTACCAACCCTTTTGAGATTGCCAGACTAATTGCACTAGCTTGACCAGTAATACCACCGCCATTTACATTCACATTAATATCAAACTTGCCTAAATTATCAGTAACTGATAAAGGTTGGTTAACCACTAATTGATGATTTTTCACGGGGAAAAAGTCTTCAAGTTTTTTATTGTTTACTTGTACTTTTCCTTTTCCAGGTACCATATAAATTCTGGCAACTGATTTCTTTCTTCTTCCTGATGTATTGATAACTTCCATAGTTTTAGATATCAAATTTTAATTCTTTAGGTTGTTGTGCTTGATGATTGTGATTTGGAGCAGCGTAAACATGCATGTTAAAAAACTGCTTGCTGGCTAATTTATTCTTAGGCAACATCCCTCTAACCGCACTTTCCACTAACGCTTCTGGCTTTTTAGTTCTCAATTCACGAGCTGTAGCTGTTCTTCTTCCACCTGAGAAGCCAGTATAGCGGTCGTAAATTTTCTTGTCTAGTTTATCAGATGACAATACTACTTTGTCTGCATTTAACACAATTACATGATCACCACAATCGACATGAGGTGTGTATGATGGTTTGTGTTTGCCTCTGATTACCTTAGCAATTTCCGATGCGAGACGTCCTAAAATTTGGCCTTCTGCATCAACAACCCACCATTGTTTTTCAACAGTGCTAGGGTTGGCTGATTGTGTTTTATAGCTTAAACTTTCCACGTTTTTATGTTAATATCTTGATTTTTTGGGTCGGCAAAGATAGAAATAATGTTTTAAACATACAATGTGGATATCAAAGTTTTTCGATGTCGGTCAATCTGACATAAAATACTAGCCATCAAAATGTTATAAGTTTTTAAAGTAGTATTTCAGCCATAATAACTTTCCCGTGATAGAATGTTCTTGTATAATTTAATCAAATTGGGCTCTTCATTTTGCCAATTATATTTTTTTTCGACCGCTTTTCGACCATTTGTTGCCATTTCATTTTGGTCTTTGGATAACGAAATCCGTAGCATCGATTCTAAGATTTCGTCCGGGTTTTTTGGGTCGGCAGTATAGCCACATTTGTTTTCTTCTATAACAGATTTGTATAAAGGAAAATGGGAAGTTACTATAGGCAAACCCACCGCCATATATTCAAATAGTTTGGTTGGATAACTCTCAATAGAGTTGCTCATCGGGTGGATGATGCATAAACCAATGCCGCATTGCTTAGATATTTGATATCCATCTTCTAATTTTTTTCTGCCATAGAAGATTACTTGATGTTTAATTTCTTCGAAAAAGGGTAAAGCCACAACTGCATCGCTAACCTGTGTATAAAGCTCAGCAACCACATGCAATTCATAAGAGTACCCCTTTTTTTTGGCCAAGTGCAT
>Ga0055584_100003204_pt1 | contig 16191 bp, 13 predicted proteins | sample OSDHelmetaG_FD_58716 | JGI IMG/M metagenome (GOLD analysis project Ga0055584, IMG submission 58716) | Pelagic marine sediment microbial communities from the LTER site Helgoland, North Sea, for post-phytoplankton bloom and carbon turnover... | ecosystem: Environmental > Aquatic > Marine >... | reverse complement strand
GAAATTACATCACCCTCCATCAGGATGCTGCTGACCGGACTGTCCGTGCGGATTTCTGCGCCGGCTTTGCGGGCGGCGGCAGCCAGTGCATCGGTAACCGCGCCCATGCCACCGGCGGGAATGGAGGCTGCGCCCGCGGCGCCACCAGTGTTTCCGCTCATGCGATGCAGCGCGGTGAACACGCTGTTGTTCGACCTGGGGCCGGAATTCGTACCGAGTACCGCGTCGAGGCTGAGCGCGCCTTTCAGCAGGGGATGGTCGAAGTTTTCCTTGAGAATGTCGTAAATGTTGATACCCGCAATGCGCAGAAATTCGCGCATATCATCGCGGCCCATCATTCGGATATTCAGCGCCAGCTTGCCCAGCGGGATCAGGTCTTTGCGGTCGTAGGTGATGCGCGGTGGAACCTTGTTGTGGATTCCGCCAACAACGCCGGCAAATTTGGACATGAAGCGGCGGTATTCCTTGTATGCCGCCTTGTCTTCGTTGGTCAGTCCGCCGCCATCCACACTGTCAGAACTGATGATGATGTGATGGGTGTCTTCCGCCAGGGCAATGGTTTTCAGGCCGGTTTTCGCCATGCGAAGGCCATGAGACTCCAGGCCCAGGTCCTTGCTGATATCTTTATCCAGCAGGTTCAGCAAGTGTGCACAGGAGGCCTTGTAGCCGGGCGCGAACTCGCGCGTGGCGGCCATGCCGCCCACCTGGTCCGCCGCTTCGAGCACGGTGACTTTCCTGCCTGCTTTTGCCAGGTAGGCTGCGCATACGAGGCCGTTGTGGCCTCCTCCGATAATGACAATATTGCCGTTTGATGCTGTGCTAGTCATCGAGCCAGCCCTCCGGAACGGTGTTGGTTTTGTTGAGATCCCGCAGAATTTCGCGTGCCGCATTGGCCCCCGGCGCGGCCATGATGCCGCCACCCGGGTGAGTGGACGAGCTGCACATGTACAGGCCTTTGGTCGGGCCGCGGTACTGGGCGAAACCCGGAATGGGCCGGTTGAACAGCAATTGGTCCATGGTCAGTTCACCCAGGAAAATATTACCCTCGGTCAGGCCGACTTCATCTTCCAGTTCACGCGGTGTACGGATCTCGGCGTGCAGGACCAGGTCCTTGAAGCCGGGTGCGTATTCCTCGATCTGGTTGATCACGGTCTGCCCGAACTGGTCGCGTTGCTCGTCGGTCCATGGCTTGCCATTGACCAGCGGCGGCACGTATTGCACAAACACGGACATGAAGTGCTTGCCGGGAGGAGTCATGGTCGGATCGGTCAGCGAAGGTATCAGCATGTCGATATAAGGATCCTGCGACCAGATGCCATTTTTCCAGTCATCATAGGCCCGCTCCAGGCGTTCGGTGGAATCGATCAGGTGCATGTCACCCTGGATCAGCTCCTTGTTACCGCGCAGGGCGACGAAATCCGGCACACCGTCCAGGGCGATGTTCACTTTTCCTGATGAACCGCGAATCTTGAAGTTCTTCACCTTCTTCACGAATGAGGGCTCGAGGTCTTTTTCGTCCATGCATTCGAGAAAAGTGCGCGGGAAGGTCATGTTGGACACGACTACGTCCGAGTAATATTCGTTGCCGTTTTCCAGTGCAACGCCGGTCACTTTACCGTTTTTGACCATGATCTGGTCAACACCGGAACCGAGGATGGTTTCGCCGCCGTTGTCAGTGAAACAATCCGCCATGGCGTCGGCGATGGCGCCGGTGCCGCCGCGAGCGAAACCCCAGGCGCCCATGCTGCCGTCGACGTCCCCCATCGCGTGGTGGAGCAGGATGTAGGCAGTACCGGGGGACATCACGCCCAGAGCCGAACCGATGATGCCGCTGCCCGAGTGCGAGGCTTTAACCAGCGGGTTTTCGAAGTATTCATCCAGGAAATCGGTGATGCTCATGGTGTAAAAGCGCATCATGTCGTACAGGAAATCCTCTCCCATTTTCATTGCTTCTTTACCCATGTCCATCAGTCCGAACAGGTCACGGGGCTTGAACGAGGTCGGGTCGGGTGCGGTGGTCAGCAGAAATTTCCTGATGAACCGGCACTGGCGCATGATGTCGCGGTCATAGCGCACGGTTGCGTCGGCATCACGCAGGCTGTGACGGGCCACTTCCCTGCGGGATTTGTCGGGGTCGACGTAGTTGCCGATGTAATCGCCATTCTGGGCAATGGTCACGCTGCCGCCATAGGGCACAACCTGCAAACCATATTTGGCCAGGTTCAGGCTTCGGTAAACCTCCGGCCGCAGCAGGCTGCACACATAGGAACAATTGGAGTACTTCCAGTCCTTCTGGTACACCTCACGGCTGATTGTGGCCCCGCCGACAAAGTCGTTTTTCTCCACCATCAGGACATTCAGCCCCGCCTTGGCCAGGTAGGCGCCATTAGTCAGGCCGTTATGGCCTGCGCCGATGACGATCGCATCATATTTTTTTGTCACGGTTATTGACTCCGCATTGGATCAGAGGTTTCCCTTTCAGCGGAATGTGGTACCGCTTTTCCGGGGTTCTTGGCTCGTTTTTGCCATGGTTGTGTCCACCGCCAGTTCGAACGCCTTCAAAGTGTGTGCAAGGCTGTCGTCTTTGGCATGGGCCTCGCAGATGAAAAAGGGTTCACGCGAATCCGGCTCGACCAACAGGCCCAGGTCATGCAATTCGGGCGCCATCTTGTCGTAAAAACTGTAGTCGGAATTAAACCAGTCGCGGTAGTTGTCCGGCGGCGGATCATCGAAAATCAAACCGCCCATCGAAGGATGGCCCACGAAGGAATGGGGAATGTCCCGAGCGGCCAGGATTTCACTCATGCCCGCCTGCATCCTGGCCCCGTAGTTGGCGATGGTTTCCAGGGCGTCGGTTTCGTCCAGTATTTCCAGTGTTTTCTCGGCTGCGGCCAACGCAACTGAATGGCAGGTGTAGGTGCCGCCATGGATCACGCCATCTCCGATCCGGCGCATGATGTCCTCGCGACCGGCCACTACCGATATGGGGTAGCCATTACCCATGGCCTTGGCAAAAGTGCACAGGTCGGCCTTGAAATCCATCAGTTCCTGCACGCCGCCCCTGGCGACCCGGAAGCCGGTTTTAACTTCATCGACAATCATGACGACGCCGTATTTCTCACACAATTCACGGGCTGCCAGCACGTATTCCCGGCTGGCTGTGATGGAGCAGCAGTTGCCCATGATGGGCTCTATCAGGAAAGCACCGATATCCTGGTGATGGCGTTTCAGCAGGTTTTCCAGGTAGTTGGCGTCATTGAGCGGTGTGAAATGAGCCAGCTTTTTCATCAGGCGGGGAATCCCCTCGCTGTCGGCCTCGATCGGCGGATCTTTTGTGACATGGTCCCATTCCTCGACATCGGCATACCAGAGCACGCCGTCGAAAACGCCGTGGTAGCCACCCTCCACGATAATATGCGAATCCTTGCCGGTATGAGCCCGCGCCAACCGCAGAGCGGCCATCACCGCTTCGGTGCCGGAATTCGAGAAGCGCACCAACTCCGCCGCTGGAACCATTTTCGAGATGCGTTTGGCTACTTCGTATTCACGTTCGGTGGAAAGGGCGAACACACCGCCGACCTCCATACCTGCCCGTGCTGCTTCATCCACGCGTGGGTCGGCGTAACCCAGAATGCCGGGGCCGTAACCCATGCGGTAATCGATGTATTCATTGCCGTCAATATCCCACAGCCGCGCACCTTTCGCGTGATCGATATAGATCGTTTTCTTTTCGCCCCAGTAGCGGAAATTCGACGAAACACCCAGCGGCATTCTACTCAGGGCTTTTTGGTGGTGGCGGTTGGATCGTGACAAAGAGCGGCTCATAAGTCCTCGGGAGTATAGAACGAACCCTAGAGTCTCATATCCCCGATGTATTTGTCTAGACCAAATGAATGATTGTTCATTCATTGCAATGAGTTGAGGACTCGCTTATATTGTTTAGCCTGATCGAAGATGACGCCTTGCGGGCTGTGGCCCGCATTCACATGAATTCATACACAACGAAGCGCCGGAACTGACAGATGACCAAAGCCGTGCTGAATGCCCCGACAAAAAAGCGGACTGCCTCCAAACAGGAACGGCAGCTTCAGTTGATCCAGGCCACCATTCGTTCGGTGGCCCAAAACGGGCTTTCCGATACCACCATGGCCACGGTCTCAAGCGAGGCGGGACTCAGCCAGGGCATCATCAACCTGCACTTCCAAAGCAAAGAACGCTTGTTGGTCGAGACCCTGAAGTACATCGCTGAAGAGTACCGCCTGGCCTGGGAAAAGGCGGTCGAAGGGGCAGGGCCTTCATCCGCGGATAAGCTGGCTGCTCTGGTGGCGGTCGATTTCAAAAAGCCTGTTTGTGACGTGAATAAACTGGCTGTGTGGTTCGCTTTCTGGGGTGAAAGCAAATCGAGGCCGACCTACCGGAAAATCTGCGCCCTGCGGGATGCGGCTTACCGCAATGAACTGGTACAGGTGTGTGAGCAATTAATCGAAGAGGGCAGCTATGAAGGCCTTGACGCCCATTCTGTGGCAGCAGGCTTGTCCGCAATGACATCCGGCCTGTGGCTGGACCTGCTGACCAGTCCGCGCTCCATGAATCGTGAACAGGCAAGACAGATTTGCATGGCTTACCTGGCGACTGCTTTTACCGAACACTTTTCCCGGCCCGGACTGGCCGCAATCGCATAGGGGAGATATTGAAGTGAAGTTGAATCTCGATAGCACCACGCAGGCGTGGCAGGAAAAGGCCCGGCGCTTTGCTGAAGATGAGTTGATTCCCTGTGAAGTCGAGGCCGAAATGAATGATGGCCGCCTGCCGGACGAAGTGAGTAAAAGGCACAAAAAGATGGCCATTGACCTGGGCTTCAGTTCAATGGATGTGCCGCCTGAGCATGGAGGCCTTGGCCTGCGTATTGTCGACCAGGTAGCGGTCTGGGAGCAATTGGGCCGGGTGACCAACGCCCTGTGCTGGTGTTTCTCCGAGCCACATGAGTGGATGCTCGAAGCCTGCAACGAGGATCAACTGAAGCGCTACGTGTTGCCCCTGATGAGCGGTCAGCGTAAAGAGTGTTATGCCATTACCGAGAGCGAGTCCGGCTCGGACGTGGTCATCGATACGACAGCCGAACTCACCGATGAAGGCTACCGCATCAATGGCGACAAGTGGTTTGTCACCAGTGCCAACCTGGCAGACTATTTCTTCCTGCAGGCAAAGCTGACCAATGGCCCGCATGCCGGCAGCGATGCGATGTTTTTTATCGACAAGGATTCGCCGGGCATCGAGGAATTGCGCGTTCCCCTGTTCAGCCATACCTTTGACCATCACCATCCGGAATTGCGTTTCAACAATGTGCTGGTTCCGCTTGAAAATCGGATTGGGGAGGAAGGCGACGGCATGTCTTACTCCCACAGTTGGTTTCGGCGGGAGCGTTTGATGATTGCCGCACGTGATTGTGGTGCTGCTGCCCGCCTGATAGAGGAAGCAACGGCCCACGCGAAGGAGCGTGAGGTGAGTGGTGAGAAGCTGATCGACAAGCAAATGATTCAGGCCATGCTGGCCGACAGTGTGACCGAGTGGTGGGCGGCGCGACTGATAACCTTCGAGGCGGCCGAGGCCCATGATCGTGGTGAGGATGTCAAGTCTCTGCATGCCCGCTGTTCCATGGCCAAACTCTATGCATCCGAGGCTGCTTATCGCATTGCCGACCGGGCTGTGCAGATCTTCGGTGGGCGTGGCTACATGCGTGAAAACTGCGCCGAGCGCTTCAGTCGCGAAATTCGTGTCGACCGGATCTGGGAAGGAGCCAGCGAAGTCCAGCGGCTGATCATTGCCCGCGGCCTGGTGAAGCGCGGCCTGGATGGAATGTGATTGCCCAAATGAGGATATCCCGATTGTGAGAGAAGAAGAAATCATAAAATTGGCTGAAAGTCAGCCGGAAATGTTCGCCATGCCGCAGGCGTTCTATCGGGATCCGGATATTTACCGAAGGGATATTGACCGGATTTTCCTCAACAGCTGGCTCTACGCTGGCCATCAGAGCGAAGTCCCTGGAATTGGTGACTGGTTCCTGTTCGAATTCGCCGAGGAATCCGTGATCATCGTCAGAAGCGCTGAAGATGAAATCAATGCCTTGCTCAACGTCTGTCGTCACCGGGGTTCCCGGATTTGCGCGGAAAGCAGTGGTTGTTCCAAACGACTCACTTGCCGTTATCATGGCTGGACCTATGATCTCCAGGGGCAACTCAGGGCGGCGGCGCACATGGGCGAGGGGTTTGACAAGTCTGATATTGCCCTGAAAAGAATCCATGTTGAATTGCTCGATGGACTGATTTTTATCAATTTCGCTGACAATCCATCCTCATTCAAACCGGTGCAGGAAGGCCTGGCCGAGTGCCTGCGCCCCTATCGCCTGAAAAACGCCAAGGTGGCTCACCGTCAGAGTTACCCGATTGCTTCCAATTGGAAACTGGCTCTGGAAAATTATTGTGAGTGTTACCACTGCGCTCCTGCGCACCCTGAATATTCAAGAGGCCATAGCCTTGCACACCCTGATGAGCGGGTTGAGGAATATACGGTAAAGGTACTCGAACGGGCGGCAGCCTGTGGACTGAGCGATAAGTCTGTCAACCAGATGTATCTCGACGCTCCTGGTTTTGGCGCCGATTTTTCCTATGAACGTTATGCATTGATGCGGGAACACGTAACGGGCAGTGCAGACGGGGAAGCAATCGCTCCTCTGATGGGTGATATCAAGGGTTATGACGGCGGCACGACGGATCTGCAGGTAGGCCCGGTCACTTTCGGCCTGATGTATTGCGACCACGTGGTGCTCTATCGATTCACACCTCTTTCAATCGACAAGGCAGAGTGCGACATCACCTGGCTGGTGAACGGTGACGCCGAAGAAGGCATTGATTATGACCGGGAAAAGCTGACCTGGCTGTGGGATGTCACGACCCATGCCGACAAAACAATCATCGAGCGTAACCAACAGGGTGTGAACTCCCGTTACTATGTTCCAGGCCCGTTTTCCACCATGGAAGACCACGCCTGGAAATTCATTTCCTGGTATATCGATACCATGAAAAAGCCATCTGACAAGCACCCTTCGAATAGCTGAGCCTGTCGTGAGACCGATATCTGATGAACAATAAAAATAAAGGTCACCAGGTGCTGGCTCGCCTTCTGGACCAGGCCTATATGGAAGTCATTCCAACCAGAACCATCGTGGATCGCTTGATTCATATCCCGCGGCATTCCTACGTGTCAATCACCTGTTCGCCGGTTAATGGCCTCGAGCCGACGCTGCAACTGGTGGAGGAGCTCAGGGTATTACCGGAGGAACGCCAGTTAAAGTTGATTCCGCACATCGCAGCCAGGATGATCCGCGACAAAGGTCACCTGCGGGAAATCCTCGCCCGGCTGGAAGCTGCCAGGGTGGAGAGTGTTTTTGTTCCCGGAGGTGATGCCCCAAAGCCTGCCGGCATCTACGATTGCTCGCTGGATGTGCTCAGGGATATGGCGGAAATCGGCCATAACATTGAAGATATCGGCATAGCTGCCCATCCGGAAGGGCACCCCATGGTTGAGAACCGGGAGTTGTTGAGCCTGCTCAAGCAAAAACAGCAATTTGCGACTTACCTGGTCACCCAGATGTGTTTTGATCCGCAGGTGCTTGTCGACTGGTTGAAAAAGATCCGCGGGGAAGGAATCACCCTGCGTGCCTGGATCGGCTTGCCTGGTGTGGCCGATATGAGCAAGTTGATTTCGCTCTCGCTACGGATTGGCGTGGGGCAATCCGTTAAAGTACTAATGAAGCAGAAAGGCCTGCTCAGGAAAATCGTCAGTGCCAAACCGTACCAGCCGGATGATCTGCTGGCCGGATTGGAACCCTTTCTGGATGATCCGGAATTTGATATCCCTGGTTTCCACCTGTTCAGTTTCAATGACATTGAAAGAACCGAACGCTGGCGTGTGGAAACCTATATGAAATTCAATGGAGGGCCTGATGCGTAGAGGAAGAAAGGCGCGCCAGGAAAATCCCCCTGTTGCTTCGGCCATCAAGGCGGGTTTGCCGGGTGGCCGTTACCGGCCGCTGTCACAGGCGGATGAGCAACAGATCCACAAAACCATTCTTGATGTGCTCGAGACTATTGGTATGGGTGAGCCTATTCCGATCGTGAGAGAAGCTGCGCTGGCCAGGGGCTGCTTCATGAATGAGCACGACCGCCTGTGTTTTCCGCGCGGGTTGGTCGAGGATGTGATAGCCAGCACACCCAAAGACATCCAGTTCCTGGGCCGCGATCCGAAACACGACCTGGAGATCGGCGGAAACCGGGTTCATACCTATGGCGGCGGCGAGGCGGTAAATATGCTGGATGTCGGCTCATCCCGCTACCGTCCATCAACTCTGGCTGATTTATACGATGCGGCGCGGCTGGTGGATCGCATGGACAATATCCACGCCTTTTCGCGGTTGGTCGTGCCGACGGAAATCGAAGATCAGCTGGCCTGCGACATCAGTGTGGCCTATGCCAACGTCGCCGGCACCAGCAAGCATTCGGCGCTCACTTTCAACGATGCCTCGCATGTGCAGCCGACCCTGGAAATGCTGCATATGATCGCCGGTGGTGAGAAGAAATGGCGAGAGCGGCCGTTTGCTCACGGCGGAGGTTGCTGTGTCATCTCGCCTTTGCGGTACGGCTGTGACAACAGCGAAGTGTGTATCGAATCCATCAAGTTCGGCGCACCGGTTTGGGTGGTGATGGCGCCCCAGGCAGGCGCGACGGCGCCGGCCGCACTGGCTGGCTCAGTGGTCCAGTGCGTGGCGGAGGCCCTGGCCAGCCTGTTGATGATTGACATGGTTGAACCCGGTTTTCCGGTGATTGTCGGCGCCTGGCCTTTTGTCTCCGACCTGCGGACTGGTGCGTTTACCGGTGGCAGCGGCGAAGAGGCCGTGGTCAGTGCGGCCGCCGCGCAGATGCTGAATTATTACGGTGTGCCGAGTTCAGTGGGTGCGGGCATGAGCGATGCCAAATCACCGGATAACCAGGCCGGATTTGAGAAGGGCATCGCGGTGGCGCTGGCGGCGCTGGCCGGTTGTAACAATGTTTCCGAGTCAGCCGGCATGCTGGGCAGCCTGATGGCTTTTTCGCTGGAAGCAATGGCGATCGATAACGACATGCTCGGCGCTATCCTCCGCACGGTAAGGGGTATCGAGGTCAATGAAGAAACACTTTCCTTTGATGTCATCAAGCAGGTTGTACACGGTGAGGGGCACTTCCTGCGCACGGCGCAGACCCTTGACCTGATGCGCAGTGAGTACGAGTATCCCCTGCTGGCCGATCGCAGCACACCGGGTGAATGGGAAGCAGCGGGATCAAGGGATATTCGACAGCAGGCGGGTGAGCGGGTCAGGGCGATCATGTCGACGCACTACCCGGAGTATATAGATCCGGCCATTGATCAGAAAATACGGGATCAATTCCCCATCCTGTTGCCCAAGGAAGTTATGAACGCGAACAGCGGAAGGTGGTAGAACATGGCTGACAACGGCAGAAAAACCCGACGACCCCGCCGTAGTGGCGGACGCGACGCGCGGCGTGCCTTACGCGCTGCGGGCGTTCGCGGACAGGCGGTTCAGCCAGGCATGCAGGGCGGAGCCTACAAGCCACTGAGTGAGCATGACATTCAGCGGATTTGCGACACCGCGCTGGATCTTTTGGAGAACATCGGAATCGGTGATCCGATTCCTGAAGTTCTGCAGTACGCTCTGCCGGGCGGCTGCGTGCTGGGAGAAGATAATCGACTGCGCTTTCCACGAGCCCTGGTCGAGGATCTGATCGACGTATCGGCAAAGGAATACATCTGTTACGCGCCCGATCCCCGATACGATCTGGAAGTCAGCGGACAGAAAGTCTATTTCAGCACTTCTGGTGAGTCCGTCAGCATTCTCGATTATCAAAGCCAGACTTTCCGGCCGACCGAACTGGTCGATCTGTACGATGCGGCGCGTCTGGCCGACACGCTTGAGCATATTCACTCTTTCGGTCAGCCATTCATCGCGGCGGAGTACAGCAACGATGTGTTCGTGCACGACATAAACATCGCCTATGCGGAACTGGCGGGCACCAGTAAATCGTTTTCTCTGGGTATCGCCGAAGTCGATCATATCGAACCCATTATTGCCCTTTTCGATGCATACCTCGGAGAAGAAGGCGGCTTCCTCAAACGGCCGTTCTGCACTTTCGGCGGGTGTCCGATTGTTTCACCGCTGCGTTTTGGCCAGGACAATGCGCAGGTGATGGTCAAGATCGCAGAACTGGGCCTGACCGGTGACGTGGCGGTTGCGCCCCAGGCTGGTGCCACTTCACCGGCCGCATTGGCTGGAACCCTGGCACAATGTTTTGCTGAAACGCTGGCCTGCATGGCGGTCATGAACCTGGTCCGTCCTGGCTCAACCATCAATTTCGGAATGTGGCCGTTTATTTCGGACTTGAGGACCGGCGCCTTCAGCGGCGGCAGTGGCGAGGAAGCGCTGGTCATGGCAGCCACGGTGCAACTGTGCAACCACTTCGGTTTCATCACCAGCGTGGCCAGCGGCATGACGGATTCAAAAACCATGGATGCCCAGGCCGGTTACGAGAAGGCCATTACGAGCACCGCGCTGGCCCTGGCCGGAGGCAACCTGGTTGCAGCCTATCCGGGTATCGTGGGCAGCCTGCTCGGGCAGTCTTTCGAAGGCATGGTGATCGATAATGACATGCTGGGTAATATACAAAGGCTGTTGCGTGGTATCGAAGTATCAGATGAGACACTTTCCTATGACATTATCGAGGATACGGTCTTTGGCGTCGGGCATTACCTGAACCAGCCCCAGACGCTCGAACTGATGCAAAAAGAGTATTTGTACCCGGAGGTCGCTGACCGGCGCACACCCGGCGAATGGCAAGTGAGCGGTAAAGAAGACATCTACGAACTCGCCCACGAAAAAGTGAAGAAAATCCTGTCCAGCTATTATCCGGAGTATATCGATCCGGCAGCGGACACGAGAATTCGAGATAATTTCCCGATCCGGCTTGCCCGCGAGGACATGCGAGCCGGAAACGGACGTTGGTGATTAATAGGCCGTAGTAATAGGCAATGATAAGAGGCTTGGAAGCTAATGACTGAAGAATACGACGACGAAGAAATCATCCTGTCGGAACTTCCGGACGACGAACTCGTTGAGCAGATGCACGATGATCTTTATGACGGCATGGCTGAGGAAATCGCCGAAGGCACCCAGATCCTGTTGGACCGGGGTTGGGAAGCCACCCGTGTGCTGGAAGAATCACTGGTCGCAGGCATGACCATTGTCGGTATCGATTTTCGCGACGGCATTCTGTTCGTTCCCGAAGTGCTGATGGCCGCCAATTCGATGAAGGCCGGCATGGCTCTGCTCAAGCCCATTCTGTCCGAAACCGGCGCCAAGCCGGTCGGGACGATGGTGGTTGGAACGGTAAAGGGTGATATCCACGACATCGGAAAGAACCTGGTTGGCATGATGATGGAAGGCGCCGGTTTCGAGGTAGTCGACCTTGGCATTAACGTTGAAGCGGATGTGTACATCGATGCCCTGGAGGCAAACCAGGCAACGATCCTGGGTATGTCGGCCCTGCTGACGACGACCATGCCCTATATGAAAGTGGTCATCGATACGATGAAAGAACGGGGTATCCGCGACGACTACATCGTGCTGGTGGGTGGCGCGCCGCTGAACGAGGAATTTGGCCAGGCGGTTGGCGCTGACGCGTATTGCCGGGACGCGGCGACTGCGGTCGAAGTGGCCAAAGAGCTGGTTGCGGCGGCTTCCTGAGCCACTGATTCTGTGTCCGGACCAGCCAGCAATGGAACAAAGGTAAGCCATGCCGGCTGAAATTCTCGTTATTGCCTGTGGAGCGATCGCCAGGGAACTGGTGCGGATCAGGGACATCAACCACTGGGATCATATTGAGTTCCAGTGCCTGCCCGCGGAGCTGCACAACTCGCCGAAGAAAATCCCCGCCGCAGTGCGGGCCAAAATTGAATCCGAGGGTGGACGGTTCAGGAAGGTGTTTGTTGCCTATGCGGATTGCGGAACGGGCGGTCTGCTGGATAAGGCCCTGGACGAGTACGGCATCGAACGCATTCCCGGAGCGCATTGCTACGAGTTTTATGCCGGAAGCGAGGCATTTCATGAGCTGGCGGAGGAAGAACCGGGCAGTTTTTATCTGACGGATTTCCTGGTTCGTCATTTCGAGCGCCTGGTCATAAAAGGGCTGGCTCTGGACCGACAGCCGCAATTGATGCCGCTGTATTTTGGCAACTACAAGCGGATTGTCTACCTGGCCCAGACGAATTCACAGGAATTGCAGTCCCAGGCGAAAAAACACGCGGATTACCTGGGTCTGGAATACCACTATCATTTTCATGGTGATGACTCGCTTTCGCTACTGCTTAAACCCCCACTGAAGAAGGAGGGCGAATGGCAAAACTGACAACGATTTACTGGCGGGATATTCCTGCTCAGGTCATTGGCCAACAGGGCCGGAAGCGCCACAAACAGGAGCTGTCTAAACGGTTCGCGGTAGGTATTGATCGTGCAGCCATGCGGGCCGGGCGTGGTTCCAGTAAGGCCTATCTGGAGGACTGGCGGCGCGAAAGCCGCCGCTGCGAAGGTGACATGGAACAGGCGGTCAGAGAGGAAGTGGCCCGGCTGGAAGAACAATTTCCGGGTAATGTTTTAGAGACGTTCATCAAGGCGGGCGGTGTCGACAAAGCGAAGCAAACTGATTCGAATTAAATCCAGAACAATACAGGCAGCAATGACATGACCCATACCGTAATCAGCTCAGCAACAAAAGAAGTTGTAATTGGCTTTGACCGCCCCTTTGTGATTATCGGCGAGCGCATCAATCCGACCGGGCGCAAGCTGCTGGCCGGGGAAATGAAGGCCGGGGATTTCAGCCGGGTCGAGGCCGACGCACTGGCCCAGGTTGCGGCCGGCGCCCATGTTCTTGATGTCAACGCCGGTATACCACTGGCCGACGAGCCTGGCCTGCTGGCCCAGGCGATCCGGCTGGTGCAATCGCTGACGGATGTTCCGCTGTCGATTGATTCCTCCATTGTGGAGGCGCTCGAGGCCGGACTGGAAGCCTACCAGGGCAAAGCCCTGCTGAACTCCGTAACCGGTGAGGAAGAACGGCTGGAGCGCGTGCTGCCACTGGTGAAAAAGCACGGTGCGGCGGTGGTGGCCATCTGCAATGACGATACCGGAATTTCGACCGATATCAATGTCCGGTACGAGGTGGCGAAAAGGATCGTTGAACGGGCAGCCGACCATGGAATTCCCGCTGCCGATGTTGTCGTGGATCCGCTGGTGATGCCGGTGGGCGCAATGGCGGACGCAGGTGTGCAGGTGATGGAGCTGATTCGCCGCCTGCGCATGGAACTGAAAGTCAACACCACCTGCGGCGCTTCCAATATCAGTTTTGGGCTGCCTAACCGACACGGCCTGAATCCCGCTTTCATCGCCATGGCCATTGGCGCCGGCATGACCTCAGCCATCACCAACCCACTGGAAGCAAGCCTGATGCAGGCCGTGCGCGGCGCCGATGTGATGATGAACCACGATCCGCAGTGCGCCAACTGGATCGCGGCCTATCGTCAACCGGCTGCGGAGGGCAGCCGGGTCCGGCGCAGCAGCAAACGCCGCCGGCCCTGAAAACGGATGAGCGATTCCAGACAGGCATTAATCGTCTTCAGCCCATCCGGCAAACGCGGGCGTTTTCCGCTCGGGACGGATGTATTACAGGCAGCCCGCGAACTGGGTGTGGACATCGACTCCATCTGCGGTGGACGCGCCCGCTGCGGACGCTGCCAGGTCGAGGCGGTTGAAGGCAGCTTCGCCAAGGAAAATATTGTTTCCAGCCCGAAGCACCTCACGCCAATGAGCGAGACGGAGCTGTATTGCCAACAGCGTGGCCGGCTCGAGCCCGGCAACCGCCTGAGTTGCCAGGCAAAAATTCTCGGTGATGTGAGAATCGACGTGCCGGCCGGCAGCCAGGTTCATCACCAGGTGGTGCGCAAGGACTACGAGGCGCATGACATTGAACTCGATCCCGTTGTCCGCCTCTACTTTGTCGAAGTAGATGAAGCCGACATGCATAGCCCGGAGGGTGACCTGCAGCGCCTGCTGCGTGCACTGGAGAAGGAATGGCAACTCCCGGGCCTGGCCTGGGACATGGCTGTATTGCAGAGCCTGCAGGCCGCGCTGCGCGAAGGCAAGTGGCAGGTCACCGTGGCTGTTCGCAACAATCAGCACATCGTGGCGGTCTGGCCCGGATTCCGGGACCGTGCATACGGCGCCGCGGTGGACGTGGGTTCCACCACCATAGCCGTCCACTTGTGTGATCTTTCCAGTGGCGAGGTGCTGGCCAGTTCCGGCGCGATGAACCCCCAGATCCGTTTTGGCGAAGACCTGATGAGCCGGGTGTCCTATGCCATGCTCAACCCCGAGGGCGCCGGGCAGATGACGAAGGCCGTACGCGCCGCCATCAGCGGGCTGGTTGCCAATACCGCTGAGCAGGCGGAGATCGCCGTTGAGGAAGTGCTGGAGATCACCCTGGTGGGCAATCCGGTGATGCACCACCTGCTATTGGGGCTGGATCCAACCCCTCTGGGTACGGCGCCTTTCGCCCTGGCTACGGATCATGCGGTAGACATTCTGGCCTCGAAACTGGATATCGGCCTGCACCCCAACGCCCGTGCTTATCTTCTGCCCTGCATTGCCGGCCACGTGGGCGCCGACACGGCTGCCGTCATGCTGGCTGAAACACCCTGGACGCGTGAGGATATCAGCCTGATCATCGATGTCGGCACCAATGCTGAGATAGTTCTTGGCAACCGGCACCGTGTGCTGGCTGCTTCCAGTCCCACCGGGCCGGCTTTCGAAGGTGCCCAGATCAGTGGCGGGCAGCGGGCCGCTCCGGGGGCTATCGAGCGGGTGCGCATCGATCCGGAGACACTGGAGCCGAGGTTTCGTGTTATCGGCTGCGAACTCTGGTCTGATGATCCGGGATTCGAGGAACAGGTGGGAGAGCAGGGCGTGACCGGTATTTGCGGTTCCGGCATCATCGAGGCCATAGCCTGCATGTACCTGGCCGGTATTATCCGCCCCGATGGCACTATCAACGGGGAGTCTGCCAGTCGCGGTGCCAGTCACAGTTTTCGGGTACAGGCCAGTGGACGCACATACTCCTATCTCTTACATGACGGCGAGCTGAAAATCGTTATCGAACAGAATGACGTCCGGGCCATCCAGCTGGCCAAAGCGGCCCTGTATGCTGGCGCCCGCCTGCTGATGGATCACATGGGCGTTGATAAAGTGGACCGAATTCGCCTGGCCGGAGCGTTTGGCAGTCACATTGATGTGAAATACGCGATGGTATTGGGCATGGTCCCCGACTGTGATCTGGAGCAGGTGTCATCGGCCGGTAATGCCGCCGGAACCGGCGCCAGAATTGCGCTGCTCAACCGGGCATCACGTACCGAGATCGAACAACGCGCCCGCCAGATCGAGAAAGTGGAAACAGCAGTAGAGGCCAGTTTCCAGGAGCTTTTTGTACAGGCCATGGGTATCCCGCATTCTTCGCAGCCTTTCCCTATGCTTTCCAGAGTGGTGGACCTGCCACAGGTGCCGGCGGCCGCCAATGGCTCAGGAGGCAGGCGCCGCCGTCGCAGCAAGGCACCCAGGTAGTGCATTCATTGAAACTGGGCATTGACACGGGCGGTACGTACACCGACGCCGTTCTGGTTGATGAAGGCCAGCAGATTGTAGCGGCCGGCAAGTGTCTCACCACCCGCCATGATCTGACCATCGGTATCGCCAACGCGCTCGCGGAATTACCCGCGGAATCACTGCTCAACGTCAGCCTGGTAGCCCTTTCCACCACGCTATCCACCAATTCAGTGGTGGAAGGCAGGGGTGCACCGATTGGCGTGTTGTTGCCCGGCTACCGGGAACAACAGGTCGTCAAGAGCGGCCTGCGGGACATATTCGACAAGGACCGCATCATTATCCTTCCCGGCGGTCATGACGCCGTGGGGAAGGAGCGTGAGCCACTGGATGAAGAGCGGGCCAGGGCAGCCATCCAGAGCCTCAAGGCCAAAGTATCC